>OFEZ01000250.1_pt1 | contig 41171 bp, 38 predicted proteins | sample 1521241 | NCBI WGS metagenome assembly OFEZ01 (sample SAMEA3504099, study PRJEB24116) | mouse gut metagenome | biome: mouse gut; feature: mouse-associated habitat; material: faeces | place: Denmark | collected 2011
CTGGATGATGAGCAGACGGCACAGGCGGAGAAGAGCATGGCGCGGATGGAGGCAATGATCCATTCCATGACGCCGCAGGAGAGGCGGGATCCCGATCTTCTGAATCCGTCCAGGAAGCACCGGATCGCAAGAGGAGCCGGGGTGGACATCAGTGAGGTCAACCGTATGGTGAAGCAGTTCGGCGAGATGAAGAAGCTCATGAAGATGATCGGCAAGGGCGGAAGGAAAGGAAAGTTCCGTTTGCCGTTTTAGATTTCGATATACCGCGCTTCGCGCGTTATATAATATAGCAGCATACAGGAAGCGTCATGGACAGATTCCTGTACAGACAATTATATTTTAATATTTTTATGGAGGTAAGATACAATGGCAGTAAAGATCAGATTAAGAAGAATGGGACAGAAAAAGGCTCCTTTTTATAGAATTATCGTAGCTGATTCAAGATCCCCAAGAGACGGAAAGTTTATTGACGAGATTGGAACTTATGATCCGAATTGTGAGCCAAGCGCAATCAAGGTAGACGAGGAAGCTGCTAAGAAGTGGCTGAACAACGGCGCACAGCCGACGGAAGTTGTAAACAAGATCTTTAAGATTGCGGGAATTGAAAAATAAATCTTGAGGTGCTTGATTATGAAAGAGTTGGTTGAAGTCATTACGAAAGCTTTGGTTGACGATCCTGACAGTGTGGTTGTGACTGAGAAGGAAGAGAAGAAGACGATCGTCCTGGAGGTACATGTCGCGGATTTCGATATGGGAAAAGTGATTGGTAAGCAGGGGCGCATTGCCAAGGCGATCCGCTCGGTTGTGAAGGCTGCGGCCGCAAAAGAGGATAAGAAAGTTATCGTTGACATTATGGATTAAGGTAATGGATGCCATTTATCCGGGGGACAGACGCAAGATATTGTGTTCTGTCCTTATTTAAACTTTCAGTGAGTGTATGTTAGGAGATAGGAAGCTATGGAAGAATTATTACAGGTCGGAGTCATCACCCAGACACACGGAATCCGCGGAGAAGTGAAAGTATTTCCGACGACGGATGATCCCACGCGGTTTCAGGACTTAAAACATGTGCTTCTGGATACGGGAAAAGAGACGCTGCCCTTGGAGATTGAGAACGTCAAGTTTTTCAAACAGTTTGTGATCCTAAAATTCAAGGGCTATGATAACATCAATGATGTGGAACGATATAAACGCTGCCCGCTTCTGGTAGAGCGCAGTGAGGCGGTTCCTCTTGAAGAGGACGAGTATTATATCACGGATATGATTGGGATACAGGTGACGACGGATGAGGGGGAGGATTTTGGCGTCCTGAAGGATGTGATGGCGACCGGGGCAAACGACGTGTATGTGATTGACCATCCGTCGGCAGGCGAGGTTCTCGTGCCGGCAATCAAGGAATGTATTTTAGAGGTAGATATTCCGGGCAGGAAGATGAAGATTCATGTGATGGACGGGCTGATTTAACAATTTCAAATCCATGGCAGCCTGTGGTTTGCCGCAAGTAGATGAAAGGATGTAGGAGCAAGAAGATGCATTTTTATATTATGACGTTATTTCCGGAAATGGTGATGCAGGGATTGAACACCAGCATTATCGGAAGGGCCATGGACAAAGGGATTCTGTCCATTGATGCGGTTAACATCAGGGATTATGCGTTTAACAAGCATAACAGTGTGGACGACTATCCTTACGGCGGCGGCGCGGGGATGCTGATGCAGGCGGAACCGGTATATCAGGCGTATAAGGCTGTAGAGGAGATGCTCATTTCCCGGCGGGGGAACGTATGCCAAGAAGAGCGGATACCAGACAGGGAGGAAGAAAATCCCAGGGAAACGAAAAAGCCGAGGGTTATCTACCTCTCTCCCCAGGGCAGGACGTTTAATCAGGGAATGGCAGCGGAGCTTGCAAAAGAGCAGGAGCTTATTTTCCTGTGCGGCCATTACGAGGGGATTGACGAGCGTGTGGTGGAGGAGATTGTGACAGATTATGTGTCTATCGGCGATTACATCCTCACGGGCGGGGAACTGCCTGCTATGATTATGGTAGATGCCATTTCCCGGCTGGTGCCGGGCGTCCTCCACAATGACGTGTCGGCAGAGTTTGAAAGTTTTCAGGATAACCTGCTGGAATATCCCCAGTATTCCCGGCCGGAAATCTGGCATGATAAGCGGGTTCCTGAGATTCTGCTGTCAGGGCATCATGGAAATATTGAGAAGTGGCGCAGGGAACAGTCGGTGTTAAGGACGGCAAAGCTTCGGCCGGATTTGCTTGAAAAAGCCGAGCTTACGGAAAATGAGAGAAAACTCTTGTCAAGAGACGGCGAATGTGGTAAAATATAAAACGTTGTGAAGAAGAGAGATGGTCCTCTGGTACGTATGTATTAAGAACATCCGGAATAAAAGGAGGTCACACAATGAACGATATTATTAAGAAGATTGAAGAAGAGCAGTTAAAAGAGAATGCGCCGGAGTTCCGCGTGGGAGATACCGTTAAGGTATACGGCAAGATTAAAGAAGGAAACCGCGAGAGAGTTCAGGTGTTTGAGGGAACAGTCCTGAAGAAACAGGGGGGCGGTTCAAGAGCTACATTTACTGTAAGGAAGAATTCTAACGGTGTCGGCGTTGAGAAGACATGGCCGCTTCACTCACCAAACGTTGAGAAGGTTGAGGTTGTAAGAAGAGGTAAGGTTAGAAGGGCGAAACTGTTCTACTTGAGAGACCGTGTCGGCAAGAAGGCGAAGGTAAAAGAGTTAGTAAAATAAGAGACGGGTTAAAAAGGACAAGTACATAGCGTATATTGTCCTTTTTCTGTTATAAGGGGAGTAAATGGGACGCAGACGGAATAGACGTTTTTTTAAGAAAATCAGAAGAAAGAAATTCAAATTCCGCATCGACCTACAGAAGCTTGCGGCGATTGGGATATGGATATTCAAGATTGGCGTGGCATGCCTTCTGGCGTTTGTGTGTGTCTGGTATTTTGGGCAGCAGGTCAGCACTGTTGGGGATTCCATGAAGCCTGTCCTTGGCAACGGGGACGTGGTTTTGGTAAATCGGATTATTTATAATGCCACGACTCCGAAACGTGGGGATATTATTGTATTTAAACCCAAGGGGAATGAGAATGTCCATTATTATACGAAGCGTATCATCGGTCTGCCGGGGGAGACGGTGGAGATTATGGAAAACCGAATTTATATCGACGGAGAGAAGTTGGAGGAAGGGTACGTAACGACGGACATTGACGACGTGGGGATTGTGAAGGAGAAGGTGAAGCTTGCCGGTGATGAATATTTTGTCCTGGGAGATAACCGGGCGAGCAGTGAGGACAGCCGGAATGCGGACGTGGGGAATGTGAAGCGGGAATATATTTATGGGAAAGCGTGGTTTGTTATTTCCTTTGGGGAACATTTTGGATGGATAAAACATAAGGAGTAGGAAGTATGCATTTTCAATGGTATCCGGGCCATATGACGAAGGCAAAACGGATGATGCAGGAGAATATGAAGCTGGTTGACCTTGTGATTGAGCTTGTGGACGCGAGGATTCCTCTTAGCAGCCGGAATCCAGATATTGATGAGCTTGGGAAGAATAAGGCGAGGTTGATTCTTCTTAATAAGGCTGATCTTGCCGAGGAGCGGTGGAACGACGCCTGGGAAGCGTATTTCAGGGACAGGGGTTATCTTGTGGCGAAGGTGAATTCCAGGAAGAACAGCGGTATGAAGCCGGTCCACGAGGTGATTCAGGAAGCGTGCAGGGAGAAGATTGAGCGGGATAGGAAGAGAGGAATTCTGAACCGTCCTGTGCGGGCGATGGTAGTAGGGATTCCCAATGTGGGCAAGTCCACATTTATTAATTCCCTTGCAGGCAAGGCTTGTGCAAAGACTGGAAATAAGCCGGGAGTCACGAAGGGAAAGCAGTGGATTCGCCTGAATAAGCAGGTGGAGCTTCTGGATACTCCGGGGATTCTGTGGCCAAAGTTTGAAGACCAGCAAGTGGGGCTTATGATGGCCTTTATCGGGTCTATGAAGGATGAGATTCTGAATACGGAGGAACTGGCGGCGGAGCTTTTACGTGTGCTGGAGGCGAATTATCCGGGGAGGCTAAAGGAGAAGTACCGTCTGGAGCCGGCTGTGGATGCAAGCCCGTACCGTATGCTGGAAGAGATTGCGCGCAGCAGGCATTGTCTTCTGCGGGGAAATGAGCTGGATACGGGAAAAGCGGCGCTTCTTCTGCTGGATGATTTTCGCAGCGGAAGGATTGGGCGGCTGACGCTGGAATATCCCCAGGAAGTGTGATAGAATGTCTGTAGAAGACAGGAAGAAGGAGACAGTAGTAATGGAAAGGCAGGAAGAAGAGAAGGGCATCCTCCGGGAACTGGGAGGTTGGGTCTTATATATACTGATCATTATCGGGCTGACATACCTGATTATCACATTTGTCGGACAGAGGACGCGGGTCAGCGGCTCCTCCATGGAGACTACGTTAAGTGACGGTGACAATCTTATCGTGGATAAGCTGTCCTATCGTTTTTGGGAGCCGAAACGTTATGATATTATCGTATTTCCCTACCAGCATGAGGAGAATACATTTTATATCAAGAGAATCATCGGGCTTCCGGGCGAGACGGTTCAGGTGGTGGACGGCTATACCTATGTGGACGGGGAGATTTTGTCAAGCGACGTCTACGGCGCGGAGGTGATGGATTCCCCGGGGATTGCGGCGACGCCAATCCAACTGGGGGAGGATGAATATTTCGTGCTTGGGGATAACCGGAATCACAGCTCTGACAGCCGCGATGCAAGCGTTGGCGTGCTGAAACGGGAGAACTTGATTGGAAAAGCATGGGTACGGATTTATCCCTTTGACAGTCTGGGGGTAATCCGCCATGAATAAGCGGGAAGAGAAGCTTGCGAAGGAGCGGGCGAGGCTTGAGGCGATGCGCGCTTATGAGAAAGAGTATGAGAAATACGGATATATCTGCGGGATAGATGAAGTGGGCAGGGGACCGCTTGCGGGACCGGTTGTGGCTGGGGCGGTAATCCTGCCCAAAGACTGTGAAATTTTATGGGTGAACGACTCAAAAAAGCTCTCGGAGAAGAAGCGGGAAGTTCTGTACGATGAGATTATGGAGAAGGCGGTTGCGGCGGGAATTGGGATGGTAAGCCCGGCGCGGATTGACGAGATTAATATCCTTCAGGCGACTTATGAGGCGATGCGAAAGGCGATTGCGAATCTAAGTGTACGCCCGGATGTTCTTCTGAATGATGCCGTTACTATCCCGGAGGTGGATATTTTTCAGGTCCCGATTATCAAGGGGGATGAAAAAAGCGTGTCGATTGCGGCGGCAAGCATTATCGCCAAGGTGACGCGGGACCGCCTCATGGTGGAATATGACAGTGTGATTCCCGGGTATGATTTTGCAAGCAATAAAGGATATGGGACAAAAGCGCATATTGCAGGAATCCGGGAGCTTGGGGTTTCTCCGATACATAGGATGACATTTGTTGGGAAATATATATGAAGCGGTGCATGTGAGGCGGCGGTATCCTATGGCAGAGAATAAGAGAAAAATCGGTGAAAAGTATGAGCGCAGGGCCGGGGCATACCTGGAGGAGAAAGGGTATGAGATTCTGGAGTATAATTTTCGGTGCAGGTCAGGCGAGATTGACATCATTGCAAGGGATGGGGAATATCTGGTCTTTTGCGAGGTGAAATACAGGGCGGGCAACGGAAAGGGACATCCGGCGGAGGCGGTCGGCTTCAGGAAGCAGAGTGTGATTTCAAAGTGCGCTCTCTATTATATGAAAAGCCATGGTTTGCCTGATAGGGCCTGCCGGTTTGACGTGGTAAGTTTTGAGGGGGATACGGTGACTTTGTATCAGGATGCATTTGATTATGCGGGAGGATGGATGTGAATCGAATCATGGAGGATAAAATATGGGCCTTGGGTTAAAATATAAGAATGGACAGCATATATTTGATGAGAGAGAGGAAAAGGGCGTCCCTTATCTTTCCTTTCCCTTGTTAGAGCAGACTGGCGTTGTGCGGCATGGATTTTCTACAAGGCTTGGAGGCGTCAGCAAGGGGCATTGTGCGACGATGAATATCAGTACGACCAGAGGGGATGAGCCAGAGGCGATTGAGGAGAACCGGCGCAGGATTGCCGCGGCCATCGGGGTAGAACCAACGGATTTTACATATACGCACCAGACTCACACGACGAATGTGGCTGTGGTTGAGGAGAAGGACCGGGGCGGAAAGTTCCTTGATACGGATGGGATGGTGACGGATGTGCCGGGAATCTGTCTGGTGACATTTTATGCGGACTGTGTGCCGTTGTTTTTTGTTGATCCGGTGCATCGTGCTATCGGGTTAAGCCATTCGGGATGGCGGGGAACCGTGGGCAGGATGGGAAAGGTAACGCTTGAGCTGATGCAGGAGCAGTATGGGACAGACCCGGCGCAGGTATTTGCCGCCATCGGGCCGTCTATTTGCCAGGAGTGCTATGAGGTCAGCGGGGACGTGATAGGGGAATTTCAGGAGGCATTTGACGAATCTCTGTGGCAGGAGTTGTTCTATGAGAAGACGGATGGAAAATATCAGCTTGACCTCTGGAGGGCAAACCAGATTGTGCTGACAGAAGCGGGAGTCAGAAGAGAGCAGATTGCGGTTACAAATGTGTGTACCCACTGTAACCCGGACATTTTGTTTTCACACCGCAGTACAGGGACGGTCAGAGGGAATCTGAGTGCGTTTCTTGCGCTCCGGTATTAAAGAAGGGGAAAGAAAGGAAGGAAGTCTATGATACTGCTTAGGGTGTTGGACGAAGGCTCAATCACTGCCAATGAAGTGGCGGAAAATGCCGCAGGGGAAGTGGCGGAAGTGACACAGGATACGGTAGAGGAAGTGGGGCGTTTTGCGCGGTATATCCAGGACAGTATCCCGAAACTTGCAGGATTTGGCGTGCGTGTCCTGATTGCCCTGGCGGTATTTTTTATCGGGAGGATTATCATCCGTTGGATTCAAAAGCTGGTGCGACGCTCCCTTGAGCGTTCCAGTGCAGATAAAGGGGTTGTGCAGTTTGTGGACTCCTTTTTAAAGGTTGGGCTGTATTCGCTGCTGATTTTCAGTATTGCAGCGAAGTTCGGCGTGGATACGGCTTCTGTAGCGGCGCTTTTGGCGTCGGGCGGCGTTGCCATTGGACTTGCGTTACAGGGGAGCCTGTCGAATTTTGCGGGCGGCGTGCTGATTCTGCTCCTGAAGCCTTTTGAGGTGGGAGATTATATTATTGAGGATACCAATAAGAATGAAGGGACTGTGAAGGAGATTCAGATTTTCTACACAAAGCTCAGCACCATTGACAACAAGACGATCGTCATACCCAATGGGATGCTGACCAACAGCAGCCTGACGAATGCGACGGCGAAGGCAGAGAGAAGGCTCGACCTCAAGGTATCTATATCCTATCAGGCGGATCTTCGCAGGGCAAAGGCGCTGATTGAGGAGATACTGACGGCGGATTCGTGTGTGATGAAGGATGAAGAGATTAATGTGTTTGTGGATGAGCTTGCCGACAGCGCCGTGCTCCTTGGGGCAAGGGCGTGGGTGAAGAATGAGGAGTTCTGGCCGACGAGGTGGCGTCTGTTAGAGACGATTAAGCTTACGCTGGATGAACAGGGGATTGAGATTCCGTATCCGCAGATGACTGTGCATGTAGATGGTTATAATGAGAAACGAAATAAATGGTAAAACCATGGGCATTATCGGAAACGGTTATGAAACAAAAAGACTGTAACTCTTGTAATAAGAATTACAGTCTTTCTAACAAAGCTGGAAATCGGACTTGAACCGACGACCCCTTCATTACGAGTGAAGTGCTCTACCGACTGAGCTATTCCAGCATGTGTGAACGCTACAAATGATATTATACAGCTTTTTCAAAAAGATGCAATCATTTTTTTCGTTTTTAAAAAACTTTTTTGCGAGAACAGATTTTATTTGCATTTTGGAAAAGTTGGTGTATAATAAATTCGTGATTTATGTAAGAAGTTTGATAAACATTGGAGGAGACAAATCATGGATAGAATGGTAGGTACAGTGTCAAGAGGTGTGAGAGCACCGATTATCAGAGAAGGCGACAACATTGCGGATATCGTAGTGGATTCCGTATTGAAAGCGGCAAAGAGCGAAGGATTTGACGTACGTGATAAAGATGTGGTTGCAGTAACAGAAGCGGTTGTTGCAAGAGCACAGGGGAATTACGCACACGTTGACCAGATTGCAAAAGATGTGCATGACAAATTTGGCGATGAGACCGTTGGTATCATTTTCCCGATTTTAAGCCGTAACCGTTTTTCCATCTGTTTGAAGGGAATGGCAAGAGGACTGAAAAAAGTCGTGCTGATGCTGAGTTATCCGTCTGACGAAGTAGGGAATCATTTGATTGATTTGGATGTGATGGATGAAAAAGGCATTAACCCATGGAGTGATGTGCTGACAGAGGAACAATACAGAGAATGCTTTGGATATGAGAAACACGTATTTACCGGTGTGGATTATGTAGATTACTACAAGAGTGTAATCGAGGAAGCAGGAGCAGAAGTAGAGATTATTTTTGCGAATAATCCAAAGGTGATTTTAGATTATACAAAGAATGTATTGACATGTGATATTCATACACGTCAACGCACAAAGAGAATCTTGAAAGCCAACGGTGCCGAAAAGGTATATGGTATGGACGAGATTCTTACAGCAAGCGTAGATGGCAGCGGATACAATGACAGATACGGATTGCTTGGTTCTAACAAAGCAACTGAGGAAAGCGTAAAATTATTCCCGATCAATTGTGGAGAAGTAGTAGAGAACATTCAGAAACAATTGAAAGAAAAAACCGGAAAAGATGTTGAAGTTATGGTATATGGAGACGGCGCGTTCAAGGATCCGGTTGGAAAGATTTGGGAATTGGCTGATCCGGTAGTATCTCCGGCTTACACAAAAGGGCTTGAGGGTACTCCAAACGAAGTGAAATTGAAATATCTTGCAGATAATGATTTTGCAGAGCTTTCCGGTGATGCATTGAAAGAGGCAATCACAGAATATATCAAGGATAAAGATGAGAAGGCGGCAAGCCTTGTTGGCAGTATGGTGACACAGGGAACTACTCCGAGAAGATTAACAGATTTAATCGGTTCTCTGGCAGACCTTACAAGCGGAAGCGGTGATAAAGGAACACCAATCATCTATATCCAGGGCTATTTTGATAACTACACAAAATAGTTAAAAGATTTTATGTAAAAAAGAAAATCCTATGGAGTTGATATGCTTAAGTGCATATGATTCTCCATAGGATATTTTTGTATGCCAAGCATACGACAAAAACGTCCAGCGGACGTTTTTTAGTTCAACAAGCTCTTTTTATTTTGCCCCGAATTGAAAAAGGCCTTGACTTTTTTTGAAAAGAGGGGTGTCTTTTTGCTGGCGGTCGCGGTAAGAAAACTCGCATCCGCAGTAGTCTTGACGGTACAGTCCATATTCTTTAGAAAGTTCAATGGAACGTTTATATCCATTTTTTTTCTTGAAATCGGACTGCAGATAACGAAGTCCGTATTCGCTGGCAATGGCATTGCCAATCTGATTGAGTTTATCTGCATTTTTTAACGGGCTGATGCTAAGCGTGGTTGTGAAATAATCATAGTCACATTCTTTAGCAATCCTCGCGGTTTCCCGAAGGCGTAGTTCATAACATTTAAAACAACGTTCTCCACCTTCTTTTAAATGTTCCAGCCCTTTTACAGCCTCATAAAAGAGTTCTCGGTCATAGTTTCCGGCAATGAAAGAAATGGGATATTTGGTTTTCATTTCATGAATCAGGGTCTGTTGTTCCAAGATGCGTTTTGTATATTCATTTTCCGGAAAGATGTTAGGATTGTAATAGAATACGGTAATTTCAAAATAATCGGACAGGTATTCCAGTACATAACTGCTGCACGGAGCACAGCAGCTGTGAAGTAAAAGTTTTGGAATGTGCTGTTCTTTTTGCAATGTATGAATTAATTTTTCCAATTCTTTCTGATAGTTCATAGTGATTCTCCTCGCTTTGTACTGGCAGATCAAAGGTTACTGCCACTATTTATTATTATAATCTTTTATAATAGAAAACCGCAAGCACACAAATTGTTATATTTTCATAAACTGAGGTATATGGAAATAAAAAATACGGGAGGTTGCCATGAAGCAGATACTTCAGATGCATGATGTGAATTATGCCTATCATAATATGGATGGGGAGACAAAAGCGTTGCAGGATATTACGTTTTCGATAGACGAAGGAGAGTTTGTTGCAATCGTAGGTCCATCCGGATGCGGGAAGTCTACACTTCTTTCCATGATTGCAGGATTGATTAAACCAGAAGGCGGCACAATCGAGCTTAGCGGAAGTCCTTTGGAAGAAAGCAAGAAAAACATCGGGTATATGCTGCAAAAAGATCAGTTATTTGAATGGAGAACGATTTATCATAATGTGATTTTGGGTCTGGAGATTCAGCATATGTTGACAGCCAAGACAAAAGCACGGGCAAATGAACTTTTAGATATCTATGGACTTGATAAGTTTAAAAAGGCAAAACCATCAGAATTATCAGGCGGGATGAGACAAAGAGCGGCACTTATCAGAACGCTTGTTATGGAACCGGATATCCTTCTGTTAGACGAACCGTTCTCAGCATTGGATTATCAGACGCGCCTGACTGTCGGAGATGATATCGGGCAGATTATTAAAAACGAAAAGAAAACAGCTCTTTTGGTAACACATGATTTGTCAGAGGCCATCAGCCTTGCTGACAGAGTGATCGTACTTACGAAACGGCCGGCTACGATTAGACAGACGATATCGGTTAAATTTGATTTGGAAGAAGATACGGCAATGCACCGGAGAAATGCGCCGGAGTTTAAACATTATTTCAATCAGATATGGAAGGAGTTGACGCAGGATGGAGATGATGTCAAAGTATCAGAGCCAGTATCTTAGGAAAGTGCGAAGAAACCGGCAGATCGTGACATTGACAAGAATTGTGATCCTCATCGCATTCGTAGGATTATGGGAATGGACGGCGAAAGAAGGGGTGATTGATTCTTTCGTTTTTAGCAGTCCGTCAAAGATTGTGATATGTTTTGTTGATATGGTAAAGGATAAAACAATTTATGGACACATCGGAGTCACGCTTTATGAAACGGTAGCCAGCTTCCTGCTTGTAACAGTCATTGGCATTTTGTGTGCAATCATGCTATGGATATGGCCTAAGGTATCGGAAGTCTGCGATCCTTACCTGGTTGTTTTAAACAGCCTTCCTAAATCTGCGCTTGCTCCGCTTTTGATTGTCTGGCTTGGAGCAAACATGACAACGATTATCGTGTCAGGTGTTTCGGTTGCCGTTTTCGGAAGCATTTTGAACTTGCATACAAGTTTCAATGGCACGAGCCAGGATAAGATAAAGCTCATATATACACTTGGAGGAAAAAGATATCATGCACTTACGAAAGTCGTTCTTCCTGCCTCGATACCATCTATTATCAGTAATATGAAAGTAAATATCGGTTTATGTCTCGTGGGGGTTATCATAGGAGAATTTATCGGAGCAAGAAAAGGACTTGGATATCTTATTATTTACAGCAGTCAGGTATTCAAACTTGACTGGCTCTTGATGTCGATCGTAATTCTTTGCATTATTGCAATGCTGCTGTATAATTTGATTGCGGCAATAGAAAAATGGTGTCTTAAGAGGTATTAACCTAGACAAACGAAAATTCGTGTGCTAAACTATCGGTTGAATACTTTAACATGGAAAAGAGGAAAAAAGATGGCACAGTTATGGGGCGGACGCTTCACGAAGGAAACGAACCAGCTGGTATATAATTTTAATGCATCCATTTCATTTGATCAGAAGTTTTACGTGCAGGACATTACTGGTAGTATGGCACACGTGAAAATGCTTGCGAAGCAGGGGATTCTGACGGAAGAAGAAAAAGAACAGATTCTGGATGGACTGGAAGGAATCTTAACCGATGTACAGTTTGGAAAATTACAGATTACAAGTGAATATGAAGACATCCACAGTTTTGTGGAGGCGACTCTGATTGAGCGTATCGGCGAGGCAGGGAAAAAGCTGCATACCGGAAGAAGCCGTAACGACCAGGTTGCACTTGATATGAAGCTATATACAAGAGACGAGATTGAGGCGATGGATGAGCTCCTATACGAGCTTCTTGACGCCTTGTTACATATTATGGAGGAAAATCTTGACACTTATATGCCAGGATTTACACATCTGCAAAAAGCGCAGCCGGTGACTTTAGCTCATCACGTGGGGGCGTATTTTGAGATGTTCAAGCGCGACAGATTACGTCTTAAAGACATTCATAAGCGTATGAATTTATGTCCGCTTGGTTCGGGAGCATTAGCGGGGACAACATATCCTCTTGACAGAGAATATACCGCAAAGCTTTTAGGGTTTGACGGACCGACATTAAACAGCATGGATTCTGTATCGGACAGGGACTATCTGATTGAATTGTTATCGGCAATGTCTACAATCATGATGCATCTTAGCAGATTTTCAGAAGAAATCATTATCTGGAATTCCAACGAATATCAGTTTGTAGAGATTGATGATGCCTACAGTACCGGAAGCAGCATCATGCCGCAGAAAAAGAATCCGGATATTGCAGAGCTTGTGAGAGGAAAGACCGGGCGTGTCTACGGAGCCTTGATGTCTCTTCTGACAACGATGAAAGGTATTCCGCTTGCTTATAATAAGGACATGCAGGAAGATAAAGAATTCGTATTTGACGCAATCGATACGGTGAAGGGATGTCTTGCTTTATTTACCGGAATGTTGAATACTATGAAGTTCAAAAAAGAAAATATGGCAGCAAGTGCGATGAACGGATTTACCAATGCAACGGATGCAGCGGATTATCTTGTGAATCATGGAGTTGCTTTTCGTGATGCTCACGGTATCATTGGAAGTCTCGTCTTGTATTGTATTGAACAGGATAAGGCAATCGAAGAATTAAGCTTAGAAGAATTAAAGAAGATTTCACCGGTATTCGAAGAAGATATTTATGATGCGGTGAGTCTGGAAACCTGTGTGAACAAACGAGTGACAATAGGAGCGCCTGGGAAAGAAGCAATGGAACAGGTGATTGCGATAGAAAGAGCATATTTACAAGAGGAGGAATATTAAGATGGATAAGAAATTAAGAGTAGGTATTTTAGGTGCCACAGGTATGGTTGGACAAAGATTTATCTCTTTGCTGGAGAATCATCCGTGGTATGAGGTTGTAACAGTGGCAGCAAGTCCAAGAAGTGCAGGCAAAACATACGAGGAAGCAGTAGGCGCAAGATGGAAGATGGATACACCGATGCCGGAAGCAGTAAAAAATCTTGTTGTTGCAAATGTAAATGAAGTAGAAAAGGTTGCATCGAGCGTGGATTTCGTGTTCAGTGCAGTAGACATGACCAAAGAAGAAATCCGTGAGATCGAAGATGCATATGCAAAGACAGAGACGCCGGTGGTATCCAATAACAGCGCACATAGATGGACGCCGGACGTACCAATGGTAGTACCAGAGATCAATCCGGAGCATTTCGAGGTTATCGAATCTCAGAAAAAACGTCTGGGAACGACGAGGGGATTTGTGGCAGTAAAACCAAATTGCTCGATTCAAAGCTACGCACCGGTCCTGACCGCATGGAAAGAGTTTGAACCGGTGGAAGTTGTGGCTACGACCTACCAGGCAATTTCAGGAGCTGGGAAGACATTTAAAGAATGGCCGGAAATGGTAGAAAATATCATCCCTTACATTGGCGGTGAAGAAGAAAAGAGTGAGCAGGAGCCGCTTCGTATCTGGGGAAAAATTGAAAATGGACAGATCGTAAAAGCAGACGGTCCGGTTATCACAACACAGTGTATCCGTGTTCCGGTATTAAATGGACATACTGCAGCGGTATTCGTAAAATTCGCAAAGAAACCAACGAAGGAACAGCTTATTGAAAAACTAATAAACTTCAGAGGCTTGCCGCAGGAATTAGAACTGCCAAGCGCACCGAAACAGTTTATCCAGTATTTGGAAGAGGACAATCGTCCTCAGGTGCATCTGGACGTGAATTTTGAAAACGGTATGGGCATATCTGTGGGACGCTTAAGAGAAGACAGCGTATATGATTACAAATTCGTAGGATTATCCCACAATACCGTACGCGGTGCAGCAGGCGGCGCAGTGCTTTGTGCAGAGACATTGACTGCAAAAGGATATATTCAGGCAAAATAATCCGGTAGATAAATAAAAGAGAAGTCTATGTAAAATAATAGATTTCTCTTTTTTGGCTATGTAATTTTTACAGATAAAGTGGTAAGATAATAGAAAGTGTGAAAAGAAGGAGTCGGGAAGAATGGGAAAAAAGGAATACACTTATACGCAGAACAGAGAGATTTCCTGGCTGCGTTTTAATGAAAGAGTATTGCAGGAAGCACGCGATATGTCGGTACCGCTTTTGGAACGGATGAAATTTGTGGCAATTTTTACGAGCAACCTGGACGAATTTTTCATGATTCGCGTAGGGAGCCTTTATGATATGGCGGTTATGGGGCATGAAGCAATCGACTCGCGTTCCGGTATGAATGCCAAGGAACAATTAGAGGCGATTTACGAGGCGGTTGCACCGCTTTACAAAGAAAGGGATAAGACATATTCAGATATCAAAAAGCAGCTGGCGCCGTATGGAGTCTGCAGTCTTGATTTTAAGGCGCTGGAACAAAAAGAGAAAAAATTTGTAAAAAAATATTTTAAAGAACAGGTGCTGCCGGTATTGTCGCCGCAGATTGTGGATGCCAGTCATCCATTTCCGCATCTTCTGAATAAAGAAATCTATGTAGTTGCAAAACTTAAAAAAGATGATACACAGATGTTTGGAATCGTTCCGGTGCCGCAGTATATTTCCGACGTGGTATATTTGCCGGGACATGATATCCGTTATATTCGTATGGAAAAGGTGATCATGGAATACTTAGAGCTCGTATTCGAAAAATATGAGGTTTCGAATAAGAACTATATCTGTGTGACACGAAATGCGGATATTACACCGGATGATGATTCATTTGATGATGATATGGATTTCCGTAATAAGATGAAGGAAGTTTTGCATAAGAGAAGAAGGATGGCGGTGGTTCGTTTTGAGACGGCGGAACCGCTGGACAAAGAGACGGAAAAGTATTTTTGTACTCGTTTAAAAATTGAGCCGAAACAGATTTTCAGGACAAAGATGCCGATGAAGCTTGGGTTTATTTTTGAGATGGCGGAGAAGGTTCCGGAGCCGATGAAGCGTTCTTTGATTGATGTTCCATTTAAGCCACAGCCGTCCGGCATGCTTATGGAGGGGAATATAACAAGACAGATCAAGAAAAAGGATGCACTTTTATTCTATCCGTATGAAACGATGGACCCGTTTTTACAACTTATAAGAGAAGCTTCCACAGATCCGAATGTGCTGACGATTAAGATTACGATTTATCGTTTGGCAAAGAAAGCAAGACTAGTGGAATATTTATGCGCGGCAGCAGAAAACGGCAAAGAGGTTACCGTTCTTATTGAGCTTCGGGCAAGATTTGATGAGCAGAATAATATTGACTGGTCAGAACGTCTCGAAGAAGCCGGATGTCGTGTTATCTATGGCATGGAAGGATACAAGGTACATTCTAAAGTGTGTCTTATTACATATCGCAATCGCAATGATATTGAATATATTACGCAGATCGGGACCGGTAACTATAATGAAAAGACAGCCGCTATGTATACGGACTTATCACTTATGACGGCAAATCGTGCTATTGGTGAGGACGCTGCCGTATTTTTTCAGAACATGTCTATTGGGAATCTGGAAGGGAATTATGAACATTTGATCGTAGCCCCGGTCAGCTTAAAAGCAACGATACTTCGTCTTATGGATGAAGAAATCAAAAAAGGCAAGGATGGACGCATTGTGATGAAGATGAATTCTGTGACCGATACAGACTTCATAGAAAAGCTCTCTGAGGCGTCCAAAGCGGGTGTGAAGATCGATATGATTATCAGAGGTATTTGCTGTGTGCTGCCGGGAGTGGAAAAAGAGACAGAGAATCTGTCCATTATGAGTATTGTAGGGCGTTACCTGGAGCATGCACGTATATTCTCTTTCGGTACAGGTTCTGAGCAGAAGATTTATATCGGTTCTGCCGACATGATGACGCGAAATACGGAGAAACGTGTGGAAGTGGCATGTCCAATTTATGATGATACCATACGAAAAGAAATCAATCATATTTTGAAGGTGATGCTCTCGGATAATATTAAAGGAAGAAAACTGCAGAACAACGGCATTTATACGAAAAAGGAGCAAAAAGAGCCGTTTATCAACTCCCAGGAAGTATTTATGCGGGAGGCAATGTTCAAGGGAAGAAGTGTAAAGAAGAAAGAAGATAAGACTCCTTTCTGGAAAAAGTTGAAAAAAATCTGGAAACGTTAAAGGAAGTATATGGGGAAAGCATTATATATAGCAGAAAAACCAAGTGTTGCACAGGAATTTGCGAAAGCATTAAAATTAAATACCAGCAGAAAAGATGGGTACTTAGAATCCCAGGATTCCATTGTTACCTGGTGTGTAGGGCATCTTGTAACAATGAGCTATCCTGAAGTGTACGATGAGAAGTATAAGAAATGGAGTCTTGCGACGCTGCCATTTATCCCGCAAACATACAAGTATGAAGTAATACCGGCGGTGGAAAAGCAATTTAGGATTGTGAAAAGTCTTTTGAGCAGGAGTGATGTAGATACGATTTATGTGTGTACAGACTCCGGAAGAGAAGGAGAATACATTTACCGTCTCGTGGAACAGATGGCAGGAGTGAAGGGAAAGAAGAGAAAAAGAGTCTGGATCGATTCACAGACAGAGGATGAGATTCTCCGTGGGATACGTGAGGCGAAGGATTTATCAGATTACGATAATCTGTCTGCTTCGGCGTATCTTAGGGCGAAGGAAGATTATCTGATGGGAATCAATTTTTCAAGACTTCTGACGCTAAAATACGGCAGCAGCATTTCTAATTATTTAGGCAGCCGTTATACGGTGCTTTCGGTAGGGCGCGTGATGACCTGCGTACTTGGAATGGTAGTAAGAAGAGAGCGGGAAATCCGCGACTTCGTAAAGACGCCATTTTATCGTGTTATCAGTTATATGAAAGCAGAGGAAGCCGGATTCGAGGGTGAATGGAGGGCGGTGAAAGGTTCAAGATATTTTGAAGCTTTTGATCTATACAAAGAGAATGGATTTAAAGAGCGCAGGAAAGCAGAAGAGTTGATTGCATACCTGAGTGAACCGTCACCCATACAGTGTCAGATTACAGCGCTGGAAAAGAAACAGGAAAAGAAGAATCCTCCTCTTTTATATAATTTGGCAGAGCTTCAAAATGAATGTTCGAAACGATTTAAGCTAAGTCCGGATGAGACGCTTCGGATTGTGCAGGAACTTTATGAGAAGAAGCTTGTAACGTACCCAAGAACAGATGCCAGAGTGCTGTCGACAGCGGTAGCAAAAGAAATACATAAGAATTTGAATGGATTATCCAAATATGAGATGGCAGCGCCGTATCTTGAGGATATTCTTGCTATGCAAAGTCATAAGGGACTTGAGAAGAGCCGTTATGTCAATGACAAACAGATCACGGATCATTATGCGATCATTCCGACTGGTCAAGGGCTTTTAGCTTTGAAATCTGTATCATCAACCGCAAAAGCGGTATATGATATTATCGTAAGGCGTTTTTTAAGTATTTTTTATCCGCCTGCTATTTACCGCAAAGTATCGATTACGACAAAGATCAAAGAAGAAAGCTTTTTTTCCAGCTTTCGAGTGCTGGAATCCGAAGGGTATTTGAAGGTAGTGGGGATACCGACAAAGAAAGGCGCTTCGGATTGTGACAAAGAAGGCGGAATGGATGAGAATAAAGATACTTCATTTTTTGAAAAGATCAAAACGCTGAAAAAAGGAGATATACTTACTGTGACTTCGCTGGAAGTAAAAGAAGGTGAAACGTCACCGCCAAAGAGATATAATTCCGGTTCTATGATTCTGGCTATGGAAAATGCGGGACAGCTTATCGAGGATGAAGAGCTGCGTGCCCAGATAAAGGGAAGCGGAATCGGAACGAGTGCAACAAGAGCTGAGATTCTAAAGAAACTTATTCATATCAAATATCTGGCATTGAATAAAAAGACGCAGATCATCACACCGACGTTGCTTGGCGAGATGATCTATGACGTGGTGGACAATTCGATTAAGTCACTTTTGAACCCGGAGCTTACCGCAAGTTGGGAAAAAGGGTTGACATATGTATCAGAAGGTGATATTACATCAGAGGAATACATGATGAAATTAGAACATTTTATCAGGAGCAGGACGAGCGGAGTACTAGGACTTAACAATCAGTATCAGTTAAGACAGTTTTACGACCGGGCCGCAAGATTCTATAAGAAACCAGTAAAAAAGCAAAGCAGTAAGCAAACAAGTAAGGAGTGACAACATGAAAGAATTAACCGTAGCAGCACTTTATGATCTGAATGAGACAATTGCGAAAGATATTTTTGATGGAGCGACATACCCATGGGAGGTGCTTCCGAAGATTAAAGATTTTATTCTTGAACTTGGCAATTCACTTTCCGAAGAGGAATATGAGAAAGCGGGAGAAAATATCTGGATTGCAAAAAGTGCAAAAGTAGCGCCAAGCGCATCTATCACAGGCCCTGCAATTATTGGGAAGGATGCCGAAGTAAGACATTGTGCGTTTATCCGAGGCAATGCGATCGTAGGTGAAGGGGCAGTGGTCGGGAATTCTACCGAACTTAAAAATGTCATTTTATTCAATAAAGTACAGGTGCCGCATTACAATTATGTGGGAGATTCCATTCTTGGATACAAGGCGCATATGGGTGCAGGCTCCATTACATCTAATGTAAAATCCGACAAGACACTTGCGACGGTGAAGACCGCGGATGGTGTGATTGAGACGGGACTTAAAAAATTCGGAGCTATGCTTGGCGATGAGGTAGAAGTAGGGTGCGGAACGGTATTGAATCCTGGAAGCGTAGTCGGAAGTCATAGCAATATTTATCCGCTTTCCATGGTAAGAGGATATGTTCCGGCAGGAAGCATTTATAAAAAGCAGGGAGAAATTGTAGAGAAAAATTAAAACTTCCTTTGAAAAAAGAAGTTGCAAATAAAAAACGCTTGTTATATACTTGTACTAAATCAATGGTACAGTATGCGGGCGTTTTTTTGATGAGAAAAACAATGCAGCCGTATCAGAACGAGGATATTATAGCGAGGGGGAAAAGCATATGTTAGAGATACAGAACTTAAGTAAGTCTTATGGAAAAAATCTGGCAGTGGATCAGGTGAATTTTACGGTTCCGGATGGAATGGTTGGGATTTTACTTGGACCAAACGGGGCGGGGAAGTCTACGATCATTAAAAGCATTGCGGGGCTTTTGCGATACAAAGGCGGTATCGGTATCCAGGGAATGTCTTCAAAAACACTGGAAGCCAAAAAGTTATTCGCCTATGTACCGGAGATTCCGGCAATGTTCGAGGCGCTCACGGTCAAAGAGCATATCGAGTTTGTGAGAAAAGCATATCAAAGTACGATTACGGATGCAGAAATGCAAGCCCTTCTGAAGCGTTTTGAGATGGAGGATAAACAGGATAAGCTAGGCAGCGAATTGTCTAAAGGAATGATGCAGAAAGTGAGTATCTTATGTGCGCTTGCTATCAAACCGAAAGTGATCTTACTGGATGAACCAATGGTAGGATTAGATCCGAAAGCCATTAAAGAATTAAAAGAGGTAGTGGTCGAACTTCGTGATCAGGGAACGACGGTACTTATCAGTACGCATATGCTCGAGATGGTAGAAGGTATCTGGGATGTTATGTTTGTGATGGAAAAAGGAAAGATTATCGGCTCTTATACGAAAGAACAGGTCGGAGATAAAGATTTGGACGAGCTGTTCTTCGAGATGACAGGCGGTGAACGTTCATGAAAGCATTGTGGTATATAACAAAACGAGGTATGGCGAATCGGGTACGCAAGGCGCTTAGGAAGCCGGTTACCTATCTGTATCTTGTACTAGGAATATTTTATGTAGTTATATTGGGAGCCGGTCTGGGTTCGATGATCAAAGACGCGAAGTTTGATTCCTATTATGGGCTGTATGTCATCTTGGCAATTATGATTTTCTATTTCATACCGATGAACTTTGTCGCCTATATGAAGAAAAAGGGAATTATTTTCACGCCCGCACATACGCATTTTGTGTTTCCTGCGCCGGTAGAACCGAAAAAAGTGCTGCTGTATATGTCGATAAAGAATTTTTTGATGACCTTTGTATTGTTTTTTCTGTTATCCATTATTGGAGTTATTGGATTCCAAGTGCCTTTTGGGAAAATGTTGCTCATTTTCCTGACTGGTTCGGTGTCTAATTTTCTTTTGGAGGGAAGCCTTATTATTGGCATTTACGGAAAGGAAAATTTAGATGATAAAAAATCGAAGATACTTACTGGCATACTTGGCATGATTCTGGCATTGTTGGTTGTCTTTATCATATGGTATATCCGCAAAAATGGATTTACGATTGCGTCTATGAAGCAGATTCTGGAGCAGAAAGCGTTGCTCATGATTCCACTGCTTGGCTGGAATCTGGCGGTGTACCGTTTGATTTTATTTGGAGCAGAGACGGTAACGATCATCTGTGCCGCCTTGTACATGATAGTAGTAGTGACGGCCGTTATTCTGGCATACAAAATGAAATGCAGCGGTGGTTATTACGAGGAAGCGGCAAAGTTCGCAGATGACTATGTGGAATTCCGAAGTAAAAAGAAAAAAGGGGAAGTAGCTCTTACGATAGGAAAACGAAAGTTCAGAAAAACGTCCGGGCATATCAAAGGGAGCAAAGCTTCGGCGATTTTATACAGGCAGCTTTGCGAGTATCAAAAAGAGCGATTTTTTATTTTTGGTTATGTAACAGTAATCAATGCCATAGTGGCAGGTATTATGATTTATGTGAATCAAGAGCTGGAAGGAATGCATCCAGGACTTTTTCTGCTTGGAATTGCAGCATATGCGGTACTTCTTACTTCCGGATATCTTGGAAAATGGGGAAAAGAATTGAAAAATCCATATATTTATCTGATCCCGGATAAACCATGGAAGAAAATGTGGTATGCCACCATGATGGATCATATAAGAGCGCTTTTGGATGGAAGCGTTCTGGTGATTCCAATCGGAGTGATGTGGAAGGTTCCGGTATGGCAGATGATTGCGGTTATTTTGATCTATGTGGCTCTGCAGGCGAATAAAATGTATCTGAAGATTTTTGCAGACAGTATCCTGGGAGATACGCTGGGAAAACTGGGGAAAGATATTATGCGCATGGTGATTCAGGGAAGCACGCTTGGTATCGGGGTTCTTCTTGCCGTTTTGGCTGGAATCTTTATTCATGTAAACTGGGTATTTCCAATCATTCTTTTCTATTGCATAATCATTACCGTACTTATTGCGATGATAGCGTCTGCTAGATTCGAAGTGTTAGAACAACAGGATTGATCATATTGGATTATAAAGTGTCAGAATGAAAGTTCTGGCACTTTTTTCTTGACAATAGAAAAATACTTTGGTAGTATGAAGAAGTATTAAATAGTTTAACGCTTTAAAGCGCAACGGTTTAAAGCGAAAAAAGAGAAGCGAGGAGAGAGTGAAATGGCAGTCAAATTAATGTTACTAGTTGTATTTTTTGCAGTGATGGTTGCAGTTGGTGTCTATGCACGCAGGCATACGTCAAGCGTGGATGGATTTGTGTTAGGGGGACGTCAGGCGGGACCTTGGCTTACCGCTTTTGCATATGGTACTTCTTATTTTTCTGCAGTTGTATTCGTAGGTTATGCAGGACAGTTTGGATGGAAATACGGAATTGCTTCCACATGGATCGGACTTGGGAATGCCTTTATCGGAAGCTTGCTCGCGTGGGTTGTACTTGGAAGAAGAACGAGGGTTATGAGCCAGCATTTGAATTCCAAGACAATGCCGGATTTCTTCGGAGAGAGATTTGGAAGTAAGTCTTTAAAAATTGTTGCTTCAGCAATTGTATTTATATTCCTTGTACCATATACCGCATCGGTATACAATGGATTATCCAGACTTTTTGGAATGGCGTTTGATATTCCATATACTGCATGTGTGATAGGTATGGCAGTATTTACCGGTATCTATGTCATTCTTGGAGGATACATGGCAACAGCGATCAATGACTTTATCCAGGGGATTATCATGCTGGTTGGAATTGTAGCGGTAATTGCGGCAGTACTTAGCGGTCAGGGTGGATTCATGGAAGCGATTCAGCAGATGGCAAAGATTCCAAGCGATGTGCCGATTACAGCGGGGCAGCAAGGTGCATTTACTTCGTTTTTCGGACCGGATCCTTTAAATCTTTTAGGAGTTGTGATTTTGACGTCTCTTGGAACATGGGGACTTCCTCAGATGATACATAAGTTTTATGCGATCAAAGATGAAAAGTCTATTAATACAGGAACTGTGATTTCGACTGTTTTTGCGGTCATTATTTCAGGAGGATGCTATTTTCTTGGAGGATTTGGAAGGTTGTTTGATCATCCGTCATTGCATGATGAAGCAGGAAACATGATTTACGATGGCATCATTCCATATATGCTTTCAACATTGCCGGATATCCTGATCGGTATCGTGGTAGTATTGGTTCTGTCAGCATCAATGTCAACCTTATCTTCTTTGGTATTGACTTCCAGTTCAACACTGACGCTGGATTTCTTAAAAGGAAACATTATAAAGAAGATGAGTGAGAGAAAACAGGTTGTTACCATGCAGATTCTGGTTGTGTTCTTTATTGTATTGTCAGTTGTGCTTGCGATTAATCCGCCGGTATTTATCGCACAGCTTATGGGAATCTCATGGGGAGCTTTGGCAGGAGCATTTCTGGCACCATTCCTTTACGGTTTGTACTGGAGAGGAGTCACAAGGGCATCCGTTTGGGCAAGTTTTGCATGCGGTGTCGGAATCACGGTATCCAATATGTATTTTAAATACATCGCTTCCCCGATCAATGCCGGTGCGATTGCAATGATCGCAGGACTTGTTGTAGTTCCGGTGGTGAGTCTGATTACACCAAAGATGTCAAAGAGCAAGACAGAAGAAATCTTTTCGTGTTACGATGAAAAAGTCCTGATATCGAAAAAACGTTCCTTAGAAGGATAGAAAATAAGGATAGAGAAATACAGAGAAATGTACTTTGGATGGAAAATGTTCCGAAGTACATTTTTTTCTTGAAAAGAAAAAGGAAAACTGATAGTGTAACTATATGGGAATCATAAGAGAAAAAAGGGATTGACTTTTCAGAATAAGTATAATACTATATTAAACAGAAGAACGAACATAAGTTCGTGATTGAGAAGGAGACAAAAAAGAATGGCGAACGAAGATAAAATAAAAGCGCTCGATGCGGCGATTTCTAAATTAGAGAAAGATTTCGGAAAAGGAACAGTGATGAAGCTTGGGGATGCAAGTGCACATGTAGCGGTAGAGACAGTGCCGACAGGGTCTTTAAGCCTTGATATTGCACTTGGACTTGGTGGTGTTCCAAGAGGTCGTGTTATTGAAATATATGGGCCGGAATCAAGCGGTAAGACAACAGTTACATTACATATGATTGCAGAGGTACAAAAAAGAGGAGGCATTGCAGGATTTATTGATGCAGAGCATGCATTGGATCCGGTTTATGCCAAGAATATCGGCGTAGATATTAATGAATTGTATATTTCTCAGCCGGACAGCGGGGATCAGGCGCTTGAGATCGCGGAAACGATGGTACGTTCCGGAGCGATGGATATCATCGTAATTGACTCTGTGGCGGCGCTTGTTCCAAGACAGGAGATTGAAGGAGATATGGGAGACAGCCATGTAGGGCTTCAGGCACGTCTTATGTCTCAGGCGCTTCGTAAGCTGACGCCGGTTATCAGTAAGTCGAATTGTGTTGTGATTTTTATTAACCAGCTGCGCGAAAAAGTAGGTGTGATGTTTGGAAATCCGGAGACGACTACGGGCGGCCGTGCACTTAAGTTTTATTCTTCCATCCGTATGGATGTCAGAAAGATTGAGACTTTGAAGCAGGGCGGAGAGATGGTTGGAAACCGTACCAGAGTTAAAGTGGTAAAGAATAAGATCGCACCTCCGTTTAAAGAGGCCGAATTTGACATTATGTTTGGAAAAGGAATTTCGAAAGAGGGGGATATCCTCGATCTTGGAGCGGGCGTGAATATCATAAGTAAGAGTGGGTCATGGTATGCTTACAATGGTGATAAGATTGGTCAGGGACGAGAAAATGCGAAAACGTATCTTAACACCCATCCGGAAGTGATGGAGGAGATTGAGAAGAAGGTACGGGAGCATTATCAGCTTGGTGATGCAGCAGAAAAGGATACGCCGGAGGAGTCATAGAATATGGCAGAAGAGGATTTGCTGAAAAAAGCGAAGCTTAGAGCGATGTATCTTTTGAATATATGTGACCGCACTGAAGCAGAATTAAGAGAAAAGTTAAAAAAGAATGAGTATCCGCGAGAGATCATAGAACAGGCAATACAATATGTGAAGTCTTTTGGATATATTAATGATCTTCGATATGCCGAGAATTTTATTCGCGGCAGAAAAGAGAAAAAAAGTAAAAAAGAGATTCTTTATTTATTGTCTGAGAAAGGCATTGCGAGTGAAATTATCGCAAGTGCGGTGGAAGAATATTACCACGAAGAAGACAGTGTTCTTGCAATACGTGCGTTACTCAAGAAAAGACATTATGAGAGTAAAACGGCTGATGACAAGGAGAGACAAAAGATGTATGGCTATCTGGCGCGGAAAGGTTTTTCCTATCGTGATATAATGAAAGCGCTGCAGGCAGAGGAAGAGATATAGAAGGATTGCGACAGCAGAAATAAGACAAGAATCGGCAAGTGATACAAGTTTCTAATAGGAATGCTTGACATATTTGTTAAAATAATATAAAATTTATATGTTGTATTTATGTACAATGAAAATTAAATAAGGAGGTGCTCCTGTGCCAATCGATGTAATAATTGCTGTAGTTGTAACACTTATTTTAACAGCTGGGATTACTTATCAGCTCACAGTTTCTAATCTGAAGAAGAATGCGGAAAGCAAGATTGGAAATGCAGAAAGTAAGGCCAGAGAAATCATCGATGATGCGTTGAAAACTGCGGAAACGAAGAAAAAAGAAGCCCTCTTGGAAGTAAAAGAAGAGTCCATTAAGACAAAGAATGAGCTTGAAAAAGAAACCAAGGAAAGACGTGCTGAGATACAGCGTTACGAAAAACGTGTGTTATCTAAAGAAGAAGCACTGGATAAGAGGGCGAGTGCGATTGAGCAGCGTGAAACAGCATTTGCAGCAAGAGAAGAAAAGATTAAGCGTAAGGAAGAGAAAGCAGAAGAGCTTAGTCAGCAAAGAGTACAGGAACTAGAAAGAATCTCAGGATTAACCTCCGAACAAGCAAAAGATTATCTGTTAAAAACTGTTGAAGATGATGTGAAGCATGATACTGCGAAAATGATCAAAGAATTGGAAGTTCAGGCAAAAGCAGAAGCTGACAAAAAGGCGAAAGAATATGTCGTAAGCTCAATTCAAAGATGTGCAGCAGATCATGTGGCAGAGACTACGATCTCTGTGGTACAGCTTCCAAGTGATGAGATGAAAGGAAGAATTATCGGTAGAGAGGGACGTAATATCCGTACACTTGAGACGATGACGGGAGTAGAGCTTATTATCGACGATACTCCGGAAGCAGTAGTCTTATCAGGCTTCGATCCGATTCGAAGAGAGGTTGCAAGAATTGCTCTTGAAAAATTAATTGTTGACGGACGTATTCATCCGGCAAGAATTGAAGAAATGGTAGAAAAAGCGCAGCGTGAAGTAGAGTCCATGATTCGTGAAGAAGGAGAGGCAGCAGCATTAGAGGTTGGTGTTCATGGTATTCATCCGGAGCTGATTCGTCTGCTTGGAAGAATGAAATTCCGTACCAGTTATGGACAGAATGCGTTGAAACATTCTATAGAAGTGGCTCAGCTTGCAGGTCTTTTGGCCGGGGAGATCGGTCTGGATGTAAGAGTGGCAAAAAGAGCCGGACTTTTACATGATATCGGAAAATCTATCGATCACGATGTGGAAGGCTCCCATATTCAGATTGGTGTTGACTTATGCAGAAAATACAAAGAATCTGCAGTTGTCATCAATGCTGTGGAAGCGCATCATGGTGATGTAGAACCGGAAACACTGCTTGCATGTATCGTACAGGCGGCAGATACGATTTCGGCTGCTCGACCGGGAGCAAGACGAGAAACATTAGAAACATATACAAACAGATTAAAACAATTAGAAGATATCACAAACCAATTTAAGGGTGTGGATAAATCTTTTGCTATTCAGGCAGGTAGAGAGATTCGAGTTATGGTAGTTCCAGAACAGGTATCTGATGATGATATGGTATTGCTGGCGAGGGATATTTCAAAACAGATTGAATTTGAATTAGAATATCCTGGACAGATCAAGGTAAATGTAATTCGTGAATCACGGGTTATAGACTACGCCAAATAATTTCGGATAGAACCCCGTATGTTGTAATAGATAATTTACAATATGCGGGGATTTTTTATGATATAGGAAAGTTTGTACTTTCCTATATCATAAAACCCTCCGGGAGGATACGCACTCGCGTGAGTGGAGGCAGTCAGCAAAAGCTGACCACGTAAAAATACTCCGCAGGCATTGTACTGCGGCGGATAGAAATGATATATTTTCTATTGATTTTTGGTAAGATGTATAATAGAATGTTTTTAGCAATGCTAGGAGGGAAAAAAATGTCAGAAATTACGAGAGTTGCTCTTGATGCCATGGGTGGAGACAATGCGCCGTCAGAGATTATAAAAGGGGCTATTGATGCAGTAGGAAGAGAAAAGAACTTGAAGGTTTTTCTGGTAGGACAGGAAGAAGCGATCCAAAAGGAATTGCAGAATACGACTTATCCGAAAGATCAGATCGAGATCATACATGCATCCGAGGTAATTGAGACTGCAGAACCACCGGTAAATGCGATTAGGCGCAAAAAAGATTCATCAATCGTAGTGTCTATGAATATGGTGAAAAAAGGTGAAGCAGATGCAGTCGTTTCTGCCGGAAGTACAGGAGCTGTTCTTGTTGGGGGACAGGTATTAGTCGGACGTATCAAAGGGGTAGAGAGACCGCCTTTGGCACCGCTTCTTCCGACCAAGACAGGCGTATCATTGCTGATTGACTGTGGCGCTAATGTAGACGCAAGACCGTCACATCTTGTCCAATTTGCGAAGATGGGTTCTATTTATATGGAACATGTTATGGGGATCAGGAATCCTAAAGTTGCAATTGTGAATATCGGAGCAGAAGAAGAAAAAGGAAATGCACTTGTAAAATCTACTTTTCCGCTTTTGAAAGAATGTGAAGATATTAACTTTATTGGAAGTATTGAGGCAAGAGAGATTCCGCATGGTATGGCGGACGTGATTGTATGCGAAGCATTTGTAGGCAATGTTATCTTGAAGTTGTACGAGGGAGTAGGGGCTGTTTTGGTCAGTAAGATCAAAGACAGTATGATGGCAACGCTTAAGACAAAGATAGGAGCATTGCTGGTGAAGCCTGCGTTGAAGAAGACATTGAAAAGCTTTGATGCAAGTGAGTATGGAGGAGCACCGCTTCTTGGGCTTAGAGGGCTGGTGGTGAAAACACATGGAAGCTCTAAAGCAAAGGAAATATCTAATTCTATCATTCAGTGTATCACATTCAAAAATCAGGGGATTAATGAAAAAATCAGTGAATGTATACAGAAAAAGGAAGAAAATTTAGAAGATTAGGAAGGAAGAAAGAATATGGAATTTGAAAAAATCAGAGATATTATTGCAGAAGTGATTGATGATGCAGATCCGGAAGAAATTACAATGGAGACACATTTTATTGATGATCTTGGAGCAGATTCGTTAGATATTTTCCAGATTATTATGGGAATTGAAGAAACATTTGATATCGAAATTGATGCAGACGAAGCCGAGAATATTACAACGGTTGGCGAAGTGGTAGAGAAAATTGAGTCAATGCTGAACTAATAGTAAAGAGATGCTGTGAAAAGATTTAAAAGAGGGGCGTTTTCTTTTAAGACTTTCCACAGCATTTTTGTTGTTAAATGAAGAAAGATGATGGAGGTGAGAATATGGAACGTGATGTGAAGGAATTAGAGAATAGAATCGGCTATCGGTTTAAAGATTTTGAATTGCTTAGGAAAGCATTGAAACATAGCTCCTATACAAACGAAAATCATCAGGCAAAATACGCATGTAATGAGAGGCTGGAGTTTTTAGGGGATGCGGTATTAGAAGTCATATCCAGTGAATTTTTGTATTTGGAGAATCCGAAGATGCCGGAAGGCGAATTGACTAAAATGAGAGCGAGTATTGTATGTGAGCCTGCACTGGCATTCTGTGCAAAGGAGCTTAATCTTGGCGAATTTTTAATGCTTGGCAAAGGAGAAGAGATTACCGGGGGAAGAAAGCGGGACTCTGTGACCTCAGACGCACTGGAAGCAGTGATTGGTGCAATCTATCTGGATGGTGGTTTTGCTAATGCAAAAGAGTTTGTTCATAAGTTCATATTGAATGACTTGGAGCATAAGAAGCTCTTTTATGATAGCAAGACTATTTTACAGGAGATGGTCCAAGGAAACATGGAAGGTGAGATTGATTATGAGCTTATCCGTGAGGAAGGGCCGGACCATGACAAAACGTTTACTGTTACGGTGTTGATTGGCGATACCGTATACGGTGAGGGAACTGGAAGAACGAAAAAAGCTGCACAGCAGCAAGCTTCTTATCAGGCGATTTTGAAACTAAAAAATGAAGATAAAAAATAACAATAAAAAATAACAGGTGAGATATGTATTTAAAAAGTATCGAAGTACAAGGATTTAAATCTTTTGCGAATAAGATTCTCTTTGAATTTCATAATGGAATTACCGGAATCGTAGGACCCAACGGAAGTGGTAAGAGTAATGTCGCAGATGCAGTACGCTGGGTACTTGGGGAACAGCGCATCAAGCAGCTTCGAGGCGGTACGATGCAGGATGTCATTTTTTCGGGAACAGAAAATCGAAAGCCGCTTAGTTATGCCTCTGTAGCGATTACATTGGATAACTCCGATCATCAGCTTCCGATTGATTACAAAGAAGTTACAGTAGCAAGAAAGCTGTATCGTTCCGGAGAGAGCGAATACTTGATCAACGGAAGTGCCTGCAGACTTAAGGATGTGAATGAACTTTTCTATGATACCGGTATCGGAAAGGAAGGATATTCCATTATCGGTCAGGGACAGATCGATAAGATTTTAAGCGGAAAACCGGAGGAGAGAAGGGAATTATTCGATGAGGCGGCAGGAATTGTAAAATTCAAACGCCGTAAGAATATGTCTGTCAAAAAGTTAGAGGATGAAAGACAGAATCTCTTAAGGGTGAACGATATTTTGGCGGAGCTGGAAAAACAGATTGGTCCGCTTGGAAGACAGGCAGAAACAGCGAAAGAATATTTAAAGAAAAAAGAAGAGTTAAAGCGATTTGATATCAATATGTTCTTGCTTGATACAGAAAGAATCAATGCACAGTTAAAAGAACTGGAAGAAAAACTTTCTTATGCAAATGAAGAAATTCAAAGCGCCAGTGAGCAGTACGAGACGACGAAGGAAGAATATGAGAAGATAGAGGAAAAGATAGATTCCATAGATGCCAGTCTTGAACGATATAAAAGTCAGCTGAGTGAAACGAATCTTTTAAAGCAGCAGCTGCTTAATCAGATTGCACTTTTGAAAGAGCAGATCAACAGTGTGAAGATGAATGATGAACATTTTGTGCAAAGGCAAGAGGCAATCAAAGGAGAGATGCAGGAACGTCTTTCGAATCAAGCTGCATTAAAGCAGGAAAAAGAACTTATTGAAAAAGAGCTTAAAAGCTATGAGATAAAAGAAGTGCAGGCGCAAAAAGAGCTGCTTGCGGTACAATCAGAAATTGCTAAGCTTTCTGTCAGTGTAGAAAACGGTAAAAGTCAGATTATGGATATGCTCAACAGCAGAGCTTCTACGAAAGTCAAAAACCAGCATTTTGATACGATGTTAGAGCAGATTCGGGTGCAACGTGCAGAAATTCATAAACGGCTTATAGAATTGAAGGCAGAGACAGAAGAACAGTATAATCTGTCTAATGGGTATAAAGAAGAACTTACGTTGATATCGGAGCGCATTCGCAAGATTGTAGAAGAAAATAAGCAGTATGAAGAACTAATTGACGAAGTGCAGGAGACATTGAAGAAGCAGACAGAAGCATTTTCCATCGGGCAGACGGCATATCACAGAGAAAGTTCCAGGTTAGAGTCTTTGAAAAATATCACTGAGCGCTATGACGGCTATGGGAACAGTATCCGGCGTGTGATGGAACAGAAAGAGAAGGTTGCAGGACTTGTAGGCGTAGTTGCGGATATCATTAAAGTAGAAAAAAAATATGAGATCGCCGTAGAGACTGCGCTTGGCGGAAGCATACAAAATATCGTCACTTCGGATGAAGAGACTGCGAAAGAAATGATTACGTTCCTGAAACGCAATAAATTCGGGCGAGCAACATTCTTGCCGCTTACAAGCTTAAAGGGCGGAAGTAATTTTAAGAATCCTGAAGTATTAAAAGAAAACGGGGTCATCGGACTTGCCCATACCCTGGTAAAGGTAGAGGAAAAATACCGGGCGCTTGCAGAAAATCTGCTTGGAAGAACGGTTGTCGTAAAAAACATTGATCATGGTATTATGCTTGCAAGAAAATACCGCCAGTCCCTTCGTATTGTCACTCTGGAAGGAGAACTTATCAATGCGGGAGGAGCAATGACTGGCGGAGCATTTAAAAATGCGAGTAATCTTCTTAGCAGAAGGAGAGAGATTGAAGAGTTTGAAAAGACGGTATTACAGCTGAAAAAAGAAATGAACGAGATGGAAGCCGCCTTAAACGAAGGAAAGAAAAAGCGTGCCGAATATTACGCTAAGACGGATGCTATCCAGCAAAAGCTGCAAAAAGAGTATGTTCTTCAAAATACTGCCAAGATGAACTTTGAGCAGGCAAAGGCACATACCCAAGAATTAAAACAGTCCGTGGAAGAGTTAATGAAAGAAGGCAGAGAATTAGAAAGCCAGATTCAGGATATTGAGGAGAATAAAGAGTCAATCCAGATGGAACTTGAGACTTCAGAGAAGATGGAGCTCGAAGTTACCGGAAGCATCGAAGAGCAGCAAAAACAGCTTGAGAAAATGCGTGAGAAAGAGACGACAGCTTTGAGAAAGTCGGAGGAGCTTCATGTATCTTATGCAAATATGAAGCAGAAACAAGAATTTTTACTGGAAAATGAAGAGCGTATTCAAGAAGAACTGCTCAAATATACAGAAGAGTTAAAAGGATTAGAAGCAAATAAAGGAAATGCACTGGAAGAAATCCAGGAAAAAGAAGGAAAAATCGAAGAGATTCAGCAGACGATCGAAAATTCGAAAGAGCTGTTTGTTGAAATCGAAAAAGAAATCAAAATCGCTTCTGAAAAAAAAGAAGAACTTTCCGTGAAGAATAAGGCATTTATTCGTAGACGCGAAGAGTTGTCAAAGCATATGGCGGAATTGGATAAAGAGATTTTCCGTCTTACAAGCAAAAAAGAAAACTCAGAGCAGACTTTGGAAAAGCAGATAGACTATATGTGGGAAGAATATGAGATTACCTACAATCATGCTTTATCGCTTCGCGATGAAACACTTACGGATCTTAATTTTATGAAAAAGGAGATCCACAGTATTAAAAATGCGATCAAAGCGCTTGGCAATGTCAATGTCAATGCGATCGAAGACTATAAAAATGTTTCAGAGCGCTATGAATTCTTAAAGAAGCAGCAGTCGGATCTCGTGGAAGCCGAAGGAACACTAATGAAGATCATTGCAGAGTTGGATGAGGCAATGAGAAAGCAGTTTGCAGAGCAGTTTGAGAGAATCCGTGTGGAATATGATAAAGTATTCAAACAGCTTTTCGGCGGTGGAAAAGGCACACTGGAACTTATGGAGGATGAGGACATCCTGGACGCGGGAATCCGTATTATTGCTCAGCCGCCTGGAAAGAAGCTGCAAAATATGATGCAGCTATCCGGTGGAGAGAAAGCTCTGACGGCGATTTCATTGTTATTCGCGATTCAGAATCTAAAACCGTCTCCGTTTTGTCTGTTAGATGAGATTGAAGCGGCTTTGGATGACAGTAATGTTGTCCGCTTTGCAGAGTATCTGCATAAACTTACGGAAAATACACAGTTTATCGTTATCACGCATCGTAGGGGAACGATGACTGCAGCTGACCGTTTGTATGGTATTACCATGCAGGAAAAGGGAATATCGACCTTGGTATCGGTAGACCTTTTAGAAAATGATTTGACAAAATAAATAAAAAGAGGTGTGACAATGGCAGGAGGATTTTTTAAACGTCTTGTTTCGGGGCTTACAAAGACAAGAGACAATATTGTTGCCGGAATGGACAGTATTTTTCATGGATTTTCCAAAATTGATGATGATTTTTACGAAGAGTTGGAAGAAACCTTGATCATGGGAGATATCGGGGTTAGAACAACGATGGAAATCATAGAAAATCTAAAACAAAAGGTGAAAGAGCAGCATATTAAGGAACCTTTAGACTGCAAGCAGCTTTTAATAGACAGTATCCGTGAGCAGATGGAAGTGACCAGTACGGAATTCGAGTTTGAAAACCGTACTTCGGCTGTTCTGGTGATCGGAGTGAATGGGGTAGGAAAGACGACAACGATTGGAAAACTTGCAGGAAAGTATAGAAGCGAAGGAAAAAAAGTAGTGCTGGCAGCAGCAGATACATTCCGTGCGGCAGCTGGCGAGCAGTTAAGAGAATGGGCAAATCGTGCGAATGCAGAGCTTATCGGAGGTCAGGAAGGATCTGATCCGGCATCGGTTATCTATGATGCAGTTGCGGCAGCCAAGGCCAGACGTGCAGATATTTTATTGTGTGACACAGCCGGCAGACTTCATAACAAGAAGAACCTTATGGAAGAATTAAAGAAGATTAACCGCATTATCGAACGTGAATATCCGGATGCATATCGTGAGACATTAGTTGTTCTGGATGCGACTACCGGACAAAATGCGCTGGTCCAGGCAAAAGAATTCAGCGAAGCGGCAGAGATCACGGGTATTATTCTGACGAAGATGGATGGAACAGCCAAAGGCGGAATTGCGGTTGCAATCCAGTCAGAACTTGGTATTCCGGTAAAATATATCGGAGTTGGGGAAACGATTGATGATTTGCAAAAATTTGATTCCGATGAATTTGTAAATGCATTGTTTAAAGTAGAAGATGCTAAAAAAGAGGATGCATCAGATGAGGAATCGACTTGGGAGGAAGAATGGATATGATGACATTAGAAAGATTTGAGGAGGCAAGTGAGCTTGTAAAAAAAGTGACAACGCCTACAAAATTAATGTACAGTGAAGTGTTAAGTGAGCAGACAGGTGCAAAAGTATACTTAAAACCGGAAAATATGCAGGTGACAGGAGCTTATAAAATCCGTGGTGCATATTATAAAATACACACCCTGACACAGGAAGAGAAAGAGAAGGGACTGATTACTGCATCCGCAGGAAACCATGCACAGGGTGTAGCTTTCGCGGCAAAAGCATCCGGCTGTAAGGCAGTGATCGTAATGCCAACGATAACCCCGTTGATCAAGGTGAATCGCACCAAGGCCTTAGGCGCAGAAGTGATACTTTACGGAGATGTCTTTGACGATGCCTGTGAGAAAGCAAAGGAACTTGCAAAGGAGCAGGGCTATACTTTCGTGCATCCATTTAATGATCTGGATGTATCGATCGGTCAGGGAACTATTGCAATGGAAATCGTGCAGGAACTTCCGACCGTAGATTATATTTTAGTACCGGTTGGCGGAGGCGGATTGATCAGCGGTGTGGCAACACTTGCAAAGATGCTTAATCCGAAGATTCGCATCATCGGTGTAGAACCGGCGGAAGCAGCAAGTATGTTGGCGGCGCTGGAAGCCGGACATCCTGTGGAACTGCCGGATGCCAATACGATTGCAGACGGTACTGCTGTAAAAGAAGTCGGTGAACTTAATTTTGAATATGTACAGGAAAATGTAGAGCGTATTGTAACCGTAGAAGATGATGAATTGATCGGAGTATTCCTGGATATGGTAGAAAATCATAAGATGATCGTAGAAAATTCAGGACTTTTGACGGTAGCGGCATTAAAACAACTTGATTTAAGAGGGAAAAAAGTCGTATGTATCTTAAGCGGCGGCAACATGGATGTGATTACGATGTCGTCCATCGTACAGCACGGATTGATTCAGAGAGAGCGTATTTTTTCTATTTCTGTGCTTATGCCGGATAAGCCGGGCGAACTTGTGCATGTGGCAAAGACGATTGCAGACGCTAACGGCAATGTTATCAAGTTAGAGCATAATCAGTTCGTAAGCACGAACAGAAATGCGGCAGTGGAACTTCGTATCACGATAGAAGCATTTGGGCCGGAGCACAAGGAGCGTATCTTAAATGCACTGGCAACCGAAGGATATAAACCAAGGGTGATCGGAACAAAATTATATTAGAAATGTTTAAGGAGAGCAAGTGACTGGAAGCGGCAGCTGCTCTCTTTTTTAGATTTTGATGATATGTGTATTGACACAGAATGTATAATTGTATACAATTATACGAGAATTCAAAAAGAAAAAGGAGTGACTTCAATGGAAAATCGTAGATTATTCATGAATTATCATAACAATTTATTGCAATTAGAAGAGCATATGTATTCGCTTGTAGAGGTGGAGAAGCCGAATTTATTTTATAATATGTTTCGCTATGATGCGATTCCAAAGATTGCATTTAATGATAGAATAGTACCTCATAATATGCCAGATGAAATCTGGATCACGGACACTACATTTCGCGACGGACAGCAGTCGAGAGCGCCGTATACGACAGAACAGATTGTAACGATTTATGATTATTTGCACAGACTTGGTGGTCCGAAAGGAAAAATCAAACAATCTGAGTTTTTCCTCTATAGTAAAAAGGACCGTGATGCGGTTTATAAATGTATGGAACGCGGTTACGAGTTTCCGGAAGTGACAAGTTGGATCCGCGCCAGTAAGAAAGACTTTCAGCTTGTAAAAGATATCGGTTTGAAAGAAACCGGTATTTTAGTAAGTTGTTCCGATTATCATATTTTTTATAAATTAAAAATGACAAGAAAACAGGTGCTTGACCATTATCTTTCCGTGATTCGTGAATGTCTTGAGATTGGAGTAAGACCAAGATGTCATCTGGAAGATATTACCCGCGCAGATATTTACGGATTTGTAATACCGTTTTGTCTGGAACTGTCTAAATTGATGGAGCAGTATCAGATTCCGATCAAAGTGCGCGTATGTGATACGATGGGATATGGAGTAAACTATCCAGGGGCCGTAATTCCAAGATCAATTCCTGGTATTATTTATGGTATTATGATCCACGCAGGAATTCCAAGTGAACTTATTGAGTTCCATGGACACAACGATTTCTATAAGGCAGTAAACAATGCGACAACCGCATGGCTGTACGGTGCGAGCGGAGTAAACTGTTCGCTGTTTGGTATCGGAGAGCGTACGGGTAATACACCGCTTGAGGCGATGATATTCGAATATGCACAGCTTCGAGGAACACTCGATGGCATGGATACGACTGCGATTACGGAATTGGCAGAATATTATGAAAAAGAAATCGGATATGAGATTCCGCCGATGACACCGTTTGTCGGAAAGAACTTTAATGTGACAAGAGCCGGCATTCATGCGGACGGACTCTTGAAAAATGAAGAGATTTATAATATCTTTGATACAGGAAAGTATTTGAATCGTCCGGCGTTAGTGGCAGTATCCAATACTTCGGGACTTGCAGGAATCGCACATTGGATCAACACTTATTACAAGCTTCCGAAAGATCGTCAGGTAAATAAAAATGACGATTTGGTAGTGACATTAAAAGAATGGGTGGATACGCAATACGAAGATGGGCGAGTGACTGTAATGACAGACAATGAACTGGTACAGAAAATTACAGAAATTTGCCGTGAACAAAGTATCATTTTGTAGGAGAAGCAGGAGATTGATATAATGGAAGATTACCGGGATTATTCTCTTAGAGAACGGGTTTTTCACAAGATTCAGGAAGACATATTAAAGGGATGTTATAAAGAGGGCGAAGAACTTCGGGAACTGACGCTTAGCAAAGAGCTTGGCGTGAGCCGAACACCGGTAAGAGAAGCTTTGCGCCAGCTTGAATTGGAAGGGCTGGTGAATATCATTCCGAATAAAGGTGCATATGTACAAGGAATCAACGGGAAAGATGTAAAGGATATTTATATTATCCGTTCTCTTTTAGAGGGACTGTGTGCAAGATGGGCAACCGAGCACATGGGAAAAGAACAAATTGACCGAATGGAAGAAATCGTTTTGCTGTCGGAATTTCATCTGGAAAAGGGGGACGATGAGCAGGTCGTAAAGTTGGATGGAGAGTTTCATAAGCTCTTATATGAGGCAATGGACAGCAGAATTTTGGAACATATCATGACAGAACTGCATCAATATGTTAAAATGGCAAGGAAGACGTCTGTAGGGAAGGCTGATCGTGCAGAAAAATCCGTAAGAGAGCATAAAGGGATTTTGGAGGCCATTAAGAAAAAAGATGCAGACTACGCAGAAAAACTGGCAAATGCACATGTCATGCATGTGATGGAGAATTTAGGACAAAGTAATAAGGAGGAACAGGCACATGGAGAAGATTAAGATGACGACACCATTGGTAGAGATGGATGGTGACGAGATGACAAGAATTTTGTGGAAGATGATCAAGGATGAATTGATTCTTCCATATGTAGACTTAAAGACTGAATATTATGATTTGGGACTTGAGTATCGTAATGAGACGAATGATCAGGTGACCATTGATTCTGCAAATGCGACAAAGAAATATGGTGTGGCGGTAAAATGTGCTACCATTACTCCGAATGCAGCACGTATGAGTGAATATGATCTGAAAGAAATGTGGAAAAGCCCTAATGGTACGATCCGTGCGATTTTAGACGGAACGGTATTTCGTACCCCGATTGTCGTAAAAGGGATTGAACCTTGTGTGAAAAACTGGAAAAAGCCGATCACGATCGCAAGACATGCTTATGGCGACGTATACAAAAATACAGAGATGGTAATTCCGGGAGCCGGCAAGGTAGAACTTGTATATACTGCCGAGGATGGAAGCGAGACAAGAGAGCTTGTACATAATTATACCGGCGCAGGAATCGCACAGGGAATGCATAACTTAAATGGTTCGATTGAAAGCTTTGCAAAAAGCTGCTTCAATTACGCACTGGATACGAAGCAAGATCTTTGGTTTGCGACAAAGGATACTATTTCTAAAAAATATGACCATACCTTCAAAGATATTTTCCAGGAAATCTTTGATGCAGAATACAAAGAAAAATTTGAGGAAGCAGGAATCACTTATTTCTATACATTGATCGATGACGCAGTAGCACGTGTGATGAAATCAGAGGGTGGATATATCTGGGCATGTAAAAACTATGACGGAGATGTAATGAGCGATATGGTTTCTTCTGCATTTGGCTCACTGGCAATGATGACATCAGTTCTCGTATCACCAGACGGATATTACGAATATGAAGCTGCACACGGAACGGTTCAGCGTCATTATTACAAACACTTAAAAGGGGAAGAGACTTCTACGAACTCTGTCGCAACGATTTTTGCATGGACAGGAGCGCTTAGAAAACGCGGAGAATTAGATGGCAGCAAGGAGCTTATGGAATTTGCAGACCGTCTCGAAAAAGCAACGCTTAGTACGATTGAGAGCGGTAAGATGACAAAAGACCTTGCACTGATCACTTCATTGGAAAATGTAACGGTTCTTAATAGTGAAGAATTCATCAAAGAAATCGCAAAAAAATTATAATATGTAAAAATGAGAAGAACTTGCAGATCAAATCTTATTCTGCAAGTTCTTCCCATTTTTCATATAAGATTTCCAATTCTTGAGTGATCCCCGACTTTTCTTCCGAGAGCTCCCGGCATTTTAAAGAATTGGTATAAACTTCTTCTAAGGTCATCAACTCGTCGATTTCATTGTCGCGTTGCTCTAATTTAGAAATTCGCTCTTCCGTCTTTTTTAAATCACTTAGGCGTTTACGCTCTTTGGCCTGTGCTTCTTTTTGTGCCTTCCAGTCTAGCTTTGCCACGGATTGAGGTTCCTGCTTTTGAACAGGGGCAGAAACATCTTTTGCATAGGCGGCCCTAAGGGCTTCTTTCTTTTCGGTATAGTAATCATAATTCCCAATGTAATTGACAAAGGTATGATTGACAAGTTCCAGAATGCGTGTGGCAGTCTGATTGATAAAATAACGGTCGTGAGATACATAAAGTACCGTTCCGGTATAGTCATTGAGCGCTTTTTCCAAAATTTCTTTAGATTGAATGTCTAAATGGTTCGTTGGCTCATCCAGAATGAGAAAATTGGCTTCTGAGAGCATTAATTTTGCCAGAGAAACCCGACCGCGTTCTCCGCCGCTTAAATCACCAATTAACTTGTACACATCATCCCCGGTGAATAAAAATGCTGCCAGCGTATTACGAATCTCGGTATTCGTAAGCGTCGGATAGGCATCGGAAATCTCTTCGAAAATAGTTTTTTCCATATGAAGTACATGGTGTTCCTGGTCGTAATAACCTATTTGTACATTCGCGCCTAACTTAAATGTTCCCAAGTCGGCAGGGATGACTTCGTTCAAGATTTTTAAAAGAGTCGTTTTGCCGGTTCCGTTGTCACCTATGACTGCCACGTGTTCTCCGCGTTTGATTTCGAAAGAAATATCCCGGAAAAGAAGTTGGCTGCCAAAAGCCTTAGAAAGCAACTCTACGGAAAGGACATCATTGCCGCTTGTGATGGAAGGTTCCAGATGAAAATGAAGCTCGTTTGTACTTTCCACAGGTTTTTCCACGGGAGTGATTTTGGAAAGGAGCTTCTCACGGCTTTCTGCGCGCTTGATAGATTTTTCACGGTTGAAGGAGCGCAGCTTTGCGATAACCTCTTCATGATGCTTGATTTCTTGCTGCTGATTCAAATATTCTTTTAAGCGTGCTTCGCGAAGCTGTTGTTTTTTATAGGCATAGTCGCTGTAGTTGCCTGCATACATACGAAGTTCACCGTAATCAAGTTCTATGACTTTTGTTACGACGCGGTTTAGGAAATAACGATCATGGGACACGATAAGTACTGCGCCGGAATAATTCATAAGATAGGTTTCCAGCCATGTGATGGAATTCAGATCCAGATGGTTGGTAGGCTCGTCCAGAAGCAGAATATCCGGCTTGGTAAGCAAAAGTTTTCCGAGTGCCACACGGGTTTTCTGACCGCCGGAAAGTGTATCTACCTGTTTGGAAAAGTCTTCTTCTGCAAATCCAAGCCCCTTTAATACACCGACGATCTCACTGTTGCAGGCATAACCGTCCTCCTGTTCAAATCGTTGCGTGAGCAAATGGTAGGTTTTTAAGCGTTCGTCTAAGTCTGTGCCGGTGAGATGTTTTAATTCCTGCTCAATCGTGCGGATACGATCTTCCATTTCGATGACTGCTGCTTTGGCAGTCTGCATTTCCTCTAAAATGCTGTTGCCGCTTTCCATTTCCTGGTGCTGGGAAAGATAACCGATAGATTTTCCCTTTGTAAGGATGATATTGCCCTCGTCGGAAGGAATCTGACCCATAATGATCTTTAAAAGCGTTGTTTTGCCTGCGCCGTTGATTCCGACTAAGGCCGCCTTTTCCCGGTCTTCTATATGAAAGGAGCCATTTTTTACGATTATCTGGTCTCCGAATGCTTTTGTGATATTATGACATGCTAATATCATAGTGTACCTCCTGATAATTACAATCCCTATCATTATATCTGATTTCGTGTAAATTTCAATAAAAACAGATAAAAGAAGATGAAAAAATTGACTTTAAACTTACTATTTTATATAATAATTTGTAGAGTAAAAGAAGAATGGTAGGTAGCGAAACATGCAGGAAAGAGAGATTTCCCAGGCAGTCATAAGAAGGCTTCCACGATATCATCGTTATCTTGGAGAGTTGTTGGAAAACGGATTAGAGCGGATTTCTTCGAACGATCTGAGTAAAGCGATGAAAGTTACTGCATCACAGATACGTCAGGACCTTAATAATTTTGGCGGTTTTGGTCAGCAAGGATATGGATACAATGTAGAATATCTTCATACGGAGATTGGAAAAATTCTGGGTCTTGATAAAAAGCATAGTATGGTCATTATCGGAGCAGGGAATTTAGGACAGGCACTTGCAAACTATCAAAGATTTGAGAAAAGCGGTTTTGTTTTGAAAGGACTTTTTGATGTGAATCCAAAGCTTCAAGGATTAACTGTCCGCGGTGTAGAGATTCGGATGATGGATGAACTACAGAATTTTGTACGTCAAAATCAAGTTGAGATAGCGGTTCTTACGCTTCCGAAAGAGAAGGCAATTGAAGCGGCGAATCTTTTAGTAGAATATGGAGTAAAAGCAATCTGGAATTTTGCACATACAGATTTGACTTTGCCGGAAAATATCATTGTTGAAAACGTTCACTTGTCAGAAAGTCTGATGCAGCTTTCCTATAAGATCACAAGATATGAGAAAGAACATTCAAAAGTGGAATAAAGACAATGAGTGACAACGTGTATGGAAAGCAAAAGCTTTGTACACGTTGTTTTTAATCTTATAGGAAACACCTTGTCACGCTAAAGCGTGAAAGTTTTTCCTAATGAGGGATTTAGGAAATTCG
>OFEZ01000268.1_pt1 | contig 39831 bp, 32 predicted proteins | sample 1521241 | NCBI WGS metagenome assembly OFEZ01 (sample SAMEA3504099, study PRJEB24116) | mouse gut metagenome | biome: mouse gut; feature: mouse-associated habitat; material: faeces | place: Denmark | collected 2011
CAACAAACAGCAGCTCCTCACCACCATCCGCCAGCTGAAGGAAAAGAACGTGGCGGTGGTATTCGAGAAAGAGGGTGTCAACACCCTGGATGGCACCGGTGAGATCTTATTGACGATCCTGAGCAGTCTTGCGCAGGAAGAAAGCCGGAACATCAGCGAGAATACGAGATGGGGCGTGGTGAGGCGCTTTGAAAAGGGACAGGTCATTGTCAACCACAGCAAATTTATGGGTTACACCAAAAACGATAAAGGCGAGCTGGTCATTATACCAGAGGAAGCAGAGGTGGTGCGCCTGATTTTCAGGCTTTACCTGGAAGGCTACAGTACCGCCAAAACCAGCGAATATCTGGAAGAAAAGGGAATGGTTGAAGAAGCCAGGGGAAAGCTGGAAGCGGAGAAGGACGAACTGAAGGGGACAAGGAAAAAACTGGAGGGATCCTGCCAAAGGGCAGGGGAGCTGAAAGCAGAAAAAAGCCTGTTGGAACGGGAGAGGGAAGCTATCGGGACAACGGATCTGGAGGAGGCGGATGAGAAACTAAGGCAATGCCGGAAACGCCGGGAAAGTGCAGAAAAGGAAATGGCACTGTATACCCAAAGCATAGAGCGGCACCAAAACGCCATACGGGAGTATGATGCCGCAGTACGTGAGATACAGAAGAATATCAGCGCCTATCAGAGGGAGATAGGGCAGCTTGTGGATGATATGGAGGAAATACAGGAGACCATCTGCTTTTCCGGGCATGGGCAGATCCCGGGCTTGTGCAACAGCCCCGATGGCTATGGGGAATGTAAGAAAATCAAAAGCCAGGTGGAAGAACTATATAAAAACGTGGAAAGGGCATGGGAGGAGCTGAAAAAGTTTAGGGAGATACAGATACAATGGGACGGGCTATCAGAACAGTGCAGCCTGCTGGAAGAAGAAAAAGCCCGGGCGTTGGGGCAGGTGAACGATGCGGAGAGGATGGAGGATGCCATACGGGACGATCTGATTGAGGCATACTATAGCCTGGAGCAGCACAATCAGGAATTTTACCTGCCCAAAAAAGAACTGGAACAAATAGCGGTATACATACAGAAATACCAGGGAATGGCGGATCATGGGAATATACGGGATCTTCTGGAGAACATATGGGAGGGAAAGAACCAAAAATTAGGGAGCGGGCTCTCTGGCTTAAAAATACAAAAAGACAAGCAGGCAGAATCTGTAAAAACCTGCCTGGAAGAACTAAAGGAATTGGAAAAAGCAACACAGACAGCGCCTGTGCGCAGAGAAATCCTCCAAAGCACAAGGAAAAAGCTGGCAGAAAACAATATTTCCTTCCTGCCTTTTTATGAAGCAGTGGATTTTACCCAGTCGGCCTCCATGGAGAACAGGGATCTGGTGGAATGTCAGTTGGAAGATGCGGGGATCCTGGATGCCCTGGTGGTGCCGGAGAAAGACTATGGGCGGGCAATGGAGGTCTTGGGGGAAGGGGCAGATAAGATACTCTGCCTGGAACATTCCGGGAAAATGGCATATGGGAAACTGGCAGCAGTAGCCGGGGATGTGGAACTGCGGAAGATGACGGAGCGGATCTTGTCCCATATGGGTGAGGAAGACGGCTGCCAGATCGTATTAAAGCCCAACGGCTATTTCAGGCATGGCGCATTAGAAGGGTACAGCATACCGGAAAAGGAAGCCTGTTACATTGGGGAAGCCATAAGAAAGGAGAAGAAGAAAGAACAAATCAGAAAAAAAGGGAAGAATGGCAGCTCCTGCAGCAGCAACTGGAAGCATTGGAACTGGAGATTGGCAGATGGGAGAAACGCCTTGAGATTTTGCAGGAAGAGTATCACAGATCGCCCAGGTTTGATGAACTGGACGAGGCAATTGCAATGAAGAAAGACTTAAACTGGAGGTTTGAAAAGTGCAGCGAAGAATGGGGGAAGAAACAGAAAGAAAAAGAAGACTGTGAGATCCGCAAAAAGCAGTGTGCCCAGCGGGTCATCACCAACTGCCGGGAGCTGCCTTACGAAAGAAACATAGAGAGCTATGGGGAGGTGCTGGGGGCGCTTGGGGAGTATAAGAGCCAGCTGGAATCCTTGCAGATGGCTGTAATGGGCTATGGGGCGGAGCAGGGCAGGGAAGCCATGCAAAAACAGCTGATCGGGAAAGAAGAAGAGGCCATCGATACAGAAGATCTCCATAAAAAGAAAGCAGGGCAGGAAATAAAGGAACAGAAGCTGCAAATAGCAAAACTGGAAGAATTCCTGAATGCACCAGAAAATAAAGAGAAAGCACAACGCCTGATAGCGATCCGGGACGAACTGCTCTTAAAAGACACGGAAGAACGGGAGTTAGACAGAAAACAGGCTGTATGGGAAAACACAATAAAAAGACTGGAGCCGGACATTGAGGCACAGGAACATAAAATGAGGGAGAAAATGGAGAAGGAGGCCCGGCTCAGGAAATATTTCGATGAGGAACTATCCCTGGGGCTGGTATTTGCCAAGGAAAATAAGACAATACCGGAAGCAGCAGAACAGGCAAAGAAGGGGATCCGGGAAGCAGACAGAAATAAGTCAGTGGCAGAGATCGTCTCAAGGCTGGACAAGACTTTCCATGAGAACATCGGAAACCTGGTGATCTACGGGACATTTATGGAGGAATGCTTCGCAGAGGGGACGACAGAGGCAATGGCGCTGCGCAGGCGGTATCGGATCGTCTCCTATATGCAGGGGCGGAAACTGTATTTAGAAGAATTTTACCAGGTCATCAAAGAGAGGATCGATGAGACCGAGCTGCTGATCCGCCAGAAGGACAGGGAGCTGTTTGAGAATATTTTGTCGGACACACTGAGCAGGAAGCTGAACATCCGCATTGCTGAAAGCAGGAAGTGGATCCAGGATATGTCTTCCCTTATGCGCAAGATGGATACTTCCATGTCCCTGACCTTTTCACTGGACTGGCGGGCGAAGTCCGCAGACGGGGAAGGGGAACTGGATACGGCAGAGCTGGAGAAGCTGCTAAACCGTGACAGGGAATTGATGGCGGCGGAGGATATCGAAAGGATCTCCGCACACTTCAGAAATAAGATCTATACGGTTAAACAGACTGCGGAAGAAAACGGCCAGATCTTAAGTTATTCTGACCTGGTAAGAGAAGCGCTGGACTATCGGAAATGGTTTGAATTCAAGATGTTTTACTATCGGAATGACGAGAATAAAAAAGAGCTGACCAACGGTGCCTTTAACCGCTTCAGCGGAGGGGAAAAGGCAATGGCCATGTATGTCCCTTTGTTTGCCGCGGTGAACGCCCAATATAAAAAGGCAGAATACGATGATTTCCCCAGAGTGATCGCACTGGACGAGGCTTTTGCAGGGGTGGATGACAAAAATATCAGCAGCATGTTCGACCTGGTAAAAAAATTTGATTTTGACTATATCATGAATTCACAGGTACTGTGGGGATGCTATGAGTCTGTCCCCCTCCTGCGGATAGCAGAATTGCTCAGGCCGGCCAATTCACAGGTAGTTACGGTGATCTATTATCTATGGAACGGAAAACAGAGGATCATTGAGGAACAGTAAAGTGGAAGAGAAGATGTTAGAAGAATGTGCCCTTTATTTCAGGAAGAATAAAGCATATTCCCGAATGTTCATGGAGATGAAAAAGAAATACATCAAATACGGGAAGCTTTCCGGAAAGATCTTCCTGGGGGATCTCACTGAGGCGGAATGCCGTGGGCTTGGTGCCGTTTTTGGGAAAAGCTTATTGCCCGGCGATTTTACCTTTTCTATTTCCCAGCTACAGGCGGCATTAAATGAGACAAAGTACTGTGACGTCAAAGTGGAGGCCCTGGTAGAAAAATATTTCAATGAAAAGATACTGTCAAGGAGCCAGAAGAGAGAAGAAAAGACGGAGCTGGGCCAGCGCTTCTGGGAGGCTTTGCTGCGCGAGGCAGGAAGCCGGTTTGGGGAGGGCGCCAAGGGGACTCTTTGGCTGGAGGCAGTATGGGGACAGCATAAATACGGCTATCAGATGATTATGAGGGAAAGGGAAAGATCCGGTGACGGTATAAAAGAAGTGCTTATGGAAGTGTGCAGTGCATTGGCATACCTGCCCCAGGGGGATGGGGGCGAAAAAGAAAATGTCAGGCTGGCTGTGCTGGGGGCGGAGATCACAAAGAATCCCCATTACTTTGACAGGAAGGAAGCGGCAGGCCGTTTGCTGGTCAGTGCCTTAAGCTTTACCTACAAGACAGAGGAACCGAAAGCACAGGAAGATGTTTTGGCGCTATATTATATGGCAGGGATCTCTCCTGATGATATCTCCAGTTCCACCACATGCTATGGGATCCATTTTTATGAGAAAGAAAAAGAACATGGCGCCTATCGCTGTTTTATTGAAAAAGGCGAAAAATATGTCCTGACGCTCTCCAATCTGAGCAGGCTCACAAGGGCAGAAAGCCACAGGAAGAAGGTCTATATCATCGAAAACCAGATGGTTTTTTCCCAGGTGTGCGAAGAGATGGGCGGGGAAGAATATTCGGTCGTGTGCACTTCCGGGCAATTAAGGACAGCCTCTTTGTTTCTGGTGGATTTGCTGCTAAGATCAGGGTGCAGGCTATATTACTGCGGCGATATTGACCCGGAAGGGATTGAGATCGCGGACAGAGTGCTGGCAAGAGGCCCCGGGCAGATTCTGCCCTGGAGAATGACAAGGGAGGACTATTACCGTTCAATATCAGATGAGATGCTTACAGAGAAACGTTTGAAAAAGTTGGACAAGATCGTAAATGCCCAATTGAGGGAGCTGGGGGAGCTTTTGAAAGCTGAGAAAAGGGCTGGGTATCAGGAGCATTTGATCGATTTGATGGTAAAGGATATCAAAGCCTAAAATCAGGATAAGGGCCATTGGCCGCCGCATGATTTGCCTATTGACAAATAATGGAGATAATAATACCATAATATTGGGGTCAAAGACCTTCATATAATACCTTGAAAATTTCATAAGACCTTATGGATTGCCAGATGTGATATACGATATCGGATAAACGTGTTGAAGTGTCTGACAGAGGGGACGATGTGCAGCAATTTTTAAGGTAATATAGGGAGTGCAGGGGATTTTTACCGGCTCTTTAGGCCCTATTGTTACAATATACTTATATGGGAGGCTATTGCCAGTCAAAAGCTCTCCCCCAAAACGAAAGTAGGAGGTTATAAACATTGAAACGACGAGTTCTTTCCGTTGCTTTAGCGCTGTGCCTGTGCATCTCTTCCCAGTCAGTGGTGTTCGCATCCCAGGGAGCAGACAGCAGTGCGAATGTGACCACTGGCCCGCAAGGGACTCCAACGCCTTCCCAGGCAGAGGACACAGAGGAACCGGATGGTGGGGAGGAAGCGGCATCTACCCAGGATGAGACACCAACGCCAGAAGAAGAAGGGGATAAAGCCCCGGCAAAGACCCCTGGGGAACCGGATGGCAATGAGGAAGCGACAGCGACCCCGAAAGCAACCCCCAGTGCGGAAGCGACAGCTGCCCCGGATGAGACACCAACACCAACCCAGGATGGAGAAGCTGTTCCTACAGGAACCCCAGGCGGGGCAACCCCCAGTGGGTATGTGAGTGCTTCCCCCCAGAAGACCCCCAGCGCGTCTCCCAAAGAGAGCATCCGGCCGACAGAGACCCCGCGCAGAAGTGGGTTTAGTGCGGAGGCCGGACGCGCATTGGATTACCCCGAAACCTTCCCGTCAGGTGAGGTCGATCCTACAGAGCTTACACCATCGAAAGTCCGTGAGGCCATGATTGCTCTGAAGGAGGATGAGAGATATAGGGAAGGTACGGCCTGGACTGACTTTGAGCCCTATACAGGTTCAAAACCTTACCGTTGGAAAGGGGGAAACCTTGGCGGAGACCGTATTGCTGCTACAGGTTGCGTAGCCTTTGCATTTACACTTAGCGATGCGGCATTTGGCAGTTTGCCCAACAGAATGTACGCCAAAGGTGGGTTTGGATATGAGGATATAAAGGTTGGAGATATCCTGCGGGTAAGTAATGATGCCCATACTGTGATCGTGCTGAAAGTGACCGATGCCGGAGTGGTTATTGCCGAGGGAAATAATAATAGTAAGATTCATTGGGGGCGAACAATATCTAAGGACGAGGTGATGAGCAATACAAGCCATTATATCACCCGCTACCCGGAAGATTATATCTCACCGGATGATCCAGAAGCCGATAAAGTAGACGGTTCCGGTTCCATTGGGGGGCTTACATGGAGGCTGACGAAGGCAGGGGTGCTGACCATCTCAGGCCAGGGGGCTATGCCAGATTTTAGCGGTGTGGCAGACCAGCCCTGGGGTGATAAGGGCAGCCAAATCCAGAAGGTCATTATAGAGGATGGCGTTACCAGTATCGGTTCCAGTGCTTTTTGGGACTGTGGGGTCTTGAGTGTAGAGATCCCCTCCAGCGTGACCACGATTGGCAACAGTGCTTTCCGGGGATCCTCTCTGATTTCCGTGGCGATTCCCTCCAGTGTGAAAACCATTGGTGATAGTGCTTTCCGGGCATGTGAAAATCTTAGTTCAGTGACGATTTCCGAAGGGGTGGAAACGATTAATCAAAATGCCTTTAATGGTTGTATTAGTCTCACATCCATAGCCTTGCCTGCCAGTATTGGGGAAGTAGGAGCTGGAACGTTTTTTAAGTGCACGGAAATGACAAGCGCAACATTTGCCAGTGGCGGCAAACAGGTAACATTGGGCGATAATCTGTTTTCAAGCTGTTGGAAACTAACCAATGTAACACTGCCACAGAATATAGACCGTATTAGTGATGGGATGTTTCAGAGTTGCATAACGCTTACCAGCGTAGTAATTCCGCAAGGTGCGGAAAGTATTGGAGAGAATGCTTTCGCTTCTTGCTCCAGATTGTACAATGCAACAATTCCTGACAGTGTAACGATGATTGGGAGGAGCGCGTTCCAATCATGTAATGTGTTGGCAAATATTTATTTTACCGGTACCGAAGCGCAGTGGAACAGTATAAGTAAAATACTGACAGGGATATCGGAAGCGGTGACGATTCATTATGGCTTCATCCCTCCTAGCCCGTCCCCGACCAACACTCCTGGCGCAACCCCATCCCCGACCAATGCTCCCGGCACCAGCCCGGTTCCGACCAGCGATCCTGGCGCAAGCCCGGCTCCGACTAATGCTCCTGGCACCAGCCCGGCTCCGACCAGTGCTCCCGGCACCAGCCCGGTTCCGACCAGTGCTCCTGGCACCAGCCCGGCTCCGACCAATGAGCCTGGTGCAACTCCGGTTCCGACACAGAATCCTGGTGATGACAATAATAGTAACCCAGGCGGAGACAACCCTGGAAATGGTTCCGGAAATACCTCTGATGGGAACAACTCAGGCAGTAATTCAGGCAATAATGCCGGGAATGATGAAGACGCTGATTTCCAAAGGGCTGAGAGCTACCCCAGGACTACAGCCGCCATTAATTCAGGCATAAGAGAGGTTGTGGAAACATGGAAACCTACGACGCCTGAGGACAAAAAACGGTATGCCTGCATGGGAAGGGAAGCTGTCCAGTATACTCCGTCAAAAGAGAATAGCTACCCGGTTGCCATAGAGAATGCAATACAGGGGCCTATGTGCTTTAAGTCATTTGAGGCAGTCCTTGGGGATTATACTATAGGGAGGACATACAACATTTATCCCCCTTCCCGTAATACCTACAGCATGGATAAGGAAATAGAAATTACCCTGAAGATCCCGTCAGCTATTTACAGGCAGAACAGGGATTATAAGATGATCTGCGTTACGAAGGGTGGGCGGCCGATCGTTTATAATGATACGGACAATAACCCTGAAACAATTACAATAAAGACAGATAAGTTCTATGCTTTTGCATTGATCTACAAGTAGAAGCAGAACGGGACAGATCCAATGATTGTATAAAAGTAGCCTTGAATGGGGCGCTTTTATACAATCATTTTTACAATAAGCCGGATCGCGGAGCGTGCCGGCGTTTGTTACAATAAGCCAGATTGCGGAGCGTGCCGGCGTTTGTTGATACAAACCAGTGGCAGGTTTGCCGGGGCTTTGCCCCAGGACAGCACAGCTCCCCGGCTTGGGCTGAAAGCTATGGGGACAACAGGGGGAGACAGCAAAGGAGACCGAAAACATGAAGAAACTGATTTTATTTATGGCACTTACACTTATTTTCACATTAGCTGGCTGCGGCACAGGGAACCGCAATGTGGCGCACCAGGAAGGAAACCTGATCGTTACAAACTATTCCAGCTATGAGATCAAAGATATAACGGTGACACATTCAGGAAAAACCGTTTCTGTTTCCCCGGAAGCGATCAAAGATACCCAGGTCTGCTATTTCACCATTGAGCCTGCAAAGGATTATATCTATACCATTTCTTTTGCAGATCATAAAGGAGAGGAGCATTCCCGGGAATTTACCAATGATTTTACGGAGGATGCCCAAATCCTGATTGCGGTACGATATGATGACAATGTTTGGGCCATTGGCTATGACAGGTAAAGAAGCCGTGCGGCGCCAGGCCGGGGATTAAAGGCCTTCCTCATCCAAAGGGGGGAATTCCATTTGCTCTTTCCGGTAACTGCCTGGGCTGGCGTGATAGTAATTTTTAAAAGCGGAAGAAAAATGTTCCGGGGAGGAATAGCCCAGCTCTTCGGCAATGGAGGCGATAGTCCTGTGCTTTTCCCCCAGAAGAATGGAAGCGGCAGACATGCGTGCTTCCGTTTTTTTCTGCTGGAAAGTCTTGCCATAGTAATCCTGCAAAAGCCGCTGGGTCTGCCGGGCACTGAGTTTCAGGCGCTCTGCAAGGGCGTCCAGGGAAAGGTTCCGGTATTCATAAAGAAAGTATTCTTCAATGATCACAGATTTACTATTATATAGGTCGTTTTCCGCAAAAGAGTATTCTGGCTTCTTCTCCTGCCCATAATCCCGCACCAGATAAATGATAAGCTGTGAAAGCAGCAGCTCCACCTGGTTTTGATAACCTGTGTACTGGTGTTCCAGCTCGCCGAAAAGCTGTTTCATGAGAAAGTGGATTCCCTGCATATCCTGCCCGATCCAGAAACGGGTGGATAAAAAGGCATCCATAAGAGGGGAACGCCCCCTTGCCCGGGAAGAGCCGGGGAACCTGAAATAGACGCAATATTCCTGCATGGGGTCGGATAGGACCGGCGACTGGGCGTGTACCACATGGGGGCCTGTCACAAACAGCGTGTTGGGGGAAATGTCATAATAGATGCCATCTGCTTTCAGCCTGCCGTAGCCTGCGGGGATATAGTGGATCTCATAACACCCGTTTCCGTGGCTGTGGGAGGGGATGACCCGGGTGAAGCGTTCAAAAATGATATTGGGCGTATGGACGAAGACCCCGTCCAGGGAAAAGTGAAGGTCTATGTTGGCGTACTGTGTTTTCATGGGCGCTCCTTTTGGGCAGTTTTTGGCCGTAGCGTTAACCGTAAAATGATTATAACAGATATCCTTCAAAAACACGACATTTTTTTGTGAAAATAGGCATCTTCCAATCTGGTATCCAGGAAGAGATGGGGTATACTGATATCAGATACAAAAACAGTAAAATGGATGGTTTCATTATAGGAAGGAGAGGCTACAATGGCGGTAAAAATGATGATGAAAGGGGCTGTGCTGCCGGGCAACAGCACAGTAGAGCTGAAGGATTTTGAGATTCCAAAGCCCGGCCACGGACAGGTGGTGATCCAGACCAAAGCCACTACCATTTGCGGCAGCGATATCCGCTGCATTTACAGGGAACATACGGGAAAAGGCCCTGAAGGCTATATCCCGGGAATGGTGGCAGGCCATGAACCCTGCGGCCTGATCGTAGAGGAAGGGGAGGGCCTAAAGCGGTTCAAAAAGGGTGACCGGGTAATCGTATACCATATTTCCGGGTGCGGCGTATGTAACGACTGCCGCCGGGGATATTATATCTCCTGCAAGAGCAGATTCCGCCAGGCATACGGCTGGCAGCGCAACGGCGGCATGGCACCCTATATCCTTGCAGAGGAAAAGGATCTGGTGGCCCTGCCGGATGCGCTTTCCTACAAGGACGGCGCACAGGTGGCCTGCGGCTTCGGTACAGTTTATGAGGCCATCGAAAAGATCGGGATCTGCGGCAACGACGCAGTGCTGGTGACGGGCCTTGGCCCTGTGGGCTTGGCCGCCCTTATGCTTGCTAAAGCCATGGGCGCGAACAAACTCATCGGCGTGGAGATGAACGACCACCGGATAGACCTTGCAAAGAAGCTGGGGCTTGTGGACCTGGCAGTAAAACCGGGAGAGAATGCCCTGGCGGAGATCCTGGAGGCCACAGGGGGAATGGGAGTAGAACGTGCGATTGACGCTTCCGCCAGCGATGCAGGAAGGCAGCTTGCCATCCGTGCTACCAGAGAATGGGGAAAGATCGCATTTGTAGGGGAAGGGGGAACCTGTACCTTTAACCCCAGCCCGGATATCATCCATGGGCAGAAGACGATCTATGGCTCCTGGGTAACCTCGCTTTGGCGGATGGAGGAACTGGTGGAGAGACTGGTGCGTTGGAACATCCATCCGGAGGACCTGATCACCCATGAGTTCCCCCTGGAAAAGGCAGCAGAGGCTTACAGCCTGATGGCAAGCGGCCAGTGCGGCAAGGTAGCGGTAGTGTTTGATTAAAGGATACAGGCAAAAGGAGACGAAGATGGAAGAGAAATTAGAACAGTCCCTGATACCCAAAAGGACCTTGCCCGGCGGGGAACAGATCCCCTGCATGGGGCTTGGCACCTTTGGTTCGGACAAGTACGGGGCGGATAAGGTCTCAGAGGCGGTCTTTGGGGCCATTAAATACGGATACCGTCTCATCGACTGCGCTTCCGTGTACCAGAACGAAGCACAGATTGGCCAGGTCTTCCGGAGAGTGTTTGCAGAAGGGGTGGTAAAGAGGGAAGAGCTTTTTGTCACATCCAAAGTGTGGAACGACAAACACGGAGAGGGGGAAGTGATCGCTTCCTGCGAAAAGAGCCTGGAAGATCTGGGGCTTTCCCAGATCGACCTGTATTTCGTCCACTGGCCTTTCCCCAACTACCATGCGCCGGGCTGTAGTGGGGACGCCAGAAACCCGGATTCCAGGCCGTTTTCTGTGGAGGAGTTCATGGGCACATGGCGTCAGTGCGAGGCTCTTGTGGACAGGGGGTTGGTACGTTATATCGGCATGAGCAATATGACGGTCCCCAAGCTGGAGGCAGTATTGCCTTTGTGCAGGATCCAGCCAGCAGCTTTGGAGATGGAGCTGCACCCTTCTTTCCAGCAGCCGGAGCTGTTTGACTATGCAGTCTCCCACAACATCCTGCCCATCGGATATTGTCCCATCGGTTCCCCCTCCCGCCCGGAGAGGGACCGGACCGAAGAGGATGTGGCGGATACGGAACTGCCCTCAGTGGCTGCCGCAGCTAAGGCACATCAGGTGCACCCGGCTGTGGTCTGCCTGAAATGGGCGGTGCAAAGAGGGCAGGTTCCCATTCCCTTTTCCGTAAAGGAAGCACAGTACATTTCCAATCTTCACTGTACTGTGTGCGACCCGCTCACCGACCAGGAGATGGAAGCCATCCGCAAGGATGATAAAGGCTGCCGCCTGGTAAAGGGACAGGTCTTTTTGTGGGAAGGTGCCAAAGGCTGGGAAGACCTCTGGGACCTGGACGGCAGGATCACCCAATAAAACCATACATTCAGGCAGGTTCTATTGACATAGCCCTGTTTTACAAAGCAAAATGGGTAGAGCTAACAATTTAGCTTTGCCCATTTTGTTTTATTATGGGCTTTAGCCTGTTAAACATGACGGAGTTTTTCGTGTTCCGAAAAACGGAGTCGTGTGAAACAAAAAAGGGGCTGTCGGTTAATACCGATTTTTAAGCTCTAAAACTTAAAATACGAATCTCCCATAGAAATCAGTGTTTTTCACACATGACCTTCTGCGGGAGATTCGTATTTTTTCTTTTCTATATGTATTTTGGGGCGCAAAAGACCCTCAGCTGTATTTTCGAAAACACTCTTTTTCTAAGCAGCCTGTTCTTCGGTTTTTCCTTCAAATTTTTTGATTTCATCATGAAGAAAACGGTGATATTTATTTATATTTCTTCCGATCGCATACAGCATGAATTCCTTATATACTTTTTCTGATGTTCGGTAGTTGAACTGGCGGAAACTATCATTTTCTTTGATGTCTCCAAAATGTCCTTCTGTTTGTATGGAACGGATTTGCCGATTTAGAATCCCTTTCTCACTTTGGATGTTTGCATGGGATTCTTCTTTCAAGGTTTCCCACTGCCCATTGATCTTCATGACTTTATTTTTCTCAGCATCTTTTTCAGCATTATATTTATAAAGACATTTCGCTTTGTGCCCACAACCACTGCAGTCTGCACATCCATACACCTCAAAATTCTGTGTATAACCTGCCTGTTCTTTGGTTTCTGTACGGATATGATGTAATTCTCTTCCGTCATAACAAATATAATACAATTCGTCCTCAAACATCTGCGTTTTCATGTTATAATACTTTCCTATATCTTCTGTATAAGCACGTGTTTTACGTTTTTCATGATCCTGTAGTTTGATGTAGCTGGAGATTTTATTTCCCTTTAAATACAAGAGATTTTTTTCACTGCAATAGCCGCTGTCTGCTGTTACGTCTTCCAAAATTTCTCCAAATGCATCTTTATGCTTTTCTAAAACGGGAATCAATGTATTATAATCTGTCCTTTCATTGCTTACATAAGTATGGACGATAAAATAATTCTCTACTGCAATCTGAACATTATATGCCGCTTTTAACTGTCCGTTTTTCATATGGTCATCCTTCATCCGCATAAAGGTGGCTTCCAGGTCTGTTTTAGAATAACTGTTCCTGTCTGTTCCCATGATCTCAAAACATTCTTTGTATCCCATGAGACGTTTGCCGCAGGCTTCTAATTCTTCATAAAGTTGCTGAATCTCCGGTTTTCTCTTTCCTTTTCCATAAACAAACTCCATCTGTTCCTGCTCTGCGATCTGTGTCAGATTTTTCTGGAGTTTCAGGATCTCCAACGGAGAACAGCTATCGATCTCGATGATTGCATGATTCGACAGCTTTTTATGTTTTGTCAGTTTTCGTTTCCGGTTCTTTTCAATGATGGCTCTTACTTTGTCCATCCCTTCGATTACAAACATATGTGCATGGGGAATATCATATTTCACACCATATTCATTTTCATCAATCAAGGTGTTATATTTATGATACAAAGAATCAATGGTATCTAATAATCCTGCAAGATGATAATTGATCGTTCCCCTCCATACAAACGTATAACGGTTTGCATTTGCTTCTATCTTGGTTCCGTCATAAAGTGCCTTTAATGTAGGAAAGCCTTCTTTTTGCAGGCGGCGAAGAAACTGGTAATTCAGCTCGTCCAATACATCAGCCGTCAGTTTTTTGTTTTTGAACTCATAAAAAGCATCTCTTTTAGGCTTCTGTCCTTTTGTAAGCCAGATAAACGCCAGATCTCTTTCACATAATTCCACAATGCGGTCAACAGCCCTTATCCCACGCATGTTTGCGTAAGTAACTACAGCATACATCATAATTGGGTTGTACCCGGTTCTTCCCTTATCTGAACAATTGGCTAGTAAGCCAGAAAAATCTAATTCCTCCATCACTTTTTTCAGGGTATAGACTGGATCGTCGTTAGGTAAACACAATTCAAAGAAACTAAAGTTAATTTTCTGTTGCCCTAATTCAAAAAATTCGTTATAATAATCTTGTTTTAGCATAGTTACATTATAACATGTAACGGAGAAGAGATGGTTGTCGTTAGCCATCTTTTTCTCTTTTTATGGGAAAATTTTAGGGGGCAGGTGCGACTCATACGAGTCACACCTGCCCCTGTTCATGACTATCTATTTCCCGATAGCCCCATATTCTGAGCTCTCTTTACTTTCGCATAAGAAAAAAATAATATCAAAACCACCCGCTAAAGCTATTATACTACCTGATTTGAACAAGAAAAACCGAATTAGTTCTAGCAACATACAACAACGCTGTTCCATCCTCGAAAATTCTTTGCAATTCATCCATTTCAAACAAACTCTTTTTATATTCCATAGTTCTGGTTTGACTAATAGATGCACCATAACTACGCTGAGCACGAAAGGGATTAAATATAGATTTCCCAGCATAACTACTAACGTTCATTGCATTTGAGACTTTTTCATACTGGTATGTTGGTAAAATCTCAATTAAATCTTTTGTTACAACGCCAGCTGAGTATATCAAAAGACAACCCATTTGAGACATAAACTCTTTTGGAGTAATTGTTCTAGCCTCATTGCTTCGTAAAGCCTGAGGTATAGAATCACAAAAAATCAAACATTGTTGTACGGCATTAAGCAAATTGAGAATTTCAGAGCCAACCTGAACTCCACCGCTCAAATGAAGAATAATAAAATACTTGTTGCTCCATTCTTCAAAATACTCACATAATTCAAGATATGAGGAATACGGCTTTGAAAAAAGAATAGCACCATTCCCAACTGGTAAATGCTCCTGCGCAGTTTCCAGTATCCAATCCGGGTTCAGCATCGAAAAGGCTGATTGCTTATCGGCTGACGGACCGAGCAGCAAAAATGGCTTTTCACTTCTCCGAATTATTGTGTTTACAATTGAAATACCTCTAGCTGAATTCCCAATAATGCAAATAGGTCCAGAACGTTCAATTTTTACATAACTAAGCAACTGTGATGGAGTACAAGTACCCAAGTCAACTGCAGGATGATTACTGACATTACGTTTGTTCTCTGCAGTAATTGGTTTACTAATAACTGAAATGTCTCTTAGCAGATAACGCTTATTCATTGTTCCAACTCCTTTCGATACCCATGATAAAAGAACGGGGCTGTACTTAAATTAGGGATACTGCATATCGCATCTCCCTTCTTGATAATTTGAGAAAAATCAAAATCGGCTACTACCGGTCGATGCTCAACATGCTGAATTACTTTCTGCATAGAAGCCATAAAATTGTACGAACACAAACATTTTCCATATCGATCTGCAAGAATTGATCTTGAAAAGGCATCCTGCAACTTCATACAGATCACATTCGGAAACAAACTTAAAAGTGTTTTGGCCTCCTCTTCTTTGTAATGCCTAGTCATAAGCTGTGCAGATTGCAAACACATAAACAATCTAAATCCTTGTGAGCGTCCAAGAGACATTGCATCAGCTATACAGGTTTGGGGAAGCAAACTAGCTTCATCCAGGAAAAACCAAGTCCTTCGTCTGTTCTGCTGATCAACAGAATGCTTCATGAGCAAATTTAAAATTGTACGAAATATTTTGATACTGGCCTCAGAAGCATTCGCGTAATCATAATATAGAAAAATTCTTTTACCACCTGTTTTCAACGATTCAATAGCTGAAAATTCACCATTGTCAGAACAAAAGGATCCCCAAAAACAAGCGTGAACAAGCGTACGTAATTCGGATACAATCCCATACCCTTGTCCCAAATTATCACCTAAATAGTCATTGATATGCGCAAAGCGTCTAGGAAAACTCTTTGCAAGACCTTTCCATGTTAGTTCCCCACTGTTAACAGCGGTTTTGTTCAAAAAATCAGCCAAATGCCAATTGAACAAAATCGCTGCGCGATGGCCTGCCAGGGCTGTGGCGCAGTTTTTACGTTCCTCTAAATAAAAGCAGTGGAAAAATCTTCCGCAATACGGTATTGTTAAGTTACCACACAAAACAATCAAATACGGAGACCTCCACTGCCTATGAATACAATAACATTTTTTGGTGTCTTCCGCAACCGGAATTATGATGCCAATGCACCTCCCTGGTAAGTAGACGTCACTTTAAACACTCAATACTACTTATCATGGAGGTTTTTTATGTACGAAGATATTTTTGAATCCATCCGCCATGCTGCGGAAAAACGCAACCTTAGAGAACGGACAATTCAACTGTATTGCAGTAATGTCAGCTATTTCCTGCGCTGCACCAATAAGCCTGTTACTGACCTCACGCTTGAGGATGCAGATGCCTTTCTTACCATGAAACGTCTGGAGGGCAGATCCCCTGAAACTCATAATCACTATCGTTCCTCTATCAAGTTTCTCTACAAAAGAGTCCTGAAGATTGCCTGGGATGACGAGGAAGTCCCTGCCATGAAGCGTGAGCGGAATCTTCCAACTGTGCTTACGCCACAGGAGATCAATGCTGTCATTGAAGCGACTGATAACCTTAAGCATAAGGCCATCATCGCTACCATGTATTCTTCCGGGCTGCGTGTATCTGAGGCTCTCCATTTGCACTATGATGATATTTCCCGTACTAACATGACCATTCATGTCCGGGAAACAAAAGGCCGCATCGACAGATATACGATCCTTTCCCAGAGGAATCTCGACCTGCTTACCGAATACTGGTTTCAGTGTGGCAGACCAAAGGGCATTCTCTTCCCGAGTTCATGGACTGGGGATTACCTCGATATTTCAAGCGTTAACCAGTTTTTCAAAGCAAGCGCTAAAAAGGCCGGCATAATACGCCGCGTGTCTTCCCACGCCTGCCGTCACAGTTTTGCCAGTCACTTATTCGAAAGCGGGGTGGATATCAAATATATCCAGTCACTTCTTGGCCATGTCGATCCCCGCTCTACAGATGTATATCTGCATGTAAGCAACAAAACGCTGCTTGGAATCCGCAGCCCTTTTGATGTTTCGGAAGGCGGTGGGTCATGAGCGAAAACTGCACGATACAGGATGTGTTTAACCGCTTTTATCCTGACTATGAGAAAACCCATGGACTGTCTGCAGCACAGCAGAAAGCAGTTTATCACATCATGAACTGCAAAACCGGCGCATTTGGTGTCAATGTAAGCGTCTGCATGGACTGCGGCTGTATTTCCGTCCATTATAATTCCTGCCGGGACAGGTGTTGTCCTATGTGTCAGGAGTTCCCGAGGGAAAAATGGGTGGATGCCCGCAGGGAGGATATACTGGACGCCCCATACTTTCATGTGGTTTTCACTGTACCGGAAGAACTTAATCCCGTCATTTACAGCAACCAGAAGCTTTTGTACAATGCCCTTTACCATGCTGCCTCCGATACTTTAAGCGAACTTGCCAGAGATAAAAAATACCTTGGGGCAGACATAGGCTATATCTGCATTCTCCATACCTGGGGAAGTGCAATGAATTTCCATCCCCATATCCACACCATCGTGTTAGGCGGAGGTCTGGATGCTAAGAACCACTGGAAGGATAACGGTGAGGATTTTTTTATCCCTGTCAAGGTCCTTTCCAAGGTTTTTCGGGGCAAGTATCTTGCCGGGCTAAAACAGCTATGGGTGGATGGAAAGCTGGAGTTCTATGGAACAGCGGAACCTTACAAAAATCATTATGCTTTCAAACAGCTTTTGGACGCGTGCTATGCCAAAGAATGGATTCCTTATTGCAAGAAGCCATTTCGTGGTGCGGAGTCTGTTATCAAATATCTTGGCAAATATACCCACAGGATTGCCATAAGCAACTACCGCATAAAGGGTATGACGGATTCCACGGTTACGTTTACTGTGAAGGATTACAAAAACCATGGGCAGTGGAAGGAACTCACACTTTCCGGGGAGGAATTCATCAGGAGGTTTCTGATGCATGTTCCTCCCAAGCGTTTTGTGCGGATCCGGCATTACGGTCTGCTTTCTTCCCGGAATAAAAACAGGAAGATTACACTATGCCGCAACCTGCTTGGCTGTAAGAGATACATTTCCAGACTTAAGGATCTTGATGCGCCCGCTATTATCAAGCTGCTCTACAACAAGGATGTCTGCAAATGCTCATCCTGCGGAGGGAACATCATTCCTCTGCCATCTGGCAGGTATTGCATAAGACTTGAGCCACACTTATTATGTTGAATACCAGTAGCTGAATATTAAAAAAAAGCTTCCTATGGGGGCTTATTCGTGGTGCGCTGGAAATGATTTTTAAAAATTCCTCTCCATATGCACAGGTATCCAACATACTGTTTTGCAAAGAGCGTCAAAATTGAAAGCCCATATACAGCGGCTACCCAGACGCGCCTTTGTTCAACCAGGAAAAATCGAAACTGATGCAAACGAAAGGGCAGTTATCGAAAGATCAAAGCTGCTTTTTCGTTTGCACCACCTTCGATTCTTTCCTTAACGATTTATCTATTTGCATAATCAATCAAAATCTTCTTACAACTACTACAACGATAAGCTTCACAATGAGGGATTCCTCCTGAACCTTTACTCAATTCCAGATCGTCCGATTTTTTTATACGAAAAACTTTTGTCAGATTATCAACTGCAAAAGTAATGTCTCGTGAACTCATTAGGTATCCTCTAATCATTTCATCACCACAATATGGACACTTCATGCAGATTCACCTCCTATAAATCCCGAATTGTCGATTTCTTTACATTGATAAAGTTCAATTTATCTCTCGATTCATAATTTTCTCTTCAAGTAAATTACCCACATGCTTTGTTTCAAAGAACATTTCTTTATTTATAACAACAATTATAATTGCCGCAATAACAACAAAAATAGTTTGTATACATTTTGTTTCAGGAGTCATGTTTATCTTTTCCTGCATAATATTTATAAACAAATGAAAAATAATTGTTGCAAGCATACTTCTGTTATTCTTTACATATACCCATGTCTGAAGGAAATCAAGTGGTATCACGCTAAGAAGAAAGTTAATCACATACATGATTCCCATCTCTTTAAGTCCATACTGGTACGTTCCAGGTATCCAGAATAATGGCACATGCCACAAAGACCAGATACATCCAAAGATGATAGACTCCTTAAACCAGCTGTTGTATGCACCAACAGCATCCTCTCCATAACCTCTCCAACCTAACTCCTCTATGCAGGATGCCAACAAAATTGTAAGAAATGCAGACGTACCACCTATAGAAAATGAAAAGTCTTCTGTAAATGAAAACTGATTTATACTGCCGCCAAATAATACTGATGTACCGATTGAAGCCGTCACTATCACAGCAAATATCAGCACTGCAATTAATATATATTTAGGTTTTATTCTATAAAACCCAATCAGCTTCTTCTTAAAATCATTAATGAGTGCTTTATTCTTAGACGTAAATACAGTTACTACGGCAACCACGGCAGGTGAAACCAAGCCAAGAAACATTCCAAGATAAAGCCCCGTCCCTTCATTAAGTAAAATTGCAAATAGCCACCAGAACCAAGTGCAGGCAAATGTAATCAAATAGAATCTGACCGGTCGATATATATACTTTTCCATGACTACACCTCAGCCTCTACAATCACAAGCTCACTCTTTATACCATTGAACTCAATGTAATTGTCTGCTTCGGCATCTGAAAAGTCATCAACCTTTTTGCCCTGTCTCTCATAATAAATATGAGTTGCTATTCCCTTTTTTGTGCTTCTAAATCTATAATCTGCAGGAAGTGTAAGTCTTGATGTTGCTGACAACTGATTAATCTCAAGCGCACCCTCATGTGATAAAATACTGATCTGCATATCAAGATTTGAATCTATCTCAATTTCACTTTTATTTCCCTGAAGGGTAACTTCGCTAATTTTGCCATTTACCTCAATATGTTCATTTTCTATATCAGTAATATTCAGTGTCCCTGCATTAACTGATAATTCGATTTTTCCAATATATTTTATTGGAATAAAAATAGTAATGACCAAACTCTCCTTTGCATCTGCTTCACTGGCTTCATTAAATCTGTTAAGATCAATATCGATTCGGTTTTTTATATCATCAATCTTTACTTTATAATCTGCCAGAAGATTCTTATAGACATTTGAAAACATTGCGACTTCAATTTTTTCTCCATGATATGCCTTTAAATCTACAGCATATGCTCCACCAAGCTTGATATCAAAATTCTTCTTACCATCAATATCGTATTCAGTACGACTTTCATAGATGTAATTAGACTGCTTTTTCTCTGATTTCTCATTCGAAAGTAATTCATCTACTGATATCTGGAAGAGATTTGCTATTGCCATCAGATTTGCAATATCCGGTGTTCCTGTTCCATTTTCCCACTTTGTAATGGCTTGTCTTGATACACCGATTTTCTCAGCCATCTTCTCCTGTGAAAGTCCAGCCTGTTTTCTGTAATATTTAATTTGTTCTTCTAAAGTCATTTTTCCACCTCCGTTTTCGGTTTGTTTTACTTCCTTCACAGATTAGCAAATTAACCTTTACCAAACAAGAAACATTAGCTGTCATTTCACTATTTTTCTGCTACTTTCCGTAGCAACGCCCTAAAATAAAGGTTTTTACAATGAAAACTAAATTTATCCAATCGCCAAATCCCGATTTGTATTTCTGTTTGTTTTAAAAATGGGCAACTCCGATTGGAATTGCCCACTCATTGCACTAATTATGCGATTTTTTCTTGCTTGTACCGATTTCTGCATCAATTGATGTAAGTTTGATGTAAATCGCTGTTTTTTCAGTTTTTTATCAAATGAAGTACGTCCCGTCTATTTGGTGAAACGGTACATCTTTACATCATCTTAATAGAGCTTGGCACCTGCCGGAATTCTGTCATCTACCATCAGAAGATGAAGCTTTTCTTCGCCTTCTTCTTCATGAATAGCACTGAGGAGCATACCGCAAGAGTCAATGCCCATCATAGCTCTCGGTGGAAGATTTGTGATAGCAATAAGAGTCTTTCCAACCAGTTCTTCCGGCTCATAAAAGCTATGAATACCGCTTAAAATGGTTCTGTCTGTGCCTGTTCCGTCATCAAGAGTAAACTGTAACAGTTTCTTTGACTTCGGTACTGCAACACACTCTTTAACCTTTACTGCACGGAAATCTGACTTGCTGAATGTATCAAAATCAACAAATTCCTCAAATAAAGGCTCTACCTTTACCTTAGAAAAATCAATCTTTTCAGACTCAGTTTTTACATTTTTTTCAGGTGCTTCAGAAGCTGTATTATTTACATCATTTTTCTTATTTACACCATCTAAGGACTTCATTGTCGGGAACAACAATACATCCCTTATCGCTGCCGCATCAGTGAGCAGCATACACATTCTGTCGATTCCAAATCCGATTCCACCTGTCGGCGGCATACCGATCTCCAGTGCATTCAAGAAATCTTCATCCGTTGTATTAGCCTCTTCATCCCCCTGTGCAAGCAATTCTTCCTGTGCCTTAAAACGTTCTCTTTGATCCAGCGGATCGTTAAGCTCAGAGTACGCATTCGCCATCTCCCAGCCATTCATGAAGAACTCGAAACGCTCTGTATACTCCGGATTCTCCGGTTTCTTCTTCGTAAGCGGAGAAATCTCAATCGGATGATCCATTACAAATGTAGGCTGGATCAAGTGTTCCTCTGCATACTCTTCGAAGAACAGCGCAAGGATATCACCCTTTTTATGTCTCTCTTCAAATTCAATACCGCGCTCTCTGGCGATTGCTTTTGCTTCTTCCGTTGTCTTGATTTCATCAAAATCAACATCTGCATATTTCTTAACGGCGTCTACCATAGTAATTCTTTCGAATGGCTTTCCAAGATCCATCTCTACACCGTTATAAACAATTTTCGTAGTTCCAAGCACTTCCTGTGCTACGTGACGATACAGATTTTCTGTCAAATCCATCATGCCATTATAATCTGTATATGCCTGATAAAGTTCCATCAAAGTGAATTCCGGATTATGTCTCGTATCAAGACCTTCATTACGGAATACACGGCCAATTTCATATACACGCTCCAAACCACCCACGATCAATCTCTTCAAGTAAAGCTCCAAAGAGATACGCAGTTTGAAATCCTCATCCAATGCATTGAAATGTGTCTCAAACGGTCTTGCCGCAGCGCCGCCCGCATTCGCCACAAGAATCGGTGTTTCTACTTCCATAAATCCTTCATTATCTAAATATCTTCTGATTGCACTGATGATTTTGGAACGTTTGATAAATGTATCTTTTACTTCCGGGTTCATGATCAAATCTACATATCTTTGACGATAACGCAAATCTGTGTTCGTAAGACCGTGATATTTCTCCGGAAGAATCTGAAGGCTTTTGGATAATAAAGTTACGGCAGAAGCATGGATGGAAATCTCTCCTGTCTTTGTCTTAAATACTTCACCTTTAAGACCGACGATATCGCCGACATCCATTTTTTTGAATTCTTTATATTCCTCTTCTCCGATGCAGTCTCTTGCAACGTAAGACTGAATATTTCCTTTTAAATCCTGGATATTACAAAAAGACGCCTTTCCCATAATACGTTTGGACATGATACGTCCTGCCAAAGATACATCCTGTCCCTCTAACTGCTCAAAATTCTCTTTGATATCTGCGCTATGGTGACTTACATCATAAGTCATGATCTGAAAAGGATCTTTTCCGTTCGCCTGCAAATCCGCAAGCTTCTCACGACGTACTTTTCTTAACTGATTAATATCCTGTTCCTGTACATTTTTCTGCTCTGCCACTTTTTTCCACTCCTTATTATACTGATCTGTCGATTTTTAATACTTCGTATTCAATCATGCCCGCCTGCGTCTCGATAGACACGACATCTCCTATCTTGCATCCGATCAATGCTCTTCCGACCGGAGATTCATTAGAGATTTTTCCCTGAAGGCTGTTTGCTTCGGTAGAACCTACAATTTTAAATTCCATCTCTTCTTCAAATTCCTTATCATAAACAGAAACGGTACATCCTACATTGATCGTCTCTAAGTCCACTTCATCTTCTACTACCACTTCTGCATTTTTCAAAATTTTCTCTAATTCTTCGATACGTGCTTCGATATCTCTTTGTTCGTCTTTTGCTGCATCGTATTCCGCGTTCTCAGATAAGTCACCCTGTTCCCTTGCTTCTTTAATCTTACCCGCAACTTCTTTTCTTTTTACGACTTTTAAATGTTCTAATTCCTCTTCAAGCTTTTTGAGTCCGGCATAAGTAAGTATTGTTTTTTTTGCTTCCATTTGGTACTACTTCCTTCCTGATATCTTTCCTTATAGGCCCTATAAAGTCGGCATATGTGCTGCCACAACTGGACTTTTCTTCCGCATGTGGTTAGAATCATCCACTCTCGCAATTTTGATATTATACAAGATAACCTGTCCGATGTCAAGAAATTTCTATTCTTGCCCGACAGCTATATTTTCCCAAGATTCCCGAGCACACATTTTTAAATCATATGTAAGCCCGGACATTCTTATACTCATTATAAAAATCTTTTTTTAAGCAGCTCTTCCAATTCCTCCATACTCTCCACACGGTTGATCTCATCCCGCATCTTTGCGGAATTTGGCAGACCCGTCGTGTACCATGCCACATGTTTTCTCATTTCCCGGATTCCAAGATATACACCCTTTTGCTCTATCTGGAGTCTGGCGTGAAGAAGCATCATCTCTTTAATTTCGTGCAAAGACGGTCTCTCTATCATCCGTCCCGTCTCTTCATATTGAATAAGCTCTCTGAAAATCCATGGATTCCCTTGCGCTGCCCTTCCGATCATCACCCCATCACAACCCGTGCCGGCAATCAACTCCTCTGCCTTCTTGGGCGAGTCCACATCACCGTTACCAATGACGGGAATCGAGACTGCCTCTTTCACCTGACGGATGATATCCCAGTCCGCTTTCCCGCTATAGTACTGCTCTCTCGTCCGTCCGTGAACCGCTACCGCTGCCGCGCCGGATGCTTCGATAATTTTTGCGATCTCTACTGCATTGATGCATGTATCGTCAAATCCTTTCCGAATCTTGATGGTAACCGGTTTATTTATCGCTTTAACAAGCTTTGTCACAATCTCCTCAACAAGCTTTGGCTGTTTCATAAGCGCGGAGCCTTCGCCATTTTTTACAATTTTAGGAACCGGACATCCCATGTTTACATCCAGGATAGAAAATGGCAAGTCTTCTATTTGCTTTGCTATCTCGCTCATAATATCTGCATCTGACCCAAACAACTGCAAAGATACGTATTTTTCCAACGGATGGATTTTCAAAAGTTCCTTTGTGTTACGGTTTTTATATAAAATTGCCTTTGCGCTAATCATTTCCATACAAGAAAGCCCCGCTCCTTGTTCCTGACATAGCATCCGAAATGGCAAGTCCGATACCCCCGCCATCGGAGCTAATATATATCGGTTGGGTAATATAACATTTCCTATTTTAAGTTCTTTCATTTAACCTTCCTCTCACTGCAGCGCCGGTCACAACCATCTTTCGCCACTTTGCGCCAGAAGAATCTCCTCTGGCGCAAATCATCTATCGTTTATTCTTTTCAAACACGAGACGAAGCCCCGACAATGTAAGAATCGGGTCATAGACATCTATCAGCTTGGTCTCCTTTGCTATAATCTTTCCAAGCCCTCCGGTTGCTACCACCTTCGCATTGAAATAACCGGATTCTTCTTTCATCTTGCGGATAATATACTCCGTCTGTCCGATATATCCATACACAAGACCTGCCTGCATACTGGAAATCGTCTCCTTTGCAAGAATGCTGGCCGGCTTTCGGATTTCAATCTCCGGAAGCATAGCCGCCCCTCCCCAAAGTGCTTTCGCCGAGGTTCTGATTCCCGGTGCGATCACACCTGCCAAAAAATCCGCCTTATCATTGATCAAATCAAATGTCGTTGCAGTTCCAAAATCAATCACGATAACTGGTCCGCCATACAACTGATAGGCCGCCACCGCATCTACGATTTTATCCGCACCTAGCTGCTTTGGATTCTCTGCAAGTATGCGAAGTCCGGTCTTAATTCCGGCTGATACAATAATAGGCGTCGTATGCAGATACTTTATGATTCCACTTGTCAGAGAATGCATGATGCCCGGAACTACCGACGCAATGATAACATCTGTCACCCGTTCCAGTTCAAAACCTTTATGTTCGATCAAATCACAGATAAAAATTCCATATTCATCTGAAGTACGGTCCATATTCGTTGTCATACGAAATTGTCCGACCAGTTCTTTTTCCCTGAATAACCCAAGCGTAATATTGGTATTTCCCACATCCATAACAAGAAGCATTATAATTCCTCCCCTAAAAAGAACACTTTATAATAAAGCTCCAAAGAGCGTAGAAGTTCCTCCTTTGTACGCTGCAATTCACCAATTTTCAGCCGGCTGCCAATTTCATCGAAGCCTGGGTCGAATTCTTCCGACGTCACCTCAAACACAAGCGTTCCATCCTCCTCATATACCAACGTCAGGATTCCGCCCACATCTTCCGTGTAAAGCACGCACATAATCTTCAACTCATCTTTGATACTATCCGGCAATGCCTCAAAGTCCGGATTCAGATAATATTTCCGTTCATAGGAATTCGCTCCGCACAATACTATTTTCTCTTCGTACATGCTGTTCCCCTTCTATTATTAAACAAATTATTCTTCCAACAAGTCTTTCTCACTTAAGGTTGCCGCCATGATAGCTTTAATGGTATGCATACGATTCTCAGCTTCCTCGAATACCTTGGACTTCCCGGATTCAAATACTTCGTCTGTCACTTCCATATCCGTAACACCATATTTTTCGTACACTTCTTTTCCAATCTGCGTCTTCAAGTCATGGAATGCCGGCAGGCAATGAAGGAAAATCGCGCTTTCCTTCGCATTGTTCATAATATCCATCGTTACTTTATATGGAGACAAATCGCGGATACGCTCTTCCCATACTTCATCCGGCTCTCCCATAGATACCCATACGTCTGTGTAGATTACGTCTGCATCTTTCGTTGCCTCCATGACATCTGAGATAAATGCAAGAGTTGAACCCGATTCCTGTGCGTACGCTTCACACTGGGCAATCAACTCCTTATTCGGAAAATAACTCTCTGGTGCACATGCCACGAAATGAATGCCAAGCTTCGCGCATACTATCATAAGAGAATTCGCCATATTGTAGCGGGCGTCACCCATATATACCAACTTTAATCCCTTCAACGCACCGAACTGCTCATGCATCGTCAGCATATCTGCGATCATCTGCGTCGGATGGTATTCATTCGTCAACCCATTCCACACCGGAACAGAAGCATATCTTGCAAGCTCTTCCACGATATCCTGTCCGAAACCACGATATTCAATACCATCAAACATTCCGCTAAGCACACGCGCCGTATCCGCAATACTCTCTTTCTTCCCAATCTGGGAACCCTTTGGATCCAGATAAGTTGTCCCCATGCCAAGATCATGAGCTGCTACTTCAAAAGAACATCTTGTACGGGTGCTCGTCTTTTCAAAAATAAGCGCCACATTACGTCCTCTGAAATAATCCGTCAGAATACCCTTCTTCTTCTTCGCTTTTAAATCCGCCGCCAAAGCAATAAGGTATTCGATCTCTGCCGACGTAAAATCCTTTAATGTCAAAAAATCCCTTCCTGTCAGCTTCATCTTCTCATCCCTTCTTTCTGTCTTCGATAAAATTTTAACTGCTTTTCATAATACCATGCTTCCCCCTTTTGTTCAACATCAAGTTGGGGGCTCAGATTTTATAAAAACCTGACCCCCCCCAATTTAATGTTAATCTGAATTTCTTAATGAAAATAATGATTCCCGATTAACTGTCCGCTATTTCCATTCCCAAAATATAACGCATCTCCGATTGGATTACTTCCTTCCAATGCCTCTTTTGCAGCTTGCCTGCAGCTGTCGGTTGTCTTTCCGCTTGCAAGTACACGTCCTAACTTTCCCGTTACTGCAGGACCAAATTGCCCGGACTGATAGATAACTTCTTCTATACTATTTGGAAAGGAGCTGCTGCGCACACGATTCAACACGACTGCCCCGACTGCAACCTGTCCTTCATATGGCTCTCCGCCTGCCTCACAATAGATAAGCGCTGCAAGCAAGTTTTCTTCTTCTTGGCTTCTCGCCATCTCCTGTGCTCGCTGCCGCTCTGCCTCTTCCGCTTGTCTCCTTGCTTCTTCTTCCGCCTGCTTCCTTGCCTCTTCTTCTTGCCTTCTTCTCTCCTGCTCTTCCTGAATCCTTTGCGGAACCTCTTGTGCAAAAGCATCCGCTTTCACAACACTCATCTGAACTGCTTCTATTACTGCTTCTCTTTCAAAACCAATTTCCTTTTCTTCTGGCAAAACCCTGGATTGCATTGCCAATACATTACCCGATACCCCTCCTGCCATCACAAGACAGCCTATCAGCATCGTGCAAAACAATGTTCTCTTTTTATGATTCATCTCAAAAGTCCTCCTTCTCATTGGAAAGTATTTCCACATGCTTCTCCTTAATATTATGTAAATATTTTCTTTTTATTACGTTTATTACGTATTTGTTACATTTCATTTATGCATATTAACAGCACATTGCGTGCCTGTCAACCCCGCAGAAACTTTTTGTATGCTTTGTACATAGTTAAACTATTACAACAACAAATATCGACAAATTAATGAATACATTCAAAAGAAGGGATAAAATCTTTGTGCATGATTTCATCCCTTCTTACAATTACTTCCTTATTCTTTTCTTCGCTGTCTGCATACCTCGTACATCAGTATTGATGCTGCAACCGCTGCATTCAGCGATTCTACCTGCCCGTGCATCGGAATCTTAATCCTTACATCGGCACACGCAGCCACTTCATCCCGAAGGCCATTGCCCTCATTTCCTATCAAAAATGCGCACCCTCCGCTATAATCCTCTTCATCATAAAAATGTGCGCCGTCCAAATGTGCCGCATACAGACAGATCTCTTTCTTCTTCAACAATGCACATGCTTCCGGCAAATCTTCCACATATATAAACGGCATTCTATATATCGCTCCCATCGTCGAGCGAATTGTCTTTGGATTATAAATATCAACACAATCTTTGCTTAAAATAATCCCGGATACCCCTGCCCCTTCTGCCGTTCTGAAAATGGTTCCAAGATTCCCCGGATCCTGCAAATTATCAAGAACCATAAGATGTACTCTTTTGCCGCCCGTTACCTCTTCGAACTTATAAATACTTTGCTTCACGACGCAAAGTATGCCTTGCGGCGTCTGTGTATCTGACACGCGCGCAAATACATCATCCGCTAAAATCTCGCAGGGAATCTGCATCTTATCCAACATTTCCTTCTTTTTCTCATAAAAACTTTTCGATACATACACATTTTGCAGCCGCTCTTTTGGAACCTCCGCAGACATTCGGATACCTTCTACCAGAAAGATTCCGTCTTTATTACGCTGCTTCGCTTTTTTCTGCCACTGCAAAAGCTGTTTCACCTGGGCATTTCCCATACTGGTAATCATAGCCTACACATCCTTAAACTGTTCCAAATCTTCATTCGCTCCAACCATAACCACTTTACTGTCTGCCGGAAGCGTTCTTTTCGCGTCCAAAATAACATCCGTCATCCCATCCGCATAAATCACCGCCACCACATTAATATGATAACGTTCTCTTAAGTTCAATTCCAACAGCGTTTTTCCTACCCAGCTTTTCGGAATATCGGTCTCTACCATACTGAATTTCGGAGACAGCTCTATCCAATCCTTAAAACTATTAGACAATAATATACGCGCCACTCTTTTTCCCATATCCCGTTCCGGATACACTACATAATCCGCGCCGACCTTATCTAAGACAGACTCATGTACACGGTTTCTCGCCTTCGCCATTACAAATGGAATCCCAGCTTCTTTTGCACTGATTGTCGCCATAATGCTCGCCTCAAGATTCTCGGCAGTCGCTACAAGCGCCCCGTCCAGATTCCTCCCTCCAAGCGATTCCAACACTCCTGGCTCCCCGATATCTGCACACATCGCATAAGAAACCTCATCTGCAATTTCACGCACTTTATCCTTATCCTGGTCTACTGCCACAACCTCGCATCCTAGTTCTGCCAATTCTCTTGCAAGACTCATACCGAAGCTGCCTAGCCCCAATACTACAAATCCCTTTCCTTTCGTCTTCATCTCATTCTCCTATCCTAAAAAAATCTTACTTTCCGGAAGCTCTCTAATCTTATCCCTCGGATGCGCCCTGTTTCCAAATACAAGCGCTAACGTCATCGGTCCAAGCCGCCCCATATACATCATAACCATAATAATATATTTGCTCGCGATATGCAGCTTCGGCGTCAGATCTGCCGTAAGTCCAACCGTTCCGATCGCCGAGGTTGTCTCGTACAAGATATTGATAAACGAATGACCTCCGCCCTCGATTGCTGTGATGGCAACCGTCCCGGCAAGATGTGCCAAAAATGCAATCATAAAAACAGTGAAACCGGTTCTGAAATTTGCCGTCGGTATCTTGCGTCCAAAACACTCAATATCCTTCCCGCCGCGCACCATCGTGATGCAGGCAAGAATCAAGAGAGCCACTGTCGTCGTCTTAATACCACCCGCTGTACCTCCCGGCGAACCCCCGATAAACATAAGAATACACGTTATGACCATCGATTCTTCCCGAAGAAGCGCTTGCGGAATCGTCGAGAATCCCGCCGTTCTTGTAGATATGGAATGAAACGCCGCTGCCATCCATTTCTCTCCAAACGTAAGCTTTCCCATCGTGCCAGGATTGCTATACTCCATCAAAAAGAAGTTCACCGTTCCGCCGACAATAAGCACCGTTGTCACGATAAGAACCAGCTTCGTATGCACGCTCAGTCTCGAAATACTTAATTTCAGACTACATTTTTCTTTCCATTTGCGCTTAATTGCCTGCCACAGTTCATTCCATACGATAAATCCCAGACCACTAAACACGATCAACGCCATTGTCGTAAAATTGACAATCGGATTCGATACATATCGAATAAGACTGCTGTCCCCTAAAATATCTACTCCCGCATTACAAAACGCCGATACTGCATGAAATACAGAATACCAGATACCGCGAACCAATCCATATTCCGGTACAAACTGAAGTGCATAGAAGACTGCACCGATTCCTTCTACGATAAAAGTTCCCTTAAGCACCCACCGTATGAACCTTACCATACCAGACAACGAATCCATACTGTATGTCTCCTGGATCATAATCCGCTCACGCACGGTAATGTGTTTGCGGATGATCAGAAAAAATGCACACATACATGCCATAACGCCAAGACCGCCCACTTGAATCAGTATCAGGAGAATGACCTGCCCCAATATTGTAAACTGCGCCGCAGGGACAACCGTCACAAGCCCCGTCACGCACACTGCAGTCGTTGATGTAAATAATGCATCCGTAAACGTAATCGGTTCCTTATTGCACGCTGGCAGCCACAACAAGACTCCGCCAAGAAAAATAATCCCGAGAAACCCCATCGCCAAAAGCTCCATCGTGCCTATCTTTAGTCTGCTTTTTCTCTTTTTTTCCATTGATCCCCCTCACTGCCGCTCTTATACCTTGAAGCGGTAACCAACTCCCCATATCGTCTCAATATACTGTGGATTAGACGTATCAAACTCTACCTTTTCACGAATCTTCTTGATATGCACAGTAACTGTTGCAATGTCTCCGATAGACTCCATATCCCAAATCTCGCTGAATAGCTCATCCTTCGTGTATACATGGTTTGGATGGCTCGCCAAGAATGTCAGCAAATCAAATTCCTTCGTCGTAAAAGTCTTTTCCTTCCCATTGACCCACACACGTCTCGCTGTCGTATCAATCTTCAAGCCACGAATCTCGATCACTTTATTCTCTTCGACTGCACTTCCGATTAATCTTTGATATCTTGCCAGATGTGCTTTCACTCTTGCCACAAGCTCGCTTGGACTAAATGGTTTTGTCATATAATCATCCGCCCCCAGTCCTAACCCTCTAATCTTATCGATATCGTCCTTCTTTGCGGAAACCATGATCACAGGCGTATTCTTCGTTTCTCTTACCTTCCGGCAGATTTCAAATCCATCAATCCCCGGAAGCATCAAATCCAGGATAAATAAATCAAATTCTCCGTTTAAGGCTTTCAAAAGCCCCTTTTCTCCATCTTCTTCCACCTCCACTTCAAATCCGCTAAGCTCCAGATAGTCCTTCTCAAGCTCCGCAATCGCCTTTTCATCTTCTATAATCAATATCCTACTCATTAATCGGTACCTCCTGGTATTTTCTTATAACAAAACACATAATCGTTCCTGTTCCTTCCTTGCTGGTCGCCCAAATCTTGCCTCCATGCTCTTCAATAATTTTGCGTACGATCGAAAGTCCGATGCCGCTTCCTCCTTTTGAAGAATTTCTGGAAGCATCCGTTCGATAAAAACGATCAAAAATATTCGGAAGATCTTTGGCCGCGATTCCTTTTCCGTTATCTTCCAGCTCTATCTGTATAAAATCTCCGACATCCTTCACACTTAGATGAATGACTCCTTTTTCTTTATCCATATACTTCAGCGAATTGTTAATAATATTGTTGATCACCCGTTTTAACTGCTCTGCGTCCGCAATGATTTTCACATCGCCTTCCACATAATTAGAATAGCTAAAATCAACATTTTTTGCTTCTAATTCTAGCGATAAATCTTCCGCACAGTCTCCGAAATACGCATTCACCGGAATCGTAGCAAAATTATACGGAATGCGGTTTGTATCGATCTTAGAATACAACGTCAGCTCATTAATTAGTCTATCCATTTCATTGGCTTTATTATAAATGGTTCGAATATATCTGTCCATCTTTTCCGGAGTATCTGCCACTCCGTCCATAATCCCTTCCACATATCCTTTGATTGCCGTAATCGGCGTCTTCAGATCATGTGAAATGTTGCTGATCAACTCCTTGCTTTCTCTGTCATATACCAGCTTCTCTTCCGCACTGCTTTTTAATCTCATTCTCATGTCTTCAAGACTGTTGCAAAGTGCCCCAAGCTCATCATCTGCCTCGGCTTCCAGATGAAAATCCAAATTCCCTTCTTTTATATTATCGGCCGCCACCTGCATGCGCTCAATGGATGAAGCAATACTGCGATGGATCCAGAACACCATCAAAGCTGCGGTCATTACAAGAATCACAATGACTGCAAGTAACATATCCTGCATAAACATCCGCACTTCCGGAATCATATCACTGACGTCCGTAACGATAAACGCGCTCCCTTCGCTGTCGTCTTCATAGCGAAAATCGATCTGCTTCAATAATGCTTCTGCCTCTCCGCCCAAGTACATTCCATTTTCAGATGTCGCATCATGACTTTTGTAAGTCGGAAGCTGGTGGAGCACTCCGTCCGCTTCTTTTGCACTGGTCCCAAGATATACGATCGTATTCCCTTTGCGTACGAGCAAATACGAACTCTTCTTCTGCAGTCTGGCATTGATCGTTTCCAGATATGTTGCATCCTCCATCTTCTGTGGATTCCTCCTGGAAATCTCCTCCAATTCTTTATATGATTTCTCCACCATGCGATTCATGATCTGCACAGAATTAGATAAACTTTCATAAGTAGCTTCCGATATATCATATGTTTTTTCGATCACATTGATCTGATACATTCCAAATCCAAACACCGCCAGACTAGTTAGTAAAATCGGCAATGTAATAAGCGTTACAAACGCAATTTTTAATTTTGTCTTTAACTTCAAAATACATCCGTCCTTTTCTAAAATCTGACTCCCCATTTATGCCCTTTGCTATTATATCACTTTCTTTCCCTGTTCACACGAAACACCACATAAACATTTCTAAAATTTTTATGAAAACAATTTTCACGAAAAAACGCCCATCGGACTTTTTTATCGCAGGTTCAACGGACAAAAACCGGGACACCCAATATCTCAAAAGGAGGTATCGGATGCCCCGGTCATCACACAAATCAACTTATCTTATCTTAAATTCATAAATTGTAACCGCATCATAAGCAGTACCCGCTTTGCATATCGAACTTGCAAAGTTCTCATGATGAGTCGCATCAGGAAAACACTGAGTCTCAAAACATGCCCCATGTCTCATATCGTATATTACGCCGGATTTTCCCGGTTCATTTTCCACAAAATTCGCGGTATAGAACTGCATGCCCGGAAGATCTGTATATACATTCATATGGATACCGCTTTCTTCAGCATACATATTTGCCACCTTACGAAGTCCGGTTCCGTTTAATACCCAGTTATGGTCATACCCTCTGCCGAAAATAAGCGCTTCGTAATCCGCACCAATATCCTGCCCAATCGCTTTTTCCTTGCGAAAATCCATCGGCGTGCCTGTTACATCCAAAATTTCGCCAGTTGGTACAGAATTTTCCAAATTCCTTGTAAACGCATCTGCATCAATCCACACCTTCTGTGCAAGCACCTCTTTTGAATCATGTCCATTCAGATTAAAATAACTATGATTCGTAAGATTGATGATCGTATCCTGATCGGGCACCGCATGATATGCGATCTTGACTTCATTCTCTTCACTCAGCGTATAGGTGACATAAATATCCACTCTGCCCGGAAATCCCTGATCCATATGCGGACTCTCCAGTACAAATGTGATGCTGTTATCCTCCATCTTGCTTAAACGAAATACTCTCTGATAATAAAAATTCCAGCCGCTGTGAAGATTATTTTCCCCATCATTTTTATCCAGGCAATAAATCTCCCCGTTAATTTCAATGGATGCTCCACCGGTACGATTCGCATTCCTTCCTACGCAGGCGCCGAAAAAGTATGTTCCATCTTCATACCCCTTCGCATCCTCATATCCTAATACAACATCCCGCTTGATGCCATCCCTGTCCGATACAATAATCTCTACAATTGCCGCTCCCAGGTCAGTTACTTTAAGCGCCATTCCCTTCTGGTTCTCTATCGAATAAAGTGTTGCCGCACTGCCTTGAGAAGTCTTCCCAAATGGTTCTTTTTTCCAGGCCATGATATCCCCTCTTTCTTACAAATAACTTTTTAACACATCTACCTTATCCAGTTTTTCCCACGGCAACTCTACGTCTGTTCTTCCAAAATGTCCATATGCCGCTGTCTGTTTGTAAATCGGCCTTCTAAGATCTAACATCTTAATGATTCCCGCCGGACGAAGGTCAAAGTTCTCACGGATAATCTCAACTAATTTTGTATCTTCCAGTACCCCTGTTCCGAACGTCTCCACTCTTACCGAGGTCGGATGCGCAACGCCGATTGCATAAGAAAGCTGAATCTCACATTTCTTTGCAAGTCCTGCTGCCACCATATTTTTTGCTACATAACGTGCTGCATAAGCTGCAGAACGGTCTACCTTTGTACAGTCTTTTCCTGAGAACGCTCCGCCGCCGTGACGGCCGATTCCGCCGTAAGAATCCACGATAATCTTCCTTCCTGTAAGACCGCTGTCACCGTGTGGTCCTCCAATTACAAAACGTCCTGTCGGATTGATGAAATATTTCGTCTCATCATCAATCATATCTGCCGGTAATACCGGTTCAAACACATACTTTTTAATATCTGCATGAATCTGTTCCTGAGTCACATCCGGGTCATGCTGTGTCGACAATACAACTGCATCCAGACGAATCGGATTGCCTTCTTCATCATATTGCACCGTCACCTGTGATTTTCCATCCGGTCTTAAGTATGGCAATGTTCCATCTTTACGAACTTCTGTAAGCTTTTTCGCCAGCTTATGTGCAAGAGAAATCGAATATGGCATATATTCCGCAGTCTCATCACATGCATAACCAAACATCATTCCCTGATCTCCTGCCCCGATAGCATCAAGTTCATCTTCTGTCATCGTGCTTTCTTTTGCTTCCAATGCCTTATCTACGCCAAGCGCAATATCCTCCGACTGTTCATCAATCATCACCATTACACCGCAGTTATCCGCGTCAAAGCCGAATTTACCACGTGTATATCCAATCTCACGCACGGTCTCACGCACGATTTTCTGAATATCCACATATCCTTTTGTCGTAATCTCGCCCATAACAAGCACCATACCTGTAGTAGTAGCCGTTTCACATGCCACGCGGCTCATCGGATCCTGTTCCATAAGCGCATCTAAAATGGCATCAGAGATGGCGTCGCACATCTTATCCGGATGCCCTTCCGTCACCGATTCTGAAGTAAATAATATTTTTTCCATATCCTTCGTTCTTCCTTTCTTTGTTCTTTCTCTTTCGCCTGACCGCCTGATGCTATACATATTTTCTTCTATAACATAAAAGCAGCCCGACAAAAAGCGGACTGCTATATCTATCACATATATCAATCCTCTTATTGTTCGATTGCTCGCTCAGGTTGGCACCTTCCTTCATACAAGGGGTTGCCGTGGCTTCTTTGATCCTCTGTATCTCCACCACTCTGAATAAGAGAAAGTCTTATATATTCTTTTCTTGATACGATAGCTACTTTACACCAAAATGCGAATGAAGTCAACCCGATTCAAAATTTATACTTTTTTCTCAAGGAATAACTTTCTGGTAATAAAATTATAAACCATTACTACCACAGTAACCATTATTTTTGCCATCATATAATAAATCTCCATCTTTTCGACAGGCAGCCACATGAGCAGCTGGTTCAGCCCCAGCCCAATGATACTCATGAAAAGAAACAGGACAAATTCTTTTCTTTTATCCCTGCCATCCCCGACATCAAAGACCCATTTTACGCTCAAAATATAATTGTAAATAACTGAAACGGTAAATGAAATTCCACAGGAAATCAGATAATCCACCCCGAACAACTCTGTCAAAAAGATCATTACACCGTAATCAATCGCAAACGCGGATCCTCCCACAACGGCAAATCGCATCAACTGTATCATCAACTTATTTTTTAACATTTTATCCATACTCAATTTCCCCTGCTAAAGATAGTAATTGTTACTAAAACTCCTCCGTATCACGTTCAAATATCCAACATACCAGCACCGGAAGCGATACCAAAATTGGCAGCATATACCTCTGACAGCCATTCACCGGAGAGGCGATGCAGACAAGCAATGAGACTAAAAGCGGAACTGGCAGTACCATGGCATGGTACTTCTTTTTTACCACAAATGCTCCAAAAACTGCCAAGAGAATCCAGGTATACAGTCCGGTACCGTAAATCATTCCCACCCCCGGAATTCGCTTCACAGATTCCGCAATTCCACGAAGCATTTTCCGTTCTTCCCGGAAGCTCTCATTTTGCTGAAACGAAAAATATTTATAATAAAAGTCCGGTCCGCTGATCTCATACTCTCCACTCACACCTTTGTAAAATTCTTCCTGTGTCGGGTCAAAGTATCTGTATATATTATTTAAGGTGGCGTCAAAATACGTAACCGGATGCTTTAGAAACTGCTGAAACCATACCTTGAAATAACTTAATTTTTCCTCTGTCACAGCATTATCATTGTATGTCCACTTCACATTATCCGACAACTCCGGTTCATACAGTTGCGCCAGATTCTCATAATCCAGGATTGCAGCAATCGCTCTCGCCTCTTCTCCTGTCACTTCATCACCATGTTCCTTCACATATCTTGCCGTCTGCTGAAACGGAATAGAAAACATTTCTCTGGAGCTGCCCGGCGAAATATCAAGCCCCGGAAGCAAAAGCTTCTGATACGCAACCCAAAACAAAAGAAGCGCTAAAATCAAACATCCAATCTCCTTTCGCCTTCTGCGCGTTCCCACAGCAGCCACGAATGGCAGGGATAGAATAAGCACATAGATTCCATTGTTCCTAAATAAACACACCGACAGCATACTTATAAAATAAACCGTATAAAACAGCGCCTTCCCTTTTTGAAACTCATTGCTTTTCAGCAAAAATGAAGTAAGAAGCATAAATGCTAAAAACACGATATAATACATGCTGTCCTTATTCATGGCATAGCCGTTAGTCGGCCATACTGAAAAAAACGCGAACCACACAAGCGTCAAAATCCGTATGATATAAGGAACCTTCATTTTTTTCATCAGACAAAAAACTGCGGCAAACAAACCACTCTGCAGAAGGAGCTGGCAAAACGTATACAGAAAGAACCCTATATTCTCATTTCCTAATGCTCTGCCAATCTCAATTGCAACCCTCATAAGACCTGATGAGAAAAAAGGATGATGATTGGTCCATTCCATATATCTGAATGCACTGGTAAGCGCCTCCATTCCATCCCAGGAGATCGTTCCGGGAAACAAAAAAATCACATAGGGAATCCATGCAGCTACCATACATACAAAAGGTGCTGCCCATGCATGCTCTTCAAATAAAAATCTTATTACTTTCTTATCCTGCCCCCATATCCAAATCCCTTTCTTTTTGTTTAAGGATATATGATATATCGCATTCAAAAGTAATGTAAAAAGTATTGCCCACGCTATAAATCGAAAGCAACTGACCGCACATTGCCTTGGATTTTCCCACAGATATGTCACTGTACCTGCTTTCTCAAATCCCCCTCCTATAAGAAGCCCAAGCGAGAACAAGCATCCTAACACCACTGCGGTCCCATAAACAAATTTATTATTTCCTTTCTTTTTTTCATCCCCATCGGTCAATAATGCTTTATTCATTTTTCCTGTACCCGCTCTCAATCTGATTTAAAAAGATCTCATACAACTGCCTGTGTTTTTTCACGATCACCGAAAGGATAATTCCGCAAACCCAAAGCAAAAGTCCCATGATAGCAATTACCCCCGATACGATCAGGGTCGGGAATCTCATAACAAGACCGGTATTCATAAATTCCACGAAAACCGGGATAAAAAGTACAAGTGACACAATCCACAGTAATGCCGCTACATATGTAAAAAAAGCGAATGGTCTGTATTCCCGAAATAAATTTGCAATGGTAGATAATACCTTAACTCCATCAGACACAGTGTTCAGTTTTGATTCACTGCCGGCAGGGCGGTCTCTGTAAAGAACCGGTATTTCCTCCAAAAGGAAATTTTTATCTACCGCATGAATCGTCATTTCCGTTTCTATCTCAAAGCCTTTGGAAAGAACCGGGAAAGATTTTACAAACCGACGGCTAAACGCCCTGTACCCTGTCATAATATCCCTTATCTCATTATCAAACAGCTTGTTTATAAAAAAACGCACCACCCGATTTCCCATATTATGGAATGGTCGCTTATTCTCCGTAAAATAGGTAGAAGAAAGCCGATCCCCAATCACCATATCTACCCCTTTATTCAAAACAAGTTCCGCCATCTGTCCGGCATGTTCTGCAGGATAAGTATCATCACCGTCAATCATCAAATAGCAGTCTGCGTCAATATCCCGAAACATACTGCGGATCACATTCCCCTTGCCCTGTCTGTATTCATATCGAACAACAGCTCCCGCACGTCTCGCAATTTCATCCGTACAATCGGTAGAATTATTATCATAGACGTAGATGACAGCCTCCGGCAGAGCCTTCCGGAAATCTTTTACAACCTTCTCTATCGTTGAACTTTCATTATAACATGGTATCAATACTGCAATTTCAGCCATTTCAATCACTCCTTTTCTTTTTCGTCTCTTTTACCGGTAAAAAATGGGATTCCAATGATCAGAGGCGCTGTATAAAGCAAATGCATAATATATCTTCCAAGCGCACAAGGAGACAGCACACATAATAGGATACTTCCCACAACCGGCAGCATCATGATCAGATTCTTTGAACGTTTCCGAAAGATTACCCAAAACATAAAAACCGGGATCCACCAGGAAAAAATAACAACTTGAAAAAGCAATCGGATTCCCCACGTATTACTCAGTCGGTTATAGCCTTCCGAGAAATAATAGTGAATCGTCGAAAGCTGTTTCGGTTGGTAAATGATCTGTTCTTTCAATCCACTTCCGGAATCCGGAAAAAATTCCAATGCCTTTGCCGGTATAAAGTATCCCAGACAGGTTCCCAGTGTAGCTTCTATATAAGTCAGCGGATGTTTTAATCCCTGACTGATCCAAGTCTTTAAATAAGAATGAAACAATTCTTGGTCAATTTCCTGGATTCCATAATTATTATATAAAGGACTTTCAAATTTCACCGGATCCTGCACGTTAAGCATATATCTTTCTGCAAGCGTATCATAATTCAAAAGAGCATCAATTACCTCACGCTCTTCCTTAGACACCTCTTCTCCATGATCCACCACGTATTTTGCTGTCTGCTGAAAAAGGATACCCAGTATTTCCTGCTTTCCTCCCGGAAGACAGGAAATCAACGGAAACAAAACTTTCGGAATCAGAAGCACAGTCACAAGGGCCGGCAGTAAAAATGCCGTGCAAATAAATTTCCAGTTTTTTCTGCAATAAAAGAATAGAAAAAACGCAGTAAAGATCAATAAATATGCCCCGGTCTTTTTTGTCAGGGAACAAAACAAGGAGAGAAAGAAAAATACCCACATTTTCTTCCAAGACATCTTCTCCAGACTGTCAGCAACAAACTCCAGAAACAAGACGAACCATAAAACATATATCCACGAATAAAGGGAATCTTTTAGCATGGTAACTGCATACTGCGGAATAGGCGGATAACATGCAAAAAACAAAACAGCAATAAAACAATAAAAGTTTTTGATCCCTCTTCGTTTCAGGAATACGCAAGAATAGGAAAAAACAGCTGCCGTCATTATACACTGTATGATAATAAAGAGAAAACATCCTGCGTTCGAAGAATCGAAGAGTTGCTGCCCCATCCAGATAAAGCCTCCAAAAATCAACGTATCAAAAACAGGATGGTGATCCAGTAAAAGTGTTTTTCCCTGGATATAATTCAGAAACATTTCAATCTGTGTTGACGTATCACCAAAGCTGGTCCCCGGATAATACGCAATCATATATGGAATCCATGCTGCTAAAATCACTCCAAAACTAATAAGAAACATTTTTCGTGTATTATTAAA
>OFEZ01000269.1_pt1 | contig 39790 bp, 58 predicted proteins | sample 1521241 | NCBI WGS metagenome assembly OFEZ01 (sample SAMEA3504099, study PRJEB24116) | mouse gut metagenome | biome: mouse gut; feature: mouse-associated habitat; material: faeces | place: Denmark | collected 2011
AAAAGCCTTTGTTTTCAATGGTTTTCGCTATCTTGTTTACTCCCTCTAACGGTTCCGGCATCTGGTCCGGCTGTCAGCAGACAAGGATTGCTGCGGGGTTAAATTCGCCCCGCCTCTGTCCCTGCACCAGTATGAGGTGTGGGCGAGATATAATGATGAAATCGGGCGCATCTTAGGGGGCTACATAAAATCTCTCGACAGATGACCCGTTTTAGGGAACAGGCCGTTTTGGTGGTGTCTGATTCGCGGTGGCAACTGGAACAATGGCGGTAACGCTGGTGTGTTCAATTCCAACCTGAACAATGCGCGGTCGAATTCCAACGGCAACATCGGCGGGCGCTCCGCTTTTCGTCTGCTTCGCTTTATGCGACGGGTTTTGCGCCGGACAAGTGAGCCTTGCCTTACGGGGCTTGGCTGGTGCGCAGACTAAAAGGGGCCTGTTTCCTTTCCCACTGTAGGGAAGAAATGTAAATTGTCGCGGAGGCGGGAACGTCACACGCGACGAATTAAAAGGTGTTTTATGGATAATGAAAATCAGATGACAGTCATCCGGGACGCATGGCAACAGATATGCAGTTTCGGGTGGCTTTTGTGCGCAAACATAAATGCCCGCCGGGGCAAAAGGGACAGGAGCGAGGTGATGGCTTTTACGGCGCATCTGGAGGATAACCTGTTTTTGATACAGGAGGCGATGCTGAATAAGTCATACATCCTTGGACCATACCGGAAACTGTGGGTGTACGTTCCAAAAAGCCGCCTTGTGATGGCGCTCCCTTACCCGGACAGGATTGTGCAGTGGAGCATTTACCAGTACCTAAATCCATTCTATGAGCGTCTGTTCATTGAGGATTCTTATGCCTGCCGGAAGAACAAGGGCAGCCACAGAGCCGCTAACAGGTTGCAATACTGGATGCGGCAGGTCAGCCGGAAGCCGGGACCTGGATGGTATTACCTGAAACTGGACATAAGCAAATACTTCTACCGGGTGGACCATGAAAAGCTGCTGGAGATACTGGCCCGACGAATCAAGGATGAGGACATGATGGAAGTAATCAGGGAAATCGTTGACAGCCGTATCGAGCCTTTTGGACTGCCCCCAGGCAGGACACCGCACAATACGCCGCCGGAAGAATGGGTGTATGACGCGGGGATGCCCATAGGGAATCTTACGTCACAGCTGTTTGCGAACATATACCTGAATGAGCTGGACCAATACTGCAAACATCAGCTTAAAATCCATTACTATATCCGGTATATGGATGACATCATCGTTCTTGCGCCGGATAAAACGATTCTGCACAGATGGAAAAATGAGATTGAGGTTTTCCTGCGGGATGAGCTGAAATTAAGCCTGAACGACAAGACCAGCATCCGACCGGTAAGGCAGGGTGTTGAATTTGTCGGCGTGAGGATATGGGCTACGCACAAGAAACTTCGCAAGAGCACAGTTCGTAGGATAAAGCGCGAAACGAGGGCTATATGCGAACGGTATGCCGCTGACATGGACAGGGCGAAATTCCTGCGCCATATCGCGAGCATAAAGGGATTGCTGGAGCATACAGAAAGCGTCAGTTTGAAGATAAGGTTAAACGGTATCTACAAAATGGTAATGGAGAATGCCGGACGCGCGGCAGCTGATGAGCCGTTTGGACATTTTGAAAAGGAGGCACACACCGATGGAAAAGCAACGTAGGCCGCCCGCGACAGAGGCGGCGCAGTTTATTGAATGGGAGGATTAGCAGATGAATATTCAACAGATTTTAGGAGGCGGGGGTGGAACGGTTTTAATACTGATGACGCTGATACAGATTGCGCCGGTAAAAGTTAATCCGTGGTCATGGCTCGCAAGGGCCATCGGAAAAGCCATCAATGCAGACGTATCGGTTCGCTTATCAGAGATTGAGAAGAAGCTGGACGGCCACATTGACATGGATGACAAGCGGACAGCAGACGGGCATCGCGCCCAAATCTTGCACTTCAACAATGAGCTGCTTCGTCCCATCAGCCATACAAAAGAAGAATTTATCGAGGTTCTTGCAAAAATCGACGCATACGAAAAATACTGTGAAGCGCACCCGGACTACCCGAATAACCGGGCCGTTCTCGCCATTGAGAATATCCGCGAGATTTATAAGGACCGTCTGAAAAAGCGTGACTTTTTACAGGAAAGCGTTGCGGAGGATGAGCGAACATGAAAATTTTTCTTAACATTTTGGCGGTCATTCTATGTTCCATGATTTTAGCCGTAATCATGGTGCGCTTTGCAAACCGCCGCAGGAAGAAATCCAAGGACAAAGCGAAACCAAAACCAAAAGCAGAAACCACGAAATCCGTGATTTGGGTATGCCTGGCAAACGGATTCGCTTGGGTGTGGTGCAGCTATGTCCTTGCCTATCTCGATAAGATGCAGATTGCGGAGAGCCTGTCACAGGTGGCTGTAACGGAAATTATAGGTGTGGTGCTGGCATACTGCATCAAATCTGCGGTTGAGAACCTGAGCAAGAATAACCACTGGCCGGATAAGCCGTCAGATACCGGCGAGCCGCCGGACCAGTAGAAAGGAGCGGATACGCTTACTGGAAATAATAACGAGGAACGCATCTGGAACTATTTTACGGGAAAAGGGTTGAGCAAAGCCGGAATCGCGGGATTGATGGGAAACCTCCACGCAGAAAGCGGGCTGAACCCGAAGAACTTACAGAACAATTCCGAAAAGAAACTCGGCCTCACGGATGATGAATACACGGCTTCCGTGGACAGCGGGGATTATGGGAACTTCGTGAGGGACAGCGCGGGCTATGGCATCGCGCAGTGGACCTATTGGAGCAGGAAACAGAATTTGCTTGCGTTTGCACGGGCGGCAGGAAAGTCTATTGGGGACTTGGAAATGCAGCTCGATTTTTTATATAAGGAGTTGAGTACCGGGTATAAGTCGGTGCTGTCCGTCCTTAAATCGGCGGCATCCGTAAGGGCTGCCAGCGACAGCGTTCTCCTTAATTTCGAGCGCCCCGCAGACCAGAGCGAAGCAGCAAAGAAAAAGAGGGCTGGCTATGGGCAGGTGTATTATGACAGGTATGCCGCAGCAAAGCCCGGAAAAGGAGGAAATGCTATGACAGAGGCAGAAGTGAGACAGAAAGTTCTCGGCTTTATGCAGGGGTGGGTGAACCTGAAACGGTCGAATAAGAGCCACGCCCCCATCATCGACACTTACAATGGGCATAAGCCCCTCCCGCGCGGTTACAGAGTGACATATTCCGACGCATATTGCGCCACGACGGTAAGCGCGGCGGCAATCAAGGCCGGGCTCACGGACATCATGCCCGTGGAGTGTTCCTGCTATTACCTCATCGAACAGGCGAAGAAAATGGGGATTTGGCAGGAGAACGATGCGTTTGTTCCGAAGCCTGCGGATGAAGTCCTTTATGACTGGGATGACGGCCCGAACTATGCCACCACGGACAACAAGGGAAACCCTGAACACGTTGGGATGGTGGAAAAGGTCGTAGGAAACGACATCACGGTCATCGAGGGGAACATGAACGGAGGAATGGTCGGGAGGCGTACACTGAAAGTGAATGGACGGTACATCCGTGGATTCATCACACCGAACTATGCGAGCAAGGCAAGCTCTGCCCCGGCATCTAAGCCCGTATCTTCTGGAGGTACGCTGAACCGGAGCGTAAAGTGGAGCGGCAAGACGACAACCGCCCTGAAAGTTCGGAAATGGGCGGGAACAGAGAACCCTGTTTGCAGTTTCAGCCCGCTGAAAGATGGGGAAGTTGTCGGGGTATGCGATGAGGTAAAAGCTGCCGACGGCTCCTTGTGGTACTATATCAGGAATAAAAACGGGAAGTACGGCTTCTCATCGGCGAAGTATATCAAACCCGCAAATTAAAGGAGGAACAGAGCTATGAAAGAAATGTTGTTGAATCTGCTGCTTGCAGTCATAACGGCAGCAGTTCCCGTAATCACGACGTATGCGGTAGGCTTAATCAGCAAAGCGAAAGACGAGGCCGTGGCTAAAACGGATGACATAAAGGTCCAGGGCTACATACGGGAAATCGCAGGGGCGATTACCAGAGCGGTAGCTGCCACAAGCCAGACCTACGTGGATTCCTTAAAGAAAGCTGGAAAATTCGATGCAGAGGCACAGATGGAAGCGGCGAATAAAGCGATGACAGCTTGCCTCGCATCTATAAGCCCCGCAGCCACGGAATTTATCGAAAGCGTATATGGCGACGCGAAAGCGTATCTGCTGACGATGATTGAGGCAGAGGTACGAAAGCAGAAGAATGAAGCGCCTGTGGAATTAAGCGCGGTATCTGTCCTGGAGAGCCCTGTTGACACCACGGCTGTCGCGGCAAGCACGGCAGCAGCTACAGCAGCCACAATCGCGCAGACTGCCATCCAGCAGATTAACGCGGAATCTCCCGTGCAGAAAAAAGAATGACGGAGAGAGCCACGCAGCACCGGAATATGCCGGAGGCTGCGTGGCTTTTTTTTTATTTGTCAGAACGCCCATTCAATTTCCACGTCATCCTCGGTTATCACAATCTTCGATATGAGGCTCTGCAATATGCGCCGCTTCTGCAATTCGTCTGCATAATCCCAAATCTGCGCCGCATCCGCTATAAGCTCCTTTACCAAGTCGAATGGGATGGCAGACGGTTCTTCATCAGGCAGGAGCGTCTCCTGCAATGCCGTCCTCTCTCCATACAGCTTGTTTATCTTCCCTCCCAGCAGTTCTGCTGGTATGTCGTCCATCTGGTACAGCTCCATCAGCTTGCTTATCTGCTTGTCTATGTCGCGTATGCGCTTCTCGATGTTAGCATTGCTGCTGACTGCTGGCGTTTTCTTTGGTCTGCTGGCAGCCAACTCCGCAGCCATCTTAGGGGATTGCAGAAGCTCCCGTATCTTTGAATCTACAAGGGCATCCAATTCTGGAGCTTTCCATATTTTGTTCATGCAGTTGGGGTCCTTTATCATGTTCTTCATCTGTTTGGTCCGGGAATAACAGGCATAATATGAATACTTCCCTGAATTGCGCAGGTAATACCGGCCTCCGCATTTACCGCAGAACATGAGCCCGGTCAGCATATGCTTTGACTGGAAAGCCGGGCCATATAGCTCCTGCTTTTTCCCACGGAGAACCTGCGCGGCTTTGTACTGCTCATCGCTTATTATCGCTTCGTGAGCGTTTTCGACAACTATGTCCCCGAAATGTAGCCGTCCTGTATATGTCTCATTGCCAAGGATGTTCCTGACGCTCGACCAGGAATTGTAGCTGCTGTATTTATTCGTATAGCCCTCGTCCTGCAAGCGGTCTGTTATGGCTTTCAGTGATGAGCCGGACAGATACCACTCATATATCTTTTTTACCTGTTCTGCCTCGTATGGATTTATGACCAGCTTTCCGTCTGAATACTCATACCCGATAGGAATGTGTCCCCCTCCGTGGTACAGCCCGGTCTTTGCCCTTGCCACGCGCCCCATCCAGGTGCGCTCCTTAATTTGTTCACGCTCCAGCTGCGCAAATACCGCGAGCAAGCCTATCATGGCTTTTCCGAACGGCGTGGATGTGTCGAAGCTCTCCTGCATGGATATGAAGTCAACGTCATTCGGACGGAACACTTCTTCAATCAGGTAAAGGGTGTCCCTCTGTGAGCGTGACAGCCTGTCCAGCTTGTAGACGAGGACCATCTCAAACTTATCTGTCTCGGCCATGAGCTTCTGTATGCCAGGGCGTTTAAGGTTACTGCCGGTATACCCGCCGTCCACATAGATGTCAGCTATGAGCCAGTCCTTTGCCTTGCAGTACGCAATAAGGCGCTCTTTTTGCTCGCCGACAGAGTAGCCCTCCTGCGCCTGTTCCAGCGTGGAAACGCGGATGTAAAGTGCCGCCCTTTTCACAGGGGCATACCGTCCAGGAGGTAGTTCGCGAATATCCAGTTACGGCAGGTGCGCTGTTCGTGCGTGAACTCTCCCTCCGGGTTGGGCTGGTAGCTTTGGAAGTCAATCTGGCGAGCGTCTGTAACTACCAGCCGAATCTTATCATTCTCTATCTCAATGTTCTGCCCCTCGCATGGAACAAATGCGACGTGCGTGTTATCCTCATACTTGAATCCACGGCTTAACCCGCAGAGATAATACGCTTTTATGCGCATATCCGGTTTAAGCTCCAGCTCCACGAGCGCCTTGTCCCTATACTTTGTACCCTCATATACCTCGTGGTATGCCGTACCAATGAAGCATTTGGCGCAGCATTTGTCAATCCTGGCCGAACGGATTCCCCGAAGCCAGAAGAACGAGCATTTCTTTTTAATCTCTAAAGTTACTCTCATTTTGTACCACCCTCCAATTCTATCGCATAGTTAAGCAGCCGGAGCCTGTCACGACCTCCGAGCGTCTCATAGATGTGCAGCAGCTCCACGGCTTCAGGAGAGAGGGCGCTGTTGCTATCCCCGTTAAAGATAACGCCCCCGTGGTTCGCCTGAATAAACGGGCTGTTGGATAGCTGCCCGCTGATATTGTTTTCCACTGCTGGTACTGTGTTTACCCCACGCAGGAGATAGTCGATGCTCACGTTGAAGTAGTCTGCCAGCTTTATGAGTGCGTCGATGCTGGGATAAGACGTTTCGAGCCTCTCGTACTTACCTATGGCCGACGGCACTACGCCTATTACCTCCGCAAGCTGCCCCTGTGTGATGTCCTTGTCTTTCCGTAATCTTTTCAGTCGTTCTCCAAAGTCGCTCATAGATACACCACCTTTCCTTAAAGTCTATTATATGTCTTTTAATTCACATTGTCAAACAAAAATTTTTTCGGAAAAAATGGAGATTTCGAGTTGACTTTTACGACTGAAAGTGCTATAATAAGAATGTGAGGAACAAAAAGAACCCGCAGGACGCAGGAAAGGAGGTATTTCGATGAATGTGATGAGAGAACGCAGACTTCGCGGGGCAATCCCAACGCAGCAGGAAGTGGCAAAAGCGCTTGGCGTGCAGCCGTCAGCTGTGAGCAAATGGGAACGCGGCATCGCAAAGCCGAGAGCCGATAAGCTGCCGATGATTGCAAAGCTGTATGGCTGTACAATCGAGGAACTTTTAGCTGACGGCAATTCCTCTGCGAGATGACGGCGGCCCCGGCGGTCCTGCTTGCAGTCGCCGCAGAGCTTGCGAAATCTGCAAAAGACAGTCTGCCGAAACTGCAAGATGGTGAAAGAATACAGCGAGAGTGGCTTGCGGACGGCATCTATTACAGAGAGACGCAGTTCAACGGTGAGGTATTCCGAAGCCAGTATGACTTTAAGCAAAGAAAAAGCCGCCGGGTGGCGGTGGTAAAGAAGTAGGTGAGTGCAATGATTGAAAAGGTCTGCTCCATTTGCCTATATGTTCGCCATCGCCATCTGGCGAGCTGCTTCTCTATAGCCTCTGTGGTATGTGTAGTAGATTGTTCCGGCTGCTGTCTCGTAAACCCCGTCCTGCGGCTTCTCTGCACCCTGGATGGCGATTATCTGCTTTGTGTCTTTGTCTTTTACAATTTCACTTTCCATCTTGCCGGTGCTCATGTTGAACAGTGTTTTCACGCAGTACCAAAGCGGATTCTCTTTCCACTCTCTGTATTCCATTTCAGCTTCAATGCACTGCTGCTCGGTTATTCCCATCGCTTTTGCCATATTTTCTACCTCCTTGACTATCGGGCTTTTTATTTTTCCTTACATTCTTATTTTAACACTTTCAGTCGTTTTTGTCAATCATTTTTCAAAAATTTTTCCAGAAAAATTTTCGCAAAAAGCAACGGGGCATAAAAAATCAGGAGCCTGCCAGGGGTACGGCAAACTCCCGATTTCTCACCGTTTGTGCCTCCACGAGCCGATGGCCTCTATGCCGAACAGCAGGACAGCCATGTCCTCCATCGCCTTGTTGATGTCACGGTAAAACGTCCTCTTGTCAATGCAGAGCCGTTCGGCAATATCCTCCACTTTCAACCGGTCCTCGTCTATGTACCGCAGGGACAGGGCCTCCCACCGGCGTATCTCATCGGGGTTCCCGGAATCCCGGCAAATGGCCTCATACGCCGCCAGCATCTTGTCAACATGGCTCATCATAAGCCCGGTTTTCCGGCGCATGGAGCATATCGCACTGACCTCCAGCGTTTCGGGGGAAACGTGGGAGTAGTGCGCCCGCAGCTTCCGGTAGTTCTTCATCAGCAGCTCTACGTCATGGTAACGGGAATCGAACTCATCTTCGATGATTTCCTCCCGCTTTGCAAGGACCTCGGCAGCGGCCAGCCGGACAACCTCCGCAATTTCTTCTTTCTTCACAGCAAGTCACCTCCCTTTTTTAACTGCGCAATTTATTGATTCGGACGCGCAGGGCATCCATCAGAGCGTTCTGCATATCTGCCTTGCCGGTAAGCGCTTCAAGCACCGCAGCGTCCATCCCGGACTGCACGACAAGATGGTGGATGACGACCGGATGCTCCTGCCCCTGGCGGTGCAGACGCTTGTTCGCCTGTTCGTACTGCTCCAGGCTCCATGTCAGCCCGAACCATACTGCGTTGTAGCCGCCCTGCTGCAAGTTCAGCCCGTAGCCGCAGCTTGCGGGGTGCGCAAGCAGGATGTCAATTTCCCCGTTGTTCCAGTCAACCTCGTCCTTTGCCTGTGAATAGACCCGGACCCGGAGGCTGTACTTGGACAGAGCTTCCAGCAGACGGTCCCGGTCATGCTGGAAGTTATAGAACACAAGGGCGTGCTGCCCGTTCAGCTGCTCAACCAGCTCCAGGAACGCATCCACCTTGCAGTCGTGTATCTTCACGGCGTTCCGGTCCTCATCATAAATCGCCCCGTTGCATAACTGTAGGAGCTTGCCGGTGAGGACCCCCGCGCTCTGCGCCGTAATCATGTTCTCGTCCACTTGCAGGAGCAGGTCGTTTTCAAGCTGCGAATATGCCTTTGCCGCCGCAGCGTCGAGGGCCACAGGTATATCGTTGAAAATCACATCCGGCAGGGTCAGGTAGTCCTCCGCTTTCATGCTTATGCAGATGTCGCTTATCGCCTGTTTTATCATGTCGAAGCTGCCGTCTTTCGGCGTGTAGCTGAATATCGTCGTGCGGTTCCGCTTTCCGGGGATGAAGTACCTGTCACGGTACGCTCCCATCGTCTTTCCCAGCCGTGCGCCCTCATCAAGAAGATATATCTGCGCCCACAGGTCCTCCAGTCCGTTGCTCGACGGCGTACCCGTCAGTTCCACAATACGCTTAATCCTGCTGCGCACCAGCTTCATCGCCTTGAACCGCTTGCTCGACGGGTTCTTGAAGCTGGAGCTTTCATCGAGTATCACCATGTCGAAAGGCCAGCTGTTCTTGAAGTGCTCCACGAGCCATTGTACGTTTTCGCGGTTAATCACATACGCATCTGCCGGGGTAGCCAGGGCGCGTAGCCGCTGCTGCACGGTTCCAAGCACCGGGACAATCCTCATCATTTTGAGGTGGTCCCACTTCGCGGCTTCCGTCGTCCACGTCGCCTCCGCGACTTTCTTCGGCGCGATGATGAGGGGCTTTGAGACCTCCCAACGGTTATACCGCAGCTCATGCACGGCGGTCAGTGTAATGACCGTCTTTCCGAGGCCCATATCGAGGAAAAGCCCGACGGCACGATTGTAGGTTATGCTGTCGATACAGTATTGCTGGTATGGGTAAGGGTTGAATATCATTCTGACGCACCTCCAATCTCGGCAAGCAGCTGTTTCACTTCGTCCAGCCCTTTGACAACGCGCACATCTGCGCCCCTTTTCTGCATTTCGCCGATGACGTACCTTTGAATTTTCGCAAGGCGGCCTGTTTCCGTTTTAAGCTCTGCGAATATGATTCTTCCGGTCGCGGTTATGATGATGCGGTCTGGTACTCCGGGAGTGCCAGGGCTCGTGAACTTGATGCACATACCGCCTAACTTTTTTACCCCGTCAACGAGGTGTCTTTCGATTCTACTTTCAGTCATTTTGTCCTCCTGAAACATCTTGCTAAAACTCACGCGCGTATGTATGCGTAAATCAGGCGGATTAGGGAGCATACGCGCTTCACAAATTCCTTATAAACTCCCTAATCTCCCTATTTTTAATTCTAACGGGATTAAATGTTTCAATGTTTCAATATAGGTATAAAGCCAGTGTTTATGCGGATTTCGGCTGAAACATTGGGTGAAACATCGCCGATACAATGAAACATTCAAAGCCGAAACATCACGGTTGAATATCGTGCCTAAATCTTTCTTTTCGTGTCTAAATCAGGCTTTTCAGTCGTTTGTTTCAAACAATGTTTCAGTAGTTGACGTGGGATTCAGCCAATATTTTCCCGCAGTCCGCGCACACGAGATAACTGTCACAGCCTGATATTCTGACCAGCCCGTTTTCTGAACAATCCTCTCCCTTTATCTCGTTTCGGTGCATACAGAAAAGCTGCCTTATGAACCCTTTTTGCGGCACTTTTTTAATTCCATCCTTTGTCAATAAATACATACCGTACCTCCTTATTCCACCGGCATAACCTGCGCGATAATTTTATTCAGCTCATCCTGCGCATTTTTAATGGCTTCCCGGTAGTTCTTCAATATCGCATTCATCGTGACAGCTATCGTATCTTCTGTCAGAACGGTTTCATACGACTTGCCATTCGCGTAGACAAATAGCTTCGCCTTACCGTTATAGTCCATCAGCTCGCTCCATTGTTCCTTTATCAGGTCTACCTGGGAGCTGGTGGAATCTATCTGCCACAGCAGATTTTTGGCTTTTTCATAATCATTGTCTTTCATACTTAAACCCCCGTTTCTGTCTCCATCGCAGCATAATACTCGCTCCCTTTAATTGCTGTTGCAAAGTCAGGGACCGCTGTATTTTCGCCGGAGGAATCTATTTTGCAATACAGGATTTCACCTACATGGAAAAGCTGTTCTTTCCATCTGCATCCGAGAAGCGATGTCGGCATATATCCAAAAAGTTGTGGTTTCCTCATGTGCTTGACGTTTTTCATAGCATCTACCCAGGCTTTGTTAGGTGCAGAGCGTTTCTTAAAGCTCTGGCCGTCAGCCATCATCATATCGGCGAATTTCTTTTTATCTGATTCCGTTGGTTCTATGATGAGCCGGTCTTTCTTTGAATAAAACCGATTGCTTTCGATACCAAACTGTTCAAAAACACTGTTTGCAGCTGCAAGCATATCGCATCGACCATTCCACCAATCGAAATAATCCGCGTAGAGCTTACTGTCACGGTTTATAGTCATAAATATCTCACTCATGTCATATCTCCTTTTCTCCGCTCAAAACCTTTTCATATATCTTTTGGTGTACGGCGTGCATCCGCTCCCACTCCGGGGTTCCCGGAATCCATTTGGGTCCGAGCCATTCAACGGGGTCGGCATGGATTGCTTTCCAGTACCAGGTCGGTATTCCGGCTTCAGCGGAAGATGTCTCCGGGTCGGAGTAGTTCATCTTCCGTATCACTTCCGACACCAGGCTTCCCGCCAGTAGCTGCTTTGTATCGTTCTGGAAGAAGTGGATGATTCCTGACTGCACCAGACAGGCCATTTTCAATTCTTCGTAGGGAACCTCTTTTCCGTCTTTCAAATCAGCCACAATCTCGCAGGTACTTCTCATTTGGAACCGCCTCCTGTCTCCGTTAAAATCTTCTGTACCATATCCATCAGGTCATTCAGGTGGCTCAAAACATCGGATATGCCGTATGCGTGGCCAAGCTCCCAGGCATAGTTCCAGATAACAACAGCCCCGCCCCTTGTCAGCCCGGAGCCTACTTCCTCCTGAATCTTCTGGTAAATATCTTCATAAATTGCATCGCGGCGCTTGTTCTTTTCCCGGTTAAGCCGTTTCACTTCCTCCTGATATTTTTCATTGTTGAGCCGCACCTGTTCCTGATTCCACCGCACCGACTGGTCCATGTCGATAACATGGTCGCCGCGCAGCTTCTTAATCCCAGATGGGATGCAGGACATTTCAGCCATGCTGTTGAAGTCCTGCTGTATTTCAGCCCAGTTTTTGCTATGCTTTTTGCCCATACGCCGTCCTCCTAAATCTGCTCGATGGCTGAACAGGCCGTGTCCAAACCGTCGTAGGCTTCTTCCATCGCATCAATGTAGCCCTGCATTTCTTCCCCACGCTCACCGTTCTGGAAGTTCTCCGGGAGATTGTCGTATGCTTCCTGTTCCTCGTCCTTTACTTCCTCCAGAATGTCTTTTGCACGGTTCATAAGGTCACTGGCTTCTTCCAGCCGTTTTCTTCTCTGCTTATTCATGTTTTGTCCTCCTTGCTTTTATCAGGCAAGCTCCCGACACATAAGGAAAGCATCAAGGCTTTCTTTGAGGTCGAATACTTCTTCCCAGATTTTGTTCTCATATTTATCCCCGCTGTCGGCTGGCTCATAATCCAGCACTTCTCCGAGCTTTGATTGCAGCTCTTTCAGCTTTCCGAGCTGCTCTGCTTTTAATTTTTCAGTAATGTCCATTTATGTGTCCTCCGCATCATCTATCTTTTCTCACGAACCCCCGCTGATAGCCGCAGTAGCCGAACCGCAGCCCATTTGGGGTCTTTTCCCAGCCAGGCAGGGACCGCAGGATGTCGTTTATCTCTGCTGATTCAGAATATCGGAAATCCTTTGGGGAGCCGCCAAACGCTTCACACCATATCTCCAGGGCGCATATCCGGTCCCTCGGCACGAGCGTCACGTTTCCCTCCACTGTGCCGTTCAGGAACATCCTGCGCTTATCCAGCGTCCATTTCTGCCAGTCCTCCGGCACAGGCTTATCAACGAAGTCAATGATGATTCCCTCCTTGCTGCTGACTTCCCTGTGGGATTCCTGCTCTGCTTTCGCGGCATTTTCGATTTCCCCGGTCAGGAACAGGCTCTCGCCCAGCCTCCACCGCATGACGGCTTCGGCCCAAATCTGGTCCACCTCGGCATCGAGATATTCCCACACGGTTTTTATCCGCGTCTGAACGCCCACGTCCACCGGCCAGAACCGGCGGTTCCCCGTCCTGTCCCGCAGGAACGCCGCCGTATTGGTGGTTCCGAAGAACACGCAGCAGCGCGGGAGGTCTTTGACGTGCCGCCCATACGCCGCCCGGAATCGGTCAGCCCGTAGGCTCAAAAACTGCTTTATCCTCGAAACGTCTGTCTGCCGGAACGCATCCAGCTCGCCGATTTCCACGAGCCATACGCCCTGTATCAACTCGCTTGCCTCCTTGCCCTCGAACGTCCTGATTCCGTCATTGAACCAGCCCCGGCTCATCTTATCGAGCAGCGTCGATTTCCCGATGCCCTGCGGCCCGGAGAGGATGAGCATGGTATCGTATTTGCACCCAGGCTCCATCGCCCTCGCTACCGCAGCGGTGAACGCTTTCCTCGTCACCGCCCGCACATAGGGGCTGTCTGCGGCCCCAAGGTACTCTATCAGCAGAGTGTCAAGGCGCGGGTGGCCATCCCATTGCAGTTTTGCGAGATAATTGCGCACGTCATTGAACTTATGCTTCTCGCTGTGCAGGGAGAGGGCTCCGTCAATCTTCCCGTTGCCCGTAATCTTATAAACCTTTTCAAAGTACCAGTACAGCCCCTGATTGTCATTATCGGCCCACGCCCGGCGCTTCTCGAACTTGCTCCACGGCAGGTCGCCCAGGACTTCCCCGCGCCCCGCAAACTCGTTCAGGGCGAACTTTCCTTTGAGGTTCGGGTCGTTTTCAAGGATGAGCCATACATTGTCTATGGTCGCCTTTATCGCGCCTGTCTGCTTATTCAGCTCCAGGTCCTGCGTCCAGTTCAGGTTTTCGTCCTCATCTGCATCGGCCCCGGTAAGGTTGCTGAAATCGTTTATCGCTGAATCAGCCCTTTCCTTTGCCAGCTGGCGTGACACCCTCACGTCTGATACCGCGAGCTGGCACATGGCCGTGTATGACGGAAGCCTGTTCGTGGGAGTGTTTGGGTCAGCCCCGTCGTCCGAATCCCCGAACTTGTGCATACGCACCAAATCAAATGAATTCACGAGCCTCCCGCAGCACGGGTCCGTGGAATGGTGGGAATACAGGAACATACCGTTGTCATAAATAACAGCCCCGCCCGTCGTGCTCCCGCCGAGGTATGTGTACCGCCCATGCGAGCCGTCCACAGGGGCGTATATCCCGTCGAGGAATGTGTCCATCGCCCCGTATATGTCGTATGTCCGGCAGAACGCCCCCACGATTCCGCTCTTGCTCAGGGGGTCGCTCTGCTTCATCGCCATCTTCTTATATGCGTTATCCGCTCCTGGAACCTGCGGCCATTTTGATACGTCCCGCCAGTCCCCGTACCTTTCGTCCAGGACCTGCAATAATCCGTCCGTGGACAGCATGGGCTTATCCCCGCAGGAGAACACATACTCACTGTCAACGCAACAGCTCGGCCAGTACATCAGCCGCGTCGCCTCGAACGTGGTCGGGTCTGCGAACTCTATCCCGATGCTTGCCGCCATGTATCTTGCGACAGGCTCATATTCATCAGCCGTGGCCGTCCTGTCCAGGGGCAGCAGTATACGGAGCCTTGGACTGGCGGGGGAGTGTTTCCGCGTGGAATATATGCAGTACCCGCACCCAAGGGCATCCACCCGTTTGAGGATGTCATCTGTCGCCCCCGGCGGTATTGCGTCGAAGTCAAGGGTTATTATGTCTCGCCCCGTCACGGCCCCAGCCTTTCGCCGGGGTCCTGACAGGCTGCCAGCCACGAACCCGCCAATGTCCTTTTTATCATCCTGCTCGGACTTTTTTAATCCGAGGTATTCCTGCATCGTCTCTGTCGAACGGCTCGGTATTCGGAGCTTTTCATAGAACTCTGACAGCATGATGGACTGCGGCTGCCAGTTAATGCTTTTTCGGTTATTGCCGACTGTGATTATGATTTGGCGGTCATATACCATATCAAGCTCCTACCTCCTTTCCCGATTTTTAATAAGCATCAGGGCTTTCCGTAAACCACTTCCAGCCCGCGCACTGTTGCCGCGAGTTCAGCCAGTCCGTTCTCCGTAGCGGTATCTATTTCTGCCAGCATCCCCTCTGAAAGCCCATACCGGCTACCGATGAGGATATATCTGCAATGCTTCAAAAGCTCTGTCCCGGCGGCCATCCCTTTTTCACGCTGCTCCGGTTCATCCTCGTCCAGAACCTGCGTCAGATACAGATGGGGCGTGACAGGGACGTAGCCGCTGTCCAGTGCAAGCCTTGTAAGTTCCTTTGCATATTCAATGTTGCGTTCCGTGTTCCCCCGGTAAGGGCTGCACACATAGCACAATTTATTCTCCATAGGTCCTCCTTTCCGCGTCATTTATATTTCTTTCCTGTTTCTTTGTCTATGAGGGTTATCCTGCCAGCAATCTCAAAGCCGACAAGAGCGGCTGTATTCCTGATTATCGGTATCAGGGCGCTTATGTCTGCCTGACGTTTCGCTTCCCTGCGCTGCGCCTCCGCACCGATATTGCTGAACGCGCCCCCGGCTGTCGGGTCACTGTAGCCCTCCGCGTTTTTATAGTCATTTGCCATATCATCAGTCCTTTTTGAAGAAATCGCCCACCCATCCGTCTGCGTTCAGCGGCAGGTCTGCCGCCCAGGGGATAGGCTGCGTCATAATTTGAACGACTGCATCAAGGTCTGCTCTGCTTTCCGGGCAGTCGATAACCACTTCGTCGTGTACATGGAATACCACCGGAAATCCGGCTTCTTCCAGATGTTCTATCGCCGCTGCAAGGCAATCCCGCGCAATCGCCTGGACCACGTTCTCGACGAGCTTGCCGCCGTAGGTCTCCAGCTGCGTCCACTGCTTCGTTGTCTGGTTCACGCCCCTGTACAGGATTGACGGTCTGCCCCACTGGTTTGCTCCAAGCTCCGGGCTTGCATAATACAGTTTCCGTTTGCTTGGGAGCGTTATCGTAAGGAAGTCGAGGTTGTGCTCGATGTCGAACTCCCTTGCCAGTATAAGACCGCGTACCCCCGCCGGAGCCCCTGTCTGTATCACAGAAACTGCCGCGCTCTCCAGCGAATACCACAGGTCAACAATCATTTTGTTTGCGTCTCGCCAGCGCGTAACGATGTCGGACAAATCTTCTTCTGGTATTCCCATTTTCAGAGCGCCCATCGAGATAAGCGCCCCGGAGCTCCCCTGATAGCCGAGCGCGAGTTCAGCGACCTTTCCTTTCTGCCGAAGCTCGTATTCCGGGTTCCCCTTTTTTATCTTCTCAATCGGGACCCCGAACATCTGGCTTGCCGATGCTTCATAAATCTTCCCGTGCGTCCTGAACACCTCCAGCCGCCACTGCTCACCGGCAAGCCATGATATTACCCTCGCCTCTATCGCGCTGAAATCCGCGTCCACCAGTTTGTTCCCCCTGGATGCCACGAACGATGTCCGTATCAGCTGCGAGAGCGTGTCAGGCACGGAACCGTACAGAACCCGCAGCTTGTCGGATTCTTTATTTCTCACAGCATCCCTTGCAAGGGGAAGCTGACCGATATATGTCCGTGGCAGGTTCTGCACCTGCACGAGCCTCCCAGCCCAACGACCAGTACGGTTCGCCCCGTAGAATTGGAGCAATCCCCGGACGCGCCCGTCCCCGCACACGGCAACCTCAATCGCATCATATTTCTTCGTGCTTGTTTTTCCTAATTCCTGGCGTATCTCCAGCATCCTTTCTGCATATCCCGTTACCGCCTGGCTTTCCAGCATAGCAGCCACGGTATCTTTGCGCAGGTCCGTCACGGGAGTGTTCGTTGCTTTTTCAAGCCACTGTGACAGTTGCGCGATGCTGTTCGGGTTCTCAAGCCCTGTTATCCTGACGGCTTCTTCCATCAGGCTGTCACGGGATGCCGCGTCAATCTCCAGCGCTCCCCGCACCATCCCCATGTCAACGGATACGCCTCGCGCATTTATCGTAAGGTCCGTCTGCCACTGTTTCTCTATGTCATCAGGAACAGGGAAAGCGGACAGCCGTGCGTCAATCTCCATTTCCGTCACAACGTCCCCGATGCAGTAGGTCTTGAACAGCTCCCACTTATCCGGGTCGTGCTTCGGATAGTTCCTTGTCCTCCCGCCGTTCGTTTTCGTAGGGGCGCAGGGAACGCAGAAATATCGGATGAGGGATTTTCCGACCGCCAGCTTCTGCTTTTCAGCCGGCAACCCAAGCGCCTTGCCTGTCGCGTCCAGTCCTGCCGTAAACCCGCAGTACAGCCCGTGCAGCATTGTGTCCCTCCATTGGTTCACAGGCAGCATGAAGCCGTAGAACTTTGACAGGCAATACCACTCAAAAGCCGCATTGTATGCGTGTTTGATGTATTCGGGGCTTTTCACGGCAGCATATAACCACTCCGGCAGGATTTCCCCCCGCGCCAAATCCACGATTTCCACCGGGCTCCCGTCAACGCTGTATGCGAACAGCAGTATCTCGAAGTCCGGGCTCTGTATGTACTTGTACGCGCCTGCTTTTCCAATCGGTACACTGCTGAATGTTTCCAAGTCAATAGACAGATGATGAAGCATCAGGACCACCTCTCATTCTGCAATACTGCCATTCTCTTTTTCAGTTTCTCGCGTTGCTTTTCAAGCTCCCTTTCAGGGGCTCCAGGACCTCTTTTCGTATTGTAATTGAAGAAATCTCCCAACAATTTAGCCCTGTTATTTTCCAGTGCTTCTATCGAATCCAGCACATATTTCCGCTGTTTGCGCTCGTGCTCCATATCCGCAATCAGTTCTTCTTTTTGCACGTCCGTACAATGCTGCCGGGCTAACGTGAGCCATTTGTTAAACTGCTTCTGCGTCCCGGAACCGAAGAATTCCCCGATATTTACTTCCAGATGTCCGTTTGGATAATCTATGCGAAATGCTTTTTTGCTCATAGTTCTCGTCCTCCTGATACAAAAACGCGCGGCTGTACTTGTGGCCCAGCCGCGCGTTTCCTATCGTCTTAGTTGAACGGCAGCTCGCTGTTATAGCCCTGCATCGGCTGACCGGTAAGGGGGTTGACCGCCCCCGTCTGCTGCATCGGCTGGCCCGTCAGCGGGTTATAGCTGGTTCCAGTATTGGCATAGCTCATCTGCCCCGGAGTTGCGGGCATCGCCGCTCCGTACTCCGGCGTAGCGCCGCCCACGGTCTGCCCAACGCCCGCGAAGTCAGCCGCAGCAGACGCGCCGCCAGCAAGTGCCTCGCCGTCCCTTGTTTTCATTACGTTCCCAAGCCCGCACCCGATTCCGCGCTTTCCGGCACGGTTATAGCCGAAGAAATTGATTGTCACCCTGGCATACATACCACTGTAAATGTCCTGCGGAAGCAGCTCGGTATTGATGTCGCTCTGGTGAACAACCTGCGGCTTCTGCTGCGAGCTTGCCGTGATTACCCAGCACCCTTTGCACTCAGGACCATACGGTGTGCCGTTCTCACGAACCCCGTCTCCATCGTGGATAGGGATGGGCATTACCGGCGGGCGCACGCCGCCCCACAGCTTGCTCTGCGCGTCCGTAGCTGCGGCCTCGATACTCATGTCGATGTTCTGCTTTACGGCAGCATCCATCTTAGGGATGAGCAGCGTCACGGAATACTTCGGCTTTGCCGTAGGGTCGTTGTCGTTCACCCTCGGAGCCACGAGATTTACATAGGACAGACGTACTTCGCCTGTCAGAACTTTTGTCGGGATATTGTTATACATGATTTTTCCTCCTTGTTTTGATTGAATTTCAGATGCCTTTTTACTGGCCCATATTACGCCTGGGTCCTGCCGGGATAAGGTCCTCCCGCTTGCGCACTTTACGCACTTTATACGCCAATGGCCCTCATGCCTCTCGAAATGGCCGTACCCTGGCTCCACCCACTCCCCGCAGCAATAGCACCGCCCAGGGTATTTATTTCTCGCCATTGTCTTTTGCTGCGACTTCCGCGAAGTCTGCGGATGCGCTGTTGAATTCTTTCCTCGAATCGCTCGCAGGGGCAAGGGTCGGCTTACCCTGCGGCTTTGTCACGAACTCGCCCACGAGCTCTTTGAACTTCTTTGTCCCAAGAACTTTTTCAAGCTGCGCGAGCGTCTTTGGAACGCTGTCGTATATGACTGCCCGCTCAATGCCGGATGCCAGAAGTTTTTCGAGTGCCTTATCCTGATTGCTCCAAGCCCTCGCGCTTCTTCCCTCGACCGCCTTATAACCAGGTATAGGTGTCCCGCCGAGGATGGCTTCAAGCGCATTGGCCTTTACTTTCTCATACCACTCGACAAGGTTCTTCCCCCGCTCCAGCACGGAGCTTATCTCGTCCGGCGTAAGGATGGCTACGTTTTCATTTAATTCGCGCCCCATAGCTTTCAGCTGCTCCGCACCGTCAGGCGTGAGAACCTCTGCCTGTTTATCCACGAGGTCTTTGAAGTCATCGAATGCCCCCATGTTCTGCTCGGCCTGTGCCTTGCAGGAGCCGCTTGCACGGCAGAACCTGCACCAGTCGCCCGCATGGTATTCTCCAAATCCCATGAACGCTGCCTGGGCTTTCGGCTTCACGCTTGCGCCCCACGCCAGCAGCTCATCCGTCGTGCATGACCAGCTGCCGTAAGAATCGAGCCGGGGCTGGTCGATGTAAATTTCCACTCTCTGCAACGCGCTCCCGAAAAGCGGCTGGTACAGCTTCAGCGCACCCAGGGCATAAAGCATGAGCTGCGGGTTCTCGTCCGCGCTTACCGGAACTCCTTTTCCGTGCTTGTAGTCCGTGATGATGAGCGTGTTCCCTCCGAACATCACGCAGTCGCACCGGCCGAACGCTTCCGGCACATAATCGGAAATATCTACCTTTACTTCAAAGGCGATGTACGGTTCATTCACGAAGCTCATCTGCCTTTCGGCAAGATGCTCCACATAGGTCTCTGCCGTCCGAAGCATTTCGTCATCCCACAGCTCGTTGGTTTTGAGCTTCTTGATGACCTTGTTGTACTCCGCGGCCTTTACTTTCTTGAATTTCTTCTTCGCAGCAATCTCGCATACGCTGTGCGCGATTGTCCCCTCCATTGCGTATTCGCTCGTCTGCTCCGGGAACTTGGCTTCAAGCCTCGGAGCAAGGGGGCAGTTCAGCCAGCGGTGTGCGCTGGAAGGGGAAAGAAGTGCGTGTTTACTCATATCTTCGCCCCCAATTCTCTAAGTGCTGTCGCAAAAGCACCGAGCTGTTCCGGTTTCAGGTCCATAACTGCCTGGACACCGAATGAGTGCAGCAGGTTCATCAGTTCATTCACCTTGCCAGCGTCCATCAGCATCGCTCCGGCAGCCATAATCTGGTCCACCGTATACTTAGGCGGCTGTGCAAGCGGAACGCCAGGAGCGGGATAATTCATGGGAGCAGCAGAGGCAGGAGCTGGAGCGGTTGGAGCCGCTGTCTGCTGTGTCGCAGGTGCGGCGGCTTGTGCTGCCGGAGCCGTTGTCTGCGCCGCAGGTACTGCTGTCTGCGCGGAAATGGGGTGCTTTGCGCCGCCCATCGCAGCGGCAAGATTGTTGATTGCATTTGCCAGCTCTGTAGCCTCGATGATGATTTTTACTTCTAACATTGTTTGTCCTCCTTATGGAAATTTATTTTGAGAACTCCTTTCGGAATTCGTTCTCTCTGTTATCCCCTGCTTCAAAATACAGGTATTCAGATAACGGGGCGCATCCCGTGCTGTACCAGTCTTTCAGCGCCTGTTCCGCAACCGCCCTGTCATCGTCAGATACGGGCCTGGACTGCGCCCAGTAGCCGTGGAATTGGCTCGACTTTGTTATCACCCCGATTACGGTGTCGTCGAACTCGTCGCTGCTCACACGGTTCAGGATTACTTCGCACACGCGCCTTTTATCCTGCTTTTTATCCTCGTAGCACTCACCCGCAAGAACGAGGGCTATCGCCTCAACTTCTTCATCCGTCCACGGCTGTTCCGTCGGCACGGGTTCTGCCAAAACAACCACGAGCGTCCGGTTTAGCTCTACGTTGTACGCCGGGCTCGGTTCGGTTTCTTTTCCATCTTTTCCACCGCAAGCAGTCAGCGTCACACACAGAGCTGTCATGGCGGCGATGGAAGAAAATCTTTTAATTCTGTCCATGTCAATAGTTAGCTGCATTTGAGCAAAACACTTTAAGTCGGATTAAGGAGGACAAGCCATGAACGACACGATGCTGAGGATAACAGAGAACGCTTTGAGAGGATTTATTGAGGACGCTATCCAGTCAGAAGATGGGTTGAGCGAAGATGACATCCAGTACATATCAGCCGAGCGCGAGCGCATTCGGCAGATGAAATTAAAGTTGGCGGCATAAAGGGCTACGGCCCGCCGTAATGCAGCTCGCAGGGCATCACAGAAATAAGTCCCTGCGAACGGTCGCAAGCCCGTGGAAATGCAGAGCGCGGAACCAAAAAAAAAAGCCAAAAGGAGGACAAACAGATGGCAGAACTGAAACAGGGAAGATGGGTAAAAGTCCACGAGCCTGGACAGGCGAACTACGTTGAGAGCGAGAACGTGATGGACATTGTAATCGGCACAGGCAGATGCCAGGCCGAGGCGACCTACACGGTGCGCAGCTATAAGAAAGCGGCCTACTGGCTGGAGGAATACCTGAAAGCTGCCGAAGCGATGCAGATTGTGGCCGCAGATATTCTGGAACAGATTAAGGCTGCTGCCGACAGCGCGAACCGTGAGGACGATGAGGTTTCCGCAAGCGGCGAGGGATGGAGCAGCGTCATCGAGAAGATGGGCGACGGCAGCTTCAAGGTACAGCTGAACTGGACAGTGAGCGAGCCGGTAACAAAGAAGCAGAAAGCCCCTAAGAAAAAGAAAGGCGCGGAGGCCAAGGAGGAACCTGCGGCAGAAAAGACCACGAAGAAGCGCGGCGGGCGCAGGAAAAAGGAGGCAGCTACTGATGAGGCTAATTCTTGATGTGAAGCGCTACCACGAGTTCTTTTGGCTGCGCAGCATCCGCAAAGTGAACATCTATAAATGCTGTGCGGAGTGCTTCACAGGGGACCGGGACGGGCGCGTATACTGGGGGACGCTCCACCAGCCGTCGGCACATATCGACATCGAAGTCAAGGAGCACCCGAAAGCGGTGGCGTACTACCTCTGCGGGTTGAGCGCAGGGTTCAACTGGTGGCAGAACACGCACGTCGCGTTCATACCTGCTGCCGGGGAGAAAATTCTCATAGACAACGCGAACATCCGGCTTGAAATAACGGACGCGCAGGAAATCCGGTTCCAGGACTACAAGCCGAACCCGCCGGGGTACTTCACGAAAAGGCAGCGCACCTGCCGTAACTGGATATTTGCGAACTATATCAACGATGGAATGTTGTTAAAGGAGGATTCCAAAGATGGAAATGCAGGAAATAATTGAACAGGCTGAACAGAACATTAGACAGGCGCTCCAGGATTATGGGGCGCACACGGGCATGAAAGAGGTCTTGTATGATGTAACGGATAGTTTTATCACCCGGCTTGCTAAGGACAGCTCCTACGCAAAGCAGGGCCTGCGCGAGCTGTTCAGCAAGTCCCCTGTGTGGGATGGGAAACTTGATGCGCTCGTCATCAACGGGACCCGGACGCATGACCCCGATTATAACAGGCTCATAGAGCTGGGTACAGAGATTCTGCATGACGCACTCGCGTGTAGCGGTGACAGGTATTATAACATTTTGCAGGCGCTGAACCTTTTCTGCTGCCCGCAGCAGTCTGAAACAGACCGGGAGGCGAGCATAGCTGCAATAAACGCGCTCGCCCCAAAAGCATACACGCCAACGAAGAAGCCGAGCCGTGTGTTCAAGGCTCTCTGCGTGGCACTCGGAGTAGCGGACGAAACAGCTGGCAGTGAGTTCCAGAGGCTCTTTGCACAATTCGCCGATGAGATGAACTCGAAGAAGATAGGGTTTAAGCTGTATGTCTCAATCAACCCGGCGCACTTTATTACGATGAGCAATCCCAAAGGGGACCATCGCGGGCAGACGCTCACGAGCTGCCATTCATTCAACTCTACGGAATACCAGTACAACAACGGGTGCTCTGGCTATGCACGGGATGATGTCAGCTTCATTGTGTTCACCGTGGCAGACCCGGGGGACCCGGAGACATTTAACAACCGCAAGACTACGAGGCAGATTTTCGCATACAGGCCGGGGAGCGGGCTGCTGTTGCAGAGCAGGATGTACAACACTTCCGGCGGTACACACGGCGCACAGGCTGATTCCAAGCTCTACCGTGATTTGGTGCAGCGCGAGATTTCCATGCTGGAGAACGTGCCGAACCTCTGGAAAACGGTGTCGTCAACTGGCGATATGTCGGAATGGGTAAGAGAGGGATTAGGTTTCGGCGGGTACGCTGACTGGACTTATAACGATTTCGACGGACACATCAGCTTCAGGAATGATTTTGACGAGGACAGTGAGGAACCGTTGGAAGTCGGAACATACGGGTTATGCATACGATGCGGCGATGAGATTGACGCGCATCTGTACTGTGATGACTGCAAGAATGGCGTGTATTGCGATGAATGCGACGAGTAGTGCGAAGCGAATGAACTTACCACTGCCTATGACAGCAACGGAAATGAAGTTCAGGTCTGTGACAGCTGCATAAATGAGCTTTATGTTTATTGCGATTCTTGTCACCGCTGGCATCACCATGACAGGATGAACGTGATAAATGGGCAAAACATCTGCGACGGCTGCCGCGATGAGCATTATACGCAGTGCGATGAATGCGGAGACTGGCACAGAGATGAGGATATGTACTTTGTACACATGGGAAACAGGAGGGACGGCAGTGTGTGCCCTGACTGCTACGACAGCTATTATGCTTGTTGCGATGAGTGTGATGAAGATTATGCTACGGACAGCATGACCCGCCTTTACAGAGCAGATGGGGAAACGGTTCTCGTGTGTGAGAATTGCAGAACCGATTTTGTAATCTGCCCGCACTGCAACGAGCTTATTGAGGTTTGTGACGATGGAACCTGCCCGAATTGCGGGGAGACCGTCGAGATTGAGGAAGAAAAGGAGGAAGCGGTATGAAGCCATTAGAAGATTTCCTGAAGCCGACGCAGAAAGAGCTTTACGCAAGAATGCGGGCGCAGTATAAAGGGCGCACAAGAATCTGCAAAAATAAATATATCCTCGTAAAAGGGGAGGCTCCTGTTATGCTCGTGGCGCACATGGACACGGTACACCATACTCCGGTAAAGGAAATCTGCCGGACGAAAAGCGGGAATATCCTGATGTCCCCACAGGGAATTGGCGGCGATGACAGGTGCGGGGTCTATGCGTTGAATGTGGTGTATGAACAGTCGGCGGTAAAGCCCTGGCTGTTGTTCACCTGTGACGAAGAAATCGGGTGCGTTGGTGCATCTGCTTTCTGTTCCGTGTACAGGAAAGGGACGCTGCCTAAAGAGCTGGACGACTTAAAACTGATTGTCGAGATTGACCGAAAAGGCAAGAATGATGCGGTTTATTACGACTGCGGGAACAGGGAATTCGAGGATTACATAACAAGCAAAGGGTTCAAGACTGCGATGGGCTCTGTGAGCGACATCTCCTATGTTGCGCCGGAGCTTGGTGTTGCGGCTGTGAACCTGTCATCAGGATATTATGAGGCCCACACGCTCCATGAGTACATCAACCGAAACCACCTGAACGCCACGATAAAAGCTGTAACTGAAATTGTAGCGGATTCCGTAAAGCCGGACTTCCCGAAATATGAGTACATCGAGGACCAGCGTTTTATGGGCTGGGGAAGATGGGGGATTTATTCCGGCGAAAAGGAAATGGCATTCTTAAAAAAGGTCCCGGAGGAAATCAGGGAAGAATATGAGGCCCTGCTCGACTACTACACGATTGAGGAACTCGAATATTACCGAATGGAACATGGCGACAAGTCAATAGCCATGCTGTTTGAATCGGAGTTCGGAGTTTCCTCCCGCCTCTCCAAAGAAGAACCTGAAGATTACGGGGGGGGAGAACCAAAAGTAAACGAGGGAGGTAACTGCATATGAGAGAACCTGCGTCTACGGGGGGGGAGCCATGAAATTGGAACCCCTTACCCCTGCTGAACAGACAGTTGCAGCAGAAAACCATTATATCGTCGAAAGGTTCCTCGCATCAAAAAAGCTGCCACCGGACGAGTGGTACGACGTGGTGGTGTTCAGGTATCTGCGGGCCGTCGAGCTTTGGTTCCGGCGGCCAGACCTGTACAAATACCGGTTCGCCACTATCGCCTGGCGCAACATGGCATCCGCAGTCTATAACGAGCGGATAAAGCAGGGCCGGAGGATAAAGACGGTGAGCCTTGAAGAAGCGATACCAGGTACGGACGGGATGACTTTTGGCGATACGATAACTGCCAAGAATTTAGATTTTATACCATATACGGAGGTAAGCGAATATGAAGATTACATACGATGTTGAGTTTTTGCCCGCAAAGAAAGGCTCGGGCGGCAAGCAGAGCGAGGAAGTCCTGGCTGTAATAGCGTTCCTTGCGAACGGCCAGAAGAAGAATATGTGCATCGAATACGACGACCTGAAAGACTGCAAGAATAAGTTCGGTGCAATCAGGCGGTATCAGAAGCAGAATGAGCTTGCGGAAGTATTCGACGTGTACCGTGTTGAGAACAGGATATACGTCGTAAAGTGCAAGAAGCCGGTTCGCGGCAAAGCCGAGAAGTGAAAGGAGATGGCAGGGATGAGACAGGGAATGACGATAGCAGATGCCGCACAGGAATGGGTCCGGGAAATGGACGCAATCCAGCAGGGCATCATTAAAAAGCTGATGGAGCATGACATCGACGACTGGCATGAGCTCACGAAGCCCCACGACACTGACCGGGTATACGTTTATGAGCTGCCAGAGGAAACGCCTGATGGGAAGCCGTATGAGGGAACGTCGAACACGGGCGAGATTACAGACTGCTACGATAACGAAACGTACCGTGTGAAAATGGACGACGGGAACAGCATCCTCGTAAAAGCGGATGATTTCGAGGTAGAGCGGGACGAATGGCTCCCGATGTGGGGAACAATGTGGTCTTTCCGTGACAGTGCAGATGATTACTGGCTTGAAGAAATGGACGGCATCAGGATTATGTCCGAATGTGGGTTCAGGGTTTATGAATCCGAGGAATTTGGATATTTCTCCGGCATCGACGGATGCGGCTACGATTTTTACGAGGCACACTGGATTCCGCTGTACAAAGCACGGGGGCTGCAATGGCATGATGTCGAAGCAGAGAAAAGGAGGGCCAGTTGATGGCAGAAGAATATTTTGGAATGGTACGCTGGAATGAGGACGACCTTAGAAACGCCCTGGAGGAAAACGATGTAAGGCCCACGGATGAACGGGTAGCGCAGCTCCGCAAGCTGTGCGAGAGCAGCAGTTTCGAGGAAGCCATGATTGGTGCAGGATGGGACATAATCTACGGCTACGTCAACAACGGCCGCATCAACACGACCCGGTTTTCTGCGGACGAAATCGACCGCGCTGCTGCCCGGCTCTGCATGGACAGGGAAAGGGCGACAGTCCTGCTGCGGAACTGGGACAACGGACACGGAGATGTGGATGATGTCATTGACAGGTATGAGGACGGCCCGGATGTGTAGGCCCTTAATAAATTTTCCCGCCACGGAGGAACGACGGCAGAAAGAATGAGGACAATGGAAGTAAGCAGAGAGAAAAAGAAAATCGAGGCGGTAGCCCGCATGAAAAAATGGGGCATCTTCGGTGAGACCATCAAGCAGTTTGAGAAAGATGATTTGGTGTCAGAGAGCCGCCCTCCTGTCGGCGCGTGTTTCTGGCTGGATGCAGAGCAGAAAAAGCGCGTGGAGCAATTCGAGAGGGAGCACAATGCGCTCGTCTACCACATCATCCACAGCTTCACGAACATCGGAGAGCTGGAGAACTATCTGTATGTCAGCGACTATGAGGAAGAGTGGGAAATGGACCGTGAGGCCATCGAGGATAAGCAGCAGCTCGTATACGTCTTGAACCACAGTATGCCGGACTGTTCGGAGTTCGGCTCAATAGGAATCGAGCCGACACCTGCTGCCGGATTGAGAAGAACATGGTAAAGGAGGACGGAACTATGATTACGGTTAAGTACGAGAGATATTGGAATGACTACATCCGCAAGCATGAAGAAAAGACTTTTTCAAGCCTTGCGGATTTGGAAGAATGGATTTTTGGCCAGATGCAGCAGGGCTACGCAAAGGCGATGTCTTTCCCGACTGTGGAGGCAGCTGCCAGAATCCACAGCGAGGGGCCGTGGGCGATTGAATTCAGGCCAGTTTGGGGTGAAGAAACCTTTTGGATTCACCAGATTTCATATTTCCACGGGGGAATCATCTTCACGGATGGGAAGTTTACGTCAGGACAGCGGCACTGGAGCAAGGAAGTCCAAAGCTGGCTTGACCATTGCAAGGAGCGGTGTTCCGCACCAAAATTTAATTTCGCAGAATAGGAGGCATACGGTATGAAAGCAACTGGAATATTAAGGCGCGTGGATGATTTGGGGCGTATTGTAATCCCCAAAGAGGTAAGACATGAGCTGGACATCAAAGATGGGCAGACGCTGGAATTCTTCACGGATAAAGACCAGCTTGTGATTTTGCAGAAATCTGATGTGCAGGACGGCGATAAGCTGCCCTGCATCAGCCCTGGATTATCTGCGGAAACGCCGCTCGGAACGATTGTGGCGAAGCCCTGTACCGATAAAGAGAATCCCGGCCTGTGGATTGAACTGTACCGCCCGGAAAGCAAGGTAGGTATGGCTCTCGCCCTTGTGGAATACAGCGGCGAGGATAAGGAACTCGTAACCCGCGTGTGGGGGAATGCCCAGTCGGAGGATTATACTGATAAAGTGCCGCATAATTACGTCGAGGAATACTTTGCAGAAGATAAGGACAGGCTCGTCCAGCAGGATAACCTGATGGCTTGCCGCATAGCAAGGCTTGCGGAATATCTTGCTGACAACACATATCAGAGCGGCAAAGAATGGCGCTTTACTGACTGTGATTTCTCAATCATTGACGAGGATGAGAACCTTGCAGATTTGAACCGCGTCAAAAAGGACGCTTGCGGATGGTATGGGATAAAAGCTGTGAACCCCGGTTTTGAAAGCACCGAGCTGATTCTTGTGTCGGATTATTACGGAGGGGGATGTGCCTCGATGACGCAGCTATTCTGGGATGATGGGAATGAGAGGGATAACTGGAAAAAGGAAATAGAAAAGGCAATTATCGAAACTCTTTCAGTCCAGGAGACAGTGACTCCAGATACGATGCTGCTAATTGACATCACAAGGACGGAGAAAAGCAACAAGGACGTCCGGCTGGAGGAACTGTGGCGGCAGTTCGGGGACGTTCCCATGAACCCGGAAACAGAGTGCATCGAGGAAGATTTCCTGCACTTCCCCGCCGGGACGAACCGTATGGACATCTGGCACTGGTTCGATGAGCAGCACAGCATAGGCGTTGCGTATCTGACCGGGCAGAAAGGAGCGTAACCATGAAATATTTAGTAAGGATAAGCGAGATGCGATACGGAGAGGTTGAAGTCGAGGCTGAATCCGAAGAAAAGGCAAAGGAAATCGCATCCGGTAAAGAAATCAATTTCTATGATTCCGAAATTACGGATATGACTGCGGAGCTGGTAAAGGATGACCGCACTTACAAAGTCATTGAGGTCTGCCCGCACTGCATGAACGAAATCGAAATGACGTGGGACACAGACCAGCGCGGCTTCGAGGCATTCTGCCCAGTATGTGGAAAGCGCCTGATGCTGTGCGATGAGTGTATGCACCTTGAAGATGGCAGAGATTGTGACTACGACAGCAAAAACGACTGCTGCCGGTTCAGCAGAAAGGAGGGCGCAGGTGGACAGAATTGAGGACCTGAAAGAAACCGCTCCCTGCGGTATGCTGATACACTACACGGTTGACCGGGAATCGGACTTCGTTACATACAACGACATCAACAGAAGGGGCAGATACCGGCTCTGCCCTGACTGCTCCCGCTGTTCGTGGAAAGGAATATGTGAGCCGACGGAGGCAGACTATTTGGAAATCCTGTCCGATGTTCTTGGCCGCGAAGTAAATCCCCTGGAAGTAATCATACAGTTATTTGAGGGAGGTGGAAAGAATGCAAATCAGTGATGAAATCAAACGCCAGTTGCAGAAAGACATCAGGCGCGGTGACATCTATTATGTTGAGAACCATCAGTCTGTAGGGTGCGAGCAGAGGGCTGGCCGTCCTGCTGTCGTGGTGTCCAATGACATGAACAACCAGCACAGCACGACTGTGGAAATCGTTTATCTTACGACACAGCCTAAGACGAATCTGCCCACGCATACGGCAATCGCAGGATTGAGAAGCCCCAGCATTACTCTGTGTGAGCAGATAACCACGGTTTCTGTAGAGCGGCTGGGGAACTATTGCGGCCACGTTACGGATGCAGAGATGGAGGGAATTGACGCAGCTATGAGAATATCTCTTGGATTGAAACTTGCTGCAAGCACTGCTCCCCCCCCCGCTCCCGACACAGGGCGTTCAGACGCGGAAGTTCAGTGTGAAATGCTCCAGAAGATGTATGACACGCTCATTGATAAGCTCATAAAAGCGATGTGACAGGCAGCGGCAGCCGGTTTACGGTCTGCCGCTGTTTCTTTACTGTGAGAATTTTTTTCAGAAAAATTTTCCGAAAAATCTTGACAAAAACGACTGAAAGTGTTAAAATAAGAATGTGAGGAAAAATAGAAGCCCGACAGTCAAGGAGGAAATAAAATGTATACAGTGACAGTTACAAACGGATTGGAAATGCTCGTAAACAAAACATACAAAACCCCGTGGGGAGCAGTAAACGGATGGCTAAAAGAAAGCAAAAAACATCCCTTTGAAGCGGCGATAGATGCCACAACAAAGGATGAGGTAATCACCCTGCGGAAGCTCGTCAAAGATTGCAAAGACTGGTTCTTAGAGAGCCATGCGAAAGCAGAAAATCCATACGATGCAGAATGGCTTCTCAGCCAGGTTGAAGAACCGGAAAAGCTGAACGGCTGCGAATTCAAATATGATGACGTTCCGAGTTACCCGTGCGTACCGTTCACAGTTGGATAAAATAAATAGCCGAAACGGGCAGCAGCCCGTCCACCGGAACCGCCCCACCGGTGCTGACAAGGCAGGGCAGAAAGGACGATAATATGAAGTGTGGAAAATGTAAGCACTGCAAGCCAAATGACGTGTGCAATGGCGACTGCTTGTGTGATGCGCTCGGCATTGAAGTGTCAAAGGATGATGACATTTGGTTCTACGGAGAGCAGAACAACAAGCCGTGCGAGAAATTCATTCCGGTAGATGATGTTGTTCCGCAGGTAGGTGGCTGCAAGATAAGCTATCTGGAGCGGCTCAATGAACTCATGGCGCAGGGGCTGGATGAAAACAGTGCATCCAGGGAGGCATTCGCCGAGTTCTTCCCGGAAGAATACGATTCAGAGGACTATGAATAAATCAGGCGGGCTAAAATATAGGCAAATGCGGCATACCATCTTAGTAATGCCCGTATTAAAAAGTCTATTTTGTCCAGCTGCTTCCCTTGCTTTTCCAGACAATCTCGATATTCCTCTCGCAAAATGCCCGGCTGCTTTAATGCTTCCTGTAAAAGATGCAGATTAGTGAGAGGTGTCTTTAGCTGATGTGAAATATCAGAAACAAAGGATTGTACTTTACTTTTTTCCTTTTCTATCGAACTCTGCTGCATCTGCAGAACATCATATAAGCGGTTCAGCTGATGATAAATCTGTGAAATATAGGTATCATCAATATCATCATAAGTTGTGACAGCTTCCTGGTTCATCATCTTATCCATCATGACAAACAGGTTTGTAAAAAAATCCGAAAATGTTCTTTTTATTAAAAGCCAGGCTATACAGATAAACAAAATGAAAGTAATCTGTGAGAAGATAAGGACAACCATACTGCTTCTGTTAACCGAGATAAAAATAAGCATCAGGTTTATAATCAGGATGCCATAAAACAAAAATTTAACAGCTGTAAAATACTTTTTATTCTTCAATTTATTTCTCCTCATTACTTATTCGTCTGCAATCCACATATAACCTGTGCCATATACCGTCTTAATATATCGGTGAGCAGCAGAATCAATTTTCCCCCTGATCCGGCTGACCATGCTGTTAAGAGATGTTTCCTCCACATAATTCCCTCGCCTGTCCCATACCACGTCCAGAATTTTTTCCCTTGTAACTATGTGCCCTGGATTTTTTACCAGCAGTTCCAGAAACTTAAATTCCAAAGGAGTTAATTCTATCGGTTCGTCCGCCGCATAAGCAGTTAAAGCGGCAAAATCTATCCGCAGATAGGAATCGGAATAAATTACCCCGGAAAATTCCTTTTCCATCCGGTTTGTGACAGCCGCTATCTTTTTCAGCAAAACAGGGAGGGAAAAAGGCTTGGTCACATAGTCATCAGCTCCCATGTTGTAACCTTTTATTATATCGTTTTCCAGATCCTTTGCTGTAAGAAAAATGATTCTGGTATCTATTGAAATCTGTCGGATTTCTTCACAGACAGCAAAACCATTACCGTCAGGCAATGTAATATCCAGCAAAATAAGATCAAACTTCAAATTTCTAATCTTCGTGACAGCATCTTCTTTTGTGTATGCCCATGTGGTATGATATCCATTTTGATCCAAATGCCGGGTCAGCGTTTCACTTAAAGTCCGGTCATCTTCCACTAACAATATTTTTTTCATAATAATCTCCATCAATCTGTTATTCGGTTGAATATGTGGTAATGAACATTTTGCTTCATTCTAAAGTACATCATTTACTAATAGATAGCTACTTCTCATTTCTGTTAAAATTAGGGATACTTTATTATATATTATACATGATTTACTCCTGTTAAAAAAAGTGATTTGCGATATACAGATTTTTTCCCCGAAAGACAGATAAAAGACCGGGGAAGGATACCTGACAAACCTTTCCCGGTTCTTTACAGCCACACATATCAAACAACAGCTCCTGCCTCACGCCTGCCATACTCATACATTTTCAGAGAAACCAGCCTGGTAATCCTCTCCATGCCGTTCAGGATGGTCTCCACATCACTATCCTCGTCCTCTCCCAGCCGTTCACACAGGTTCCGCCCTGCCTGATATACACCTTCATACAAAAGGCAGCACTCTTTCCCCTCGGCAAATTCATCTTCAATTTCAATTCCCTCTGGCATGGAAGCCATCCCCTCTGCCAGAAATCCGTTCATCTTATCATAAATCAGTTCTTTTTGCATACCGCATCCTCCTTTTGTCTCACTTTTACAACCGATTTTAATATGTAATGCCATTAAAATCAATAGTGGTGGTGCAAAAAGTGAGACAAACTTCTCGACACATTTCGACAGATTGGAGGACAACTATGCCAAAACCAAGGACTACATCCGGCGAAAAGAACCTGATCAGCAGTCGCCTTATCGAGTTAAGGAAACAGCAGAACCTTTCCCAGCGTGACCTTGCCCATAAGCTGCAGCTTGCCGGATATGACATGGACAAGAACGTGATCACCCGCATTGAAACCAACAAGCGGTATGTCACGGATATTGAGCTGCGGGCCTTATCGGAGGTGCTGGGCGTCAGCTATGCGTTTCTGATTGATGGAGAGGATAAATAGCAAAAAGCAAGCGGCTAACACGCTCTCTAAATATGTTAATATTACTTAACAAAAAGGACATGGAAAGACTTTACTCCCATATCCTTTTCTACTTTATCGGCTTTTTGTAACTGCTGGTTTTTCTTTTCCGCTGGTGCGCTGGAATTATTTAATCTGAAATACCTTCTTCCACTTTATCAAGAATGTATGATGTGAATTTGCCCTCCACACTATCACTTGGGAAATCTTCTTCCAGCTCTACCTTTATACTTTCAAATTCTTGTTGCAGTTCTTCCTTTTCTCCTGCTGTCAAGTCGTCCCAGTTTTTATTATTAGCGTATGTGCAGCCGCTCAAGCTGATTACAATCATACCTAATACAGCCAAAGCAAGAAATTGTTTTTTGATATTTTTTATCAGTCTCATAACTATCTCCTTTTTACAAAATATATTTACTTAAAATTCACTCACATATTTTTTTACGAAACCCACAGAATCAAATTCAGGAAGCCAACGCCAGACATATCCTAACTTCAAACCATGCGTTTTCTTCAGATTGGCAAAGCAGTCTTCCACCCATGCCTTTCACAAGATACTCTGCGATGTACATACCCATTCCGGAGCCTTCCTTTTCTTTTGCATTCTGCCCCCTGAAATATTTCTGTGTAAGGAATATTTCCTCTTCCTTTTTTACGCCTTTCCCAAAGTCTTTTATGCAGACGCACAGAAATTCACCCTCAAAACCGCAACGGACTTCTATCTCCGTATCTGCATATTTGTAACTGTTAGAGATGATATTGTCCACTACCTGCAAAAACCGTACCCTGTCAGCCATAACAAGACACTCCGGTATCTCAAACTCCTTTACACGTTTCCTGAAATCTGCCTGCAGCAATGCTTCCTCTATGGCAGAACTTTCCGTTACTTCCGTTCTTATCTCAAGTCTTTCAAGCTCATTTAGCATAGTTGTGTGAAGATTGCCAATCATCCTGCTTATCTGGTTCGTTTTTCGGGCAATCGTCTCAAACTCCTGACGCAATTCCTCTGAATCTGTCGTCAGGGACTGGTACTCGGCAATCGCCTGAATGGAAGCCACCGGGTTTTTAATATCATGGCTGATAGAAACGATCACTTCACGCCGCTGCTTATCTGCCTCCTGCTCCCTCTTCCTCGCATAAAGCAGTTCCTCTCTCATAATGTCAAAGCTTTCTGAAAAAGCACCAAAAGCTGAACTGTCGATTCTGCTCACCGGAATGTCCAGATTCCCTTTTGCTATCTGGCCGGCAAAATCATTCATCTTTCTCACCGGTCCGAACACATGCTTCTTTAAATATAAAAACACAAGGACATCTTTCAAAAATAATACAACAAGAAACGATATCGCCCAAACTTCAACTTTTCTTTTTAAATCTTCCCCTTCGTTATTGATAAAGATAATCCTGCCCTGAATTTTACCATCCACCAGAATATCTACGCTGTAATCTTTATGGATGAAATCGTACACATAATCCGTATCCAGCCCCTGTCTGGATGCAGCTACCGGCCGGCCATCGGCATCGGTTACAAAATAGTCCGTTTCATACCCCTGCATCATACTGACTGCCTGCTCCGCATCCGGCCAGTATTCCCTGACAGTAAATATAATGTCATTTGCCTCAGTATTCTTTATTTTATTCTGCGGTCTGGCTGCCAAAATACAGCACAATGAAATGCAGGCTGCCAAATATAAACTGACGGTGATCACAATAAAGCGCTTCACTTAATTCTCCTTTGCCAGACGGAACATATAGCCTTTCCCATATTCTGTAATGATATAGACTGGGCTGGAAGGGTTATCCTCAACCTTTTCACGCAGCTTCCTTATGTGGACATTCAGTGTCCCGTCCCCCACATAAGCCTCCTGCCACACTTCCTTAAAAAGTTCCTCTTTCCCGACCAGACGGTTCCTGTTTCGGATAAGATAAAGCAATAGCTTCATCTCCATCCTTTTCAGCAGGACAGGCTCACCTTTTTTTAATAAAGTTTCTTCTTCCATGTTCACCTGACATTCCCCAAAAGAAATAATCCTGTCATCCCCGGCAGAATACCTCCGTAACACAGCCTTTACTTTCGCCAGAAGAATAGGCAGGGAATAGGGCTTGCAAATAAAATCATCGCCGCCCACATTCAAGCCTAACAGAATACTTTCTTCTTCCGTCTGGCAGCTTACAAAGATGATTGGAACCTGTGTCTCCTCCCGTATCTGCCTGCACAGGTTGTACCCGCACCCATCCCCCAGGTTAATGTCCAACAGAATCATACGGGCGGTATTTTCCCGTATAAATTCACGATATTCCTCCACACCCGATACCGCCGCCACCTTTATCCCCGAAAGGCTCAAATATTTACAGGTGTTTTCCGCCAATGGTGCCTCGTCTTCTATCATCAGACAATCATATACCAATTTATCCGCTTCCTTCCTTTTACCCACGCTACTCTGCCTTTATGAGAGTACAAGGGACAATCTTCCTGACTTTCCATGCTGAAATAAACGCTGTCAGGCATCCTGCCGCTTCCATGCACAAGATAAGCGCTGCAATCCACACTATGGGAAAACGGAAAGAAATCCGATAAACTCCCATTCCATGAAAAAGCCCTGTCATCACTGCATTAGAGCCAAAATACAGGAAGATGCTTCCCAGCAGGCTGCCCCCTGCGATATACAGCATAAATGTCACCACTGTCTGGGATATAATCTGTCCGTTGGAATACCCCAGCGCCTTCATTATCCCAAAATCCCTTTTGCGTGTCAATAAAATGGAATTTGTTACAAAATACCCCATAATGACAATGAGCAGGAACATGACAGCCATAATAAAGAACACCACGCCGGACACACTGTTTATGATTGGGGCAAGCTGGGAATAAAACACCTGTTCAAACTCCCCCACATAGGAAAGCCGGTCTGAAAAACAGTCTTTAAGGTTTCGGCAGTATTCCTCTGCGTCAATTCCCTCCTCCAGATAGACATGCACTGTCTGCCACTGTGCTGTAGAATCAATCAGATTCAGCCCTTCCATAGTAAGGTAGATATCCATCCCTCCTGTATAGGTGCCTTGCGTAAGGCCGACGATCAGGAATGTCCCTTCCCCTGCATCTTCCTGAAAGAGCTGGGACACTTCTACAGTATCACCGATATTCTTTCCGAGCGCCTGCGCCAGATTCCCTGAAATAGCAGTTTCATTTTCATGTTTCGGATATCGCCCTGCATATATCGAGGGATTTTCCAATACCTCATAATCACTATACACGCCTAACGCCGCATATACCCTATTATCACACAGAAGTCTTGAACTTCCCGGCTCAACAGCCATCATGACCTTACGGACGCCCTCTCCCTCCAGTTCCTTAGCTATCTCTGCTGCATCCTCCGGTCTGTCTGGCTGGACATTTACAGAATAAACTTCCGCACCCGTTACCTGCAGCAGCCCTCCCTTATCATTGACCAACCTTGCATACAGGATTACTGCAAACCCGGCAACACACATTAAAACAGATACGACAATGCCTGTCAGTATGCTCCTTGCCCTCTCAAAACTTATCATCTTAATTATAACGGACAGGTTTACCGGGAAAGGTGTTTTTTCTATGTCCATCCTGCTTTTTCTGCCAGGAACCACTTTTTCCCTTTCCTGAATGGCTTCCACAGGTCTTAACCTGAATATCCCTTTTGACAAAAACACTGTTACCGCCACAGTCGCCAGCAAAATAACCATAAGGTTCTTCCCTGCTTCAAACCCCAAAAATACAGCGTTCCATACAAAACCAATATCCGTCGCTATACTCTTTATCACCATCGGCATGATGCACTGTGAAATTCCCACACCAGCCATACCGCCAAGCGATCCAAGAAACAGGAACTGTAACGCATAGGACAATACAATCTGACCGCCCCTGTAACCCACTGCTTTCAATGTCCCAAGTTCCTTTAAGTCCTTATCCAAGATATTCCGCATATGGAACGCAATCACCATAAAGCAGGCTGCGATTCCCATAACGGAGGCTGCATTTATGACTGCCACATATATACTTAAGTTATTGCTCCGGCTGGCTTCGGCATATTCAATATCCGAAGTATTATAAAATATATCCCCGTCAGATTTTCCGGCTACAAATTCTGTAAACCGATTTGACAGCCCGCTTACATCCCCTTCCGTCTTCATCATCACTACTACCGCATCGCAGTCTGTCCCTGCCCTTTCCCCCAAAGAAAGGAACGCTTCTCTTGGCAGATCGAAAGCAATATTTGACCGGCTTCCAAAAAGCACATCCTCCGTAAAACCTGCAATGATATAAGAATCCTGCCATTCTTCGGATGAAATGCTAAACACATCACCAATCTCAAAACCAAAGAATGTCTTACACACATAAGGTACATAGATTCCATTTTCCGGCACCTGCTCCAAACGCTCCACTATTTTAAGGGAAGATAGATATCCCTGCCTGTCAGCATTCCTAAACATCCAGCTCCCATTTACCGGCTCCCCGGTTCCTGCCTGAATATCCATACTCCGAAGCAACACGGCATCCACCATTTCCATATCAATTATTTCTTCCTCTGCTTTCCGGAAGCCCTCAATCTCTTCCCCGTATTTTTCACAAAAACCACGGGGCAGGACCGCCGCAAAATCAGCACTGTTCGTCTCCGCTGCCTTTTCCTGATACAGCCGCCTAAATCCCTCCGTCATCTGGCTGCCGGTATAGGACAGAAGCATCGTTGCCATGAGCAAAAGGAAAAACGCAAATGACGTTTTACCACTCTTTTTTAAGTTTGATCTTATCAGCAAAAACATATCTACCACCCCATTTCTTCCAGAAAATGGAGCAGCTTTGCTTTTCTCTCTTCAAAGCCCGGTTCCTTTTCACCCTGATAAGCCCCTAAAGAGCATTCCCCGTTTATCCTCCCGTCCCGCAGATACAGGATACGGTTTCCACGCAATGCTGATTTCAGGTCATGGGTTACCATGATAGTCGTCTGCCCTTTCCGGTTAAACTCTGTCAGAAGATCCAGGACAGCTTTCCCGGAAGCAGAATCAAGCGCCCCCGTAGGTTCATCCGCAAATACGACTTCCGGATTGTTGATCAGCGCCCTTACGATGCCTGCCCTTCCCATCTGACCTCCCGAAATCTGCGAAGGATATTTCCCCCACTCCTTTTCAGTAAGCCCTACTTCTGCAAACAATTTTCTTCCCCGCTCCGCCACCTGCTTTTTGTTCTTCTCTACAAGCAGCCCGCTCACAAGCACATTGTCCATGAGACTCATACTGCCAATTAAGCAGACCTGCTGGAAAACAAATCCACAGTTTTTCTTCCTGAACTGTGCCAACTGCTTCTCTGAATATTTTGAGAAATTGGTATCCTTAAAATAAACTTCCCCCATGCTTGCCCTGTCCATTCCCGACAGGATATGGAGCAGTGTGGACTTTCCAGAACCGGAAGCCCCCATAAAAACAGTAAAATCTCTGTAATATATCTGGATATCCATGTTTTTGATCACATGCTGGGGAACTTCCCCATTCATATAGCTCTTACACAATTTATTTGTACTGATTACAGCATTTGCGTTCCTTTCCATATATTCTATCCTCCATATTGCTTTCAGCTGAAATACAAATTTATTATTTGCTATATCATATCACTCAGAATCTTAACTGTCTTTAACCGGAATCTTAACAATTCTTAACTGCTGGCATTCTTTATGGTCATTATACATGATTTACTTTTTTTAGAAAAAGAATTTCCTGATATACAGATTTTTTCCCCGAAAAACAGGAAAAAGACCAAAGAAGGAGTCCTGTAACTGAAAAGACTGGAGAACGCTGATTCCCCAGTCCAACCCTTTCTGACATTCAAAACCACTTCCTGTTACCTCAGCTCCATCTTCTCCGCCCATTTAAGCCCCTCATTCTCCTTCAGAAGCCCCATGTGGAACAGCACCTGTATGCAGTCTGCATATCCCTGCATATAGGCACGCTTCTCCTGGGCGGATGCAAAGTCCTCCAGGCACTCCTTCATTTCTTCCACCTTCTCCCGTTGTCCTTCCGGCAAGGTTTCCAGAAATGCCTCCCATCCCTGCTCTGTTTCCTTCCACGCCTCCAGTGCATTTTCATATTCCGGGGTACGCACATAGCTTTCCCTGTTTATATCCTCCCCGTTTAAGCTGCCCAGGAACCGGGCCATCTTTAACCATACATCACTCATTGTAAAAATCTCCTTTGCCATATCTTTCCCACATTCCAGTATTCCCCTTTTTCCTAAATATCTCTCCCCTGTTTCGCCTCACTTCATCTTTAGAAGTATATTATCACTCCATTTCGGTAAAATCAATTCATATACTTCATCTTTAGAAGGGAATTTATTTATGAAAATCTACTGGAACGGCACTTCCAAAAACATCATCGGCCCGAAGGTAAAGCAGCTCCGCACAGCACAGGGGCTTTCTCAGGCTGCCCTTGCAGGCAGGCTCCAGCTTTTGGGCATGGAGTGCAGCGACCTGACCATCCTGCGGATCGAACAGGGCAGCCGCTTCGTCCCGGACTATGAGGTGGCGATCCTCTCTGAATATTTTAACATATCCACGGACGAACTGCTTGGGAAAGGGGAGCCGGGACAATAAAAATATCCTGCAGGTTCCCCTCCTGATTTTACCCTTTGAATGCCTCCAGTGACGACATGATTCCGTTCAGGGCATCCTCGTCAAACCCAAAATCTGCTCCCGCCATTTCCTCTGCCGCATCCGGCCCGTCCGGTTCCTCCGCTTTCCCATTGTAAGGCGCCTCCTGCCTTTCATGCTCCCTGATTACCTGCAGCACAAACTGCCGTATCTTTTCATAGTCAACCGCCTGCCCCGCATAAGGCACATCCCCTGCCTGCGCCCCGTTCTGGTAAGCCAGCACCGCATTGACGATGTACTGGGCCTTCCCCCGCTCCATGCCGTTTAAGAACTCCGCCACCTGCACATGGGCGGGGTCATTTTTATTGAACCCTATGGTTGTGACAAATGCGTTCTTTTTCCCCATGGCAGTTACCTGCCTTTCCTCTGTATCTGGTA
>OFEZ01000283.1_pt1 | contig 38592 bp, 37 predicted proteins | sample 1521241 | NCBI WGS metagenome assembly OFEZ01 (sample SAMEA3504099, study PRJEB24116) | mouse gut metagenome | biome: mouse gut; feature: mouse-associated habitat; material: faeces | place: Denmark | collected 2011
ACAGGAAATGCTGAAGCTGTTTTAATACCAACTGGTATAGGACATCTTCTCTGACTGCTTCGCATCGTGGTGTGCCGACCAGTGCGGCTATCTGGAAAGCGGCATCATCCCGAAATTCTCCCTCTGCTCGGACGGTGTAAACTGGTTCAAGGGCAAAAGGCAATGGCAGGATAAGAACTATGAGCCGCAGGCAGGCGACCTTATTTTCTTTGATTGGGGGAGCGACGGCTCAATCGACCATGTGGGAATCGTGGAGAAATGCGAGAATGGGACGGTCTACACCGTGGAGGGCAGCTCTGGCGATGCCTGCAAACAGCAGAGCTATCCAGTCGGGAGCGGCTCTATCTACGGTTACGGATGCCCGAACTATTAGTTGGGCAGGGCAAAAGGAAAACCAGAGGTCAATCCTCTGGCTGCTCTTTTGCGTTACATATCCCCTGCGCCGTCCCTGCTATGTTAGTCAGTTCCGCATCATCAAAAAAGCATCCAATTGACTGTGTAAAATTATTTTTCTTGTCAAAGTTCATGGGATATAATGTTGTAGTGAACATTTACGGTTGCAGACTTGTTATAGTTCTTTTTGATGGATATAATATTATGGTACGTTGGGCAGTCAGATATGTTTGAATATATGGCAGCATAGGAAAGCGAAAAAATAGAACGTATCACTTCGGTGGGTACGGCGGATATCTAAAAAAATCAGATTGAGGGCGCAATAAACATCTATCGGATATGGCTCATTCTGAAAGATGCGCAAAAGCCTGTTGATATTTGAAAAAAAGTAGGAATTTGACCACTTTTTGACTTTTAAGCTTTATATTATTTTAGATTAGGAGGTTTTTGCTATGGCATATAAGATACTCATTGTTGACGATGAAAAAATGCTGACTGAATTATTATCAAGCCACTTGCAGGATTGTGGATATGAGACTTTTGTAGCGGAAGATGCGGAGCAGGCAATATCAATGCTGAATATATATCCAGATTTAATTTTGCTTGACATCAACATGCCCGAAATGGACGGATTGGAGCTATGCAAGATTATCCGAAATAATGTCACCTGCCCTATTTTGTTTTTGACAGCTCGGATTACAGAACAGGACAAGGTAAACGGTTTGCAGGTCGGCGGCGATGACTACATAACCAAGCCTTTTAGTTTACAAGAATTGACGGCAAGGGTGGCGGCTCACCTGCGGAGGGACGAGAGAAGCAAGTGTACTCCTAAAATCGTATCTTCACAAGGCTTAATTGTAAATCTTGCTGAACGCAAAATTTTTTATGGAGAAACGGAGCTGAACTTATCAAATCGTGAATTTGATATTGTCGAGTTTCTGATGAGTAACGCTAACCAGATATTTGATAAAGAACGGATATACGAAGCCGTATGGGGCTTTAACGCTGAGGGCGACAGCAATGTTATTAAGGAGCATATCCGAAAAATCAGAAATAAACTGACTGAAGCTACGGGCAAGGAATATATAGAAACAGTTTGGGGGATGGGATATAGATGGAAAAAATGAAGAAAGTAAAATCCATTAAAAGCGCATTTATCTGGACGGTTGCCATTACAATAATAATTGTTTTTACATCCTCTGCTTTGACAATTTATATCTGTTATCGTATGCAGAAGAATATCCTCCCCGACTCACAGGAAATTTGGCTGCATACACAGACTATTATGGCAGACGGGACAGTATCTGAGGCAAAGCAAAGATTGATGCTTGATGAACCTTCTAAAGTGTCTATGCTTGTCCCCGCTAAAGCGGAAGAAGAAAAGTTAGAGGATACAGAATTTACAATAGAGAGAATAGAATCCAGCTTCTCCACACTTCGCCCGAAACAACAGTTGCTATATAGAGCAATAAGCATTTCTATGGTAGGGCTTCCTTTTATCTATTCAGTTATAGGAATCATGTTATGCGCATGGTGGTTTTATCGGAAAAAGCTATCGCCGCCAATTCAGGTTCTTGCAGATGCAACAAAGCATATAAAGGGGCAAGACCTTGATTTTACGGTTGCTTATAACAGTAACGATGAATTAGGCAGGCTCTGCGCAGCTTTTGAAGAAATGCGGCAAGCTTTGTATGATAACAACCGACAGCTATGGAATATGATTGAGCAGCGGAGAATTTTACAGGCATCAGTGGCGCATGACCTCAGAAATCCGATTGCGATTATAGAGGGCTATGTCGAATATATGCAGCAATGCTTTACAAATGGAAATCTGAATGATGAGAAATTGCAGCATACACTATCCAACCTTGCGATAACCTCAAAACGACTTGAGCGTTATACAGATTATATTCGTGATTTGAATACCATAGAAGAAACCGAAACAAAGTATTCTGTCGTTCAGTTGCCGGAGTTTTTGAAAAATGCTACAGAAAGTTTTTCGCTTATTGCAGAACAGCATAGTCTGGAGATTGAATATCATTCTACCGTATCCGAATGTCAAGTAAAATTAGATGAGCAAATATTTTACCGTATTGTTGAGAATATCTTTTCTAATGCCATTCGATATGCTAATAGCAAAGTGAGTTTTCTATACACATTTATTGATGATGCACTTACTATAACCATTACAGACGACGGCAAAGGATTTTCAAAGGCAATGCTCCGCAAAAAGAATACCTTTCTTTATTCTGAGGATAAAACGGGGGAGCATATGGGTTTGGGATTGGCTACAAGCCGTGCCCTTAGCCAGAAACACGGTGGAAGTTTAGAACTTTCAAACATCACTTCCAGTGGAGCCTGTGTGACAATTAAACTGGCAGTCAACAAAGTGAGTTGACATGATTGCCGCACTTCCTGTTTTGTTGGGCATAATTTTTCTGGTCCTTGACCACATTTTGACCTTTGGCTTTTATAATGGTATTAAGATAATAAATTCTGTTTTGGATACTATTACAGGAGCTAAATCTAAAACAAGCAGGAGGATAGACGATGCGAAAGCGATTATTATCAGCAGCTATGATTTTTGTTCTGCCGTTTACTGCGACGGCCTGCGGAAATTACAACATTGCGGACGAGAACAATCCTGTGCAAAACGAAGAAGACCCGTTTGACCAATTAGAGGAAGACGGAGATTTAGGGTTCCTCAGCCATGGGGAAGCGAATCCCCCCAGAGCGGATGACCAGAGCGTTTTGCCCTATGAGTATAACGGCGGAGAATTTGTCCTGGACTATCAATTTTCGGTAGAGGGAAATTTGGATAGCATTGGGTTCCTGCTTTTTGTGGATGGAAAGCCGCAAGCCTACAAGGTAAACGACACAGGGGCGGAATATGAGTATCTCCATTGCTTCCAGACATCAGAAAAGCATGAAGAGAAATTTTCCTTTGTGTTCACGCCGGACACAGGGAAAAAGGGCGATACCCTGAATATGACAGTCATGAGCGTCACCAGGCCTGATTTCCAGCCGGATATGAAAGAAACCTCAAGCTACGGCTGGTATCATCAAAGTTTTGAAAGAATGCTGAAACTGCATTTTAATGAGGATGCTCCGGAAAGTGACGGCACTTATGGAGAAAGCGAAACTGTTTTTCGTGATGTCCGCATTTCAGAGGAAAAAGTAACTTCCTCTTTTATTGAGAAGGAGCTTGTGAAAGTGGGCTGGAATGGCGTTACGATGGATACTTTGGACAATAGCGTCTATTCAATGATTTCGTATGAGGATAAAGTGGTATATGACAATATCAACCTTACCGGTAAAGATACGCTTACTGTGCGCTACACTCTTTGTGGAACGCCAGGCGCAAAGTATAGTATCTCATTTTTCTTAAACCATAAGCCCATATCTTTTGATGAAACGGTTTCCTATGATGTCACATTGAGCAAAGGAAATGTGTGGATCATTGAAGCAACCATAGATACTGCAAAGTTGGATGGTTTCAATACTTTTTATGCAACAGCCGTCGCAGCGGACAATGATCTGGTTACAAGTAAAACAGGCTCAATTTTACTTTACAAGGACTAAGTTTGGAAGGAAACTGCCCAATATTGAAATTACGGCCCGCCAAATACGGGCATGGAGGTGTAAAAATGAACGCAAAATGGATGTGTATGATACTTATGCTTGCTTTAGTGCTTATTCTGCCGGCCTGCGGGAACAGTTCTGAAAATGGAACCATAAAGATTGAGCCCCAATCCGTTGAGCCGCAATCGGAAGAAGATTATCTACCGGAAAATAACGGAAATGAAAGCAGCGATAGTAACGTGACCAATCTGCAGGATAACGGTACAGATAAAAAGAGAATGGAGGTTGGAACGGTTAAGGATTCAGCTTTTTCCGGAAAGGTCGTGGGTTGTTATTATGCCGATGGCAGTCGGATCATTGTTGAGGCGGATGAACTCTATCTTTACGATACGGGGAAAGGCGAAATTATCGCAAGTGCGGATATTTCTTTGGGAGATTTATGCGTACAGACTTATGCAGACGGCTACTTTGTTGTGGGCCAGGGAAACGGCAGCGGCGGCAACAGCAATGGTTCCTTTGCCGCCTCAGAAAGCAGCGGTGGTATCAAGGGATACATACTGAATAAGGACTTTGTTGTTCAGGATACTATTTCCTTTGACGGATTATTAAGTGAGGATTTTATTTTACAGACCACAGGGATCGCTGTTTCACAGGACGGAAAACAGATTGCTTTCGGCGGATTTCAAGGGCTTTATCTCTATGATATTTCTTCCCGGAAGGTTCGTACCATTCTGAACTATTCCGAAGAAGGTACGGCAGATAAGATGCAGATTGTAACCATGGACAGCCTTGCCTTTACGGGGAACAACACTTTAGTCTATGCAGGCATGGCTGTAGATGCCTCCAATGGGGGAGATGGGTTCAGTGTTTATGGCACAGTATCCATAGACAGCGCAGATCTCACGATTACAAAAAAGGCGGATTACAAGATGGATATAGAAGAAGTACAAAAGGGAGGAAATTCACTTATCATGCCACAGAGCTTTGACAAAAATAACGGAACTTTGCTGATGTTTGACACTGCATCCAATACAGAAAAAACAATGTCATTTTTAAGTCCCAGTGAGGGAAAAGACGGCGTTTACTGCTCCGGAGAGGGAAAATATGTGGCTACTTCTATTTTGGGAGAAAACAGTGTCACAATCAGCATTTATGATACGAAATCGGGAAAAAGTATCCATACGGAAACCGTTCAGAACAGTGACAGTACCTATTTTCTGCGCATTCCACAGATTTTGATTTTGGATGAGACCGGTACCTGTATCGTTGTACTTGGACGGGGCATTGGGGAGGTAAGTACCTTGATAACAACCTTTGGCTTTGAGGGGTAATTCTCGATGAAAATATCATTTCAAAATGTTTCAAAGCAGTACAAAGGCAGGTATGCTCTGAAGGATTTTACCACAAAACTCACGGAGGGTGTCTACGGGCTTTTGGGCGCTAACGGCGCGGGAAAAACAACACTGATCAATATATTTATGGGTATTTTGGGCAGTGACGGCGGAACGATTTTGATTGACGGACAGGATGCAAAAACACTGGGTAAGGACTTCCTGTCAAAAATAGGATATATGCCTCAATATCCTATTTTCTACCGGGATTTTACGGTGATGGATTTTCTTCTGTATATGTGTGCGCTGAAAGGAATCCCTGCCGGGAAGGGAAAAAAACGGGCTTTGGAGCTTTTGGATATTGTCAATCTTTCAGAGGCTAAAAATAAAAAGATCGGCGCTCTTTCCGGCGGTATGCGGCAGAGGGTCGGCATTGTCCAGGCGATGCTGGGCGATCCCGAGATTCTTATTTTGGATGAGCCCACAGCAGGGCTTGATCCAAGTGAACGCATCCGTTTCCGTAACCTGATTTCAAAGTTTGCACAGGGACGGACAATTTTGCTGGCCACCCATATCGTTTCCGATGTGGAGTGTATTGCAAAGGAGATTATCATCTTAAAGGAAGGCTCCTTAATTACGCAGGGAACTGCCGACACATTAGAACAGAATATCTATGGTAAAGTGTGGGAGGTGACAGCAAATGCGGAAGATGCCGCCAGATTCGGCCGCCAATATTATGTCAGCAATATGAAACAGCAAGGGGAGAACTTTTCCGTAAGAATCGTGAGCGATATGCTGCCTGCTGCAAACGCAGTAAAGGTTTCTCCGAACCTGGAAGATGTATTTCTGTACTATTTCTGCCAGTGATGAGTCAAGCCAGTGAAGCTGACTATGTGCCGCTGTGCATAAAGCCAGTTTTTGGCTGGCCTGCAATCTTTGGCTGGCCTGCAGCTTTTAGCTGGATTGAGCCTTTGACGAATGCCGCGGGAGGCACGGGATCTTCCCTGGGCAATGAGTTAAGAGAGAGAAAACATGACACGCTTAATCAAATATGAATTTTACAAATTATTTTGCAAGCGGTCAATACTTGTTGTACTCATATTGTTCAGTATAATGAACCTGTTCAAAATAGACAGCGAATTCCATTCGTATTCCTACTTGGCGGATGGAAATGACAGCCGCAGTTGGAACAGCGTGTATTGGCAGCTTTATGAGAATTACAGAGGGGAGATAACTGCTGAGAAAATCAATCACCTTCTTTCCCTATATCAGCCGTTGGTGGATGCTACGGCTGATATGACAGCAAGCACAGCCAAAGACAATCCGGATATGATAACGGGAAATATATATAGTGACATGAACATCCTGGAAAAATACTATGTTAGACCTATGGAATATTTCTATCACTATCGGACTTATGCGCTAAAAGTGGCAGAGAGGGCAAAAGAAAATGTCGCCGTTTACCAAGAACGGGGGCAGACTTATGAAGTGCGTAAAAACAGTGTGATCTATAACCTTTATTCCGGGCGGAACATAAAAAACTTTGCCTATGAGGAAATGTATAACTATTATCTGAACTATGATTTTTCGGGCATATTGGTTTTGTTTCTTTGTCTGTACGGGGTTGTCAGCACTTTTGTCTGTGAAAAGGAAACGCAGATGGATATGCTGCTTCTGACAAATCCTAACGGCGGTAAAAAGACCGTATTTGCTAAAATTGCTGCGGCTACTTTGTTTGTGAACAGCGTGGCCATATGGTTTTCTGTTGTGGATTATGTCGGTTTTGTGTATTTCTTTGGAACGGCGGAAGGAGGGAAGCTTCCGCTGTATGCCGTCAGTAATTTCAGCACGGCTGCGGTAAACTGCAGCTTATGGCAATATTCCATTCTGTCCGCAGTGATAAGGGCAGTCGGCGTATGGACGATGAGCATGGTGTTTCTATTGATCTCCATGTTTTGGCGTAATGCCCTTGTCCCGTTTGTCGCTGATTTTGGAGCAGCCCTATGTTTCGTTATCACAGGTGCGTCACAGAGCTGTTTGAGTAATATCTGGCTCAAGATTACAAATCCATATTCGCTGCTTGCTAACCGCATATTATTCAGTAAGACTGAGTTTATTGGTTTTGCAGGATACCCCATTCAGAGCTTCCTGGCAGCAATTGTTTTTGCCATAACCGTAGGGGTGGTTTCTATAGCGGCAATGATGATGCATTCTAAAAGGAACTTTCATTGTCTGGAAAGGGGGATAAAATGTCCGGATTTATGTACGAAGTAAAAAAGATCATGCGCTGTCAAAGGGGGCTGCTCCATATCGCTCTTGTTCTGTTGCCTGGCATGGTCTGGCTCGCCTTGACGGACAGCCCCATGGACAATGCAATGGAGCAGTATAAAAATGAATATGAATGGTATCTGGAAAAAGTAAACGGATACTGCAGCGAGGCATCCTCTCTTTATCTGGAGCAGGAGGCGGAGAGGATTGTGGAAGCGAAGCAGAAGCAGAGTACTCTTTTGGAAAACTATTATGACGGGAAAATCAGTGAAAGTGAATATAAAAAAGAGAGCCGGGAAATTGAAAAGGTTCTGGAGCATCAAAATGGATTTGAGGTCATCTATCAGCAATATCTCTATATCTGTGAAAATGCGGGGAACCGCTGTTTCCTTCAGACAAACGGATGGATGGGGCTTCTTGGCAAAGGCACGCTTAATTTCATTCTTTTCCTTGGCATTTTGCTTTTGGTTACGCCTGTTTTCTGCTCTGAGTATAGCTGCCAGATGGACACTCTGATCCTGACCTCAAGGGAGGGGCGAAAAAGCTCTCTGTATAAATTGCTCATTATGATTGCGGCTGTTCTTTTCCTTTCGATAAGTATCTCGCTTATGGAATACGGATTTTACAGGTTCAAATATGGGCTGCCAAATGGGGATTATCCGATTCAAAGCATTCGTTACTTTGCGGACAGCAGCAAGGATGTTTCGCTGCTGGAGGGATATGTCTATATAGGGCTGCTCCGGATGTTTGGCGGTGTGTTTCTTACGATACTTTTGATGTTCATTTCTGTTTTGGCAAAAAGCTATGCGATAACCCTGCTTACAGGTGCGGTGTCAGTGATTATTCCCTATATAGGCTTATCGAAAACCAGCATTTACCATATGCCAATGCCGTTACCATTTCTGCTTGGAACAGACTTTTTTGCAGGGAATATTGTTTTGCGTGATGCCCTGACGGATGATGATAAAATTATTTTTGCGGAGGTTGATACGGTTACGCTGTTGACCTTGCTTTCTGTATCCGTACTTTTGTGTATTTTGGCAGCTTTCTGGATTTTGCGGTGCAATTCTAACAGATGGATGGTGAAATCAGGACAAAAAAAGCGCGCGGCGGCTCTCGCTTTCATGCTGAGCCTTGCATTAACAGTGACAGGGTGTTCAGGTCGTGGGAAAATGGAAAGTCTTGTCTACAATTCATCGGCAGAGTATGATTGTATGGGATACGAAATCATACAGGATGCAGGGACTTTTGAGTATTCTCTTAAAAATACTTCCACGGGAGAAACCTATCCTTTGGCACGTTCCCCTATGTTCGGGATATTTTCTGATGAAGAAGAGGTACGTGCATTTTATATGTGTCCGCCATATCTGTATTATACCACGTCGGTTATGGAAAGCTATGTCAATCGTGTGGGAAACTATAACAGCAATATATCGAAAGTGTCGGTGATTGAGATGAATCTGGATACCTTTGAGGAAAAAACAATTTTTGAGCAGATTACAAATCCCGGGCGTTCTGTTTTGGGCATTAACTATGAAACGGGTGATAAATGGAAGTTTCTGGACTTTCATTACGCTTTTTTCTTAAATGATGAAATCATATTTTTCGTTGGCAATGATGGCATAACACAAGTAAACCGGTTTACCGGAAAAATTGTAAAGCTTGACATTCCTGCAAACGGAAATATTTCATTTGATGGAGAAAGTATTTTTTACAAAAATGAACAGGGGCTTTTAACAAGATATTATGTCTCCGGCAATAAAGTTTACACTTATGAAAATATTGTTACATATGATTTCTGCATGGATGAGCAGTCAATCTATTATATTTCCAGGACTGACGGCGGATGTTTGTATTCCTGCGGCAAGGATGGAAACAACAAAAAATTGATCAGTAATATCCCTGCAATGGCAGTTACCTGTGATGCTAGTAATATTTATATATTAGCAAAAGAAAATGGTGAGGAAATTGTTTTACCAAAAAGTCATTGAGTCATTCCAGGTTGAGGAACAAATTGCAATACTAATTAATAGTTAAAACGGAAAAGGGAAATATCATATCATCAATTTCTGGAAAAGTGGGTATCACTCAACCATTGAATGATTTTGTGATACGTGCTGCGCAGTTGGCAGCCTGACATGCTAACATTGGTTTAGAAAGCAAACAGGTCATTGCTTCACCTATTATACTACAAAAAGACTGATTTGTTCAATGAATTTCTTTGCAGAAATCACATTGAACAAATTCATATATATTCTAAATTCGGTTAATGACAATCTCTGCATACCCGTGTATAATAATTTACAAACGCTGGAGAGGAAATAATGATTATTCAATGTATAGATAATGCGCTTGAGATTGAAACATACAAACTGTTTACCTCGTTAGAAAGGAGAAGAAAATGAAATTGTTATTCTGTGCGTAATTTCAGGCAAACATCTATTCCAGAGGCAGTAATAGATCAAATTCTCATGGCGGGAAATGCCGCGCCCACCGCCCATAATAACCAGCCGCAGGAAATCGGAGAAATTGATGCAAGCATCGTGGCAACGCACATGATGTTGGAGGCGGCAGATTTAGACATAGGCTCAGCATGGATTATGTACTTTATTCCGGAAGCCGTCCGGGTTGAATTTGAGCTGCCTGACAATGTAGAACCTGTTGCGATTTTGATTATGGGTTATACGGATGGGGAACCTTCAAGGGAACACACACAAAGGCGGAGCCTGGAAGAATATGTAACTTATAGATAGACTGTAATGTAATGAGGGCATAGGAAAACAGATGAAGAAGTTTAAGGATTATTTTGAGTGTGTTCCGACATTAGAAACAGAGCGTTTTTTGCTGGTTCCGTTTGCGAGAGAAGATATGGACGCTTATTTTGATATTCTGCGGGATGACAGGGTGCAGAGATACCTTGGCGGCGGTGTTCCGCTTTTTGACAAGGAGCCGCATATTACAAACTGGCTGCACAATATCAATGACCGCCTTTTGAAAAGGAAGCTGGTTTTTACATGGTGTGTAAAAGAAAAGGTGGGCGGAAGAGTGATCGGCAGGATCGATCTGGGAGGATTCCTGAAACAGACCATGGCTGAAATCGCGTATCATTATGCTTATGACAGCTGGGGAAGGGGCGCTGCCACCGAGGTGGCGGCAAGGGTAACGGATTTTGGGCTAAACGATCTTGGGCTGCGGAGAATACAGGGACTTGTCCATGTAGAGAATGGCGCGTCCATGCGGGTACTTGAGAAAAACGGTTATCTGCGGGAGGGTACGCTGCATTATTATCCCTTTGGACGAGAGTTTCATGATGCCGTGATGCTTGCGATCGTGAAACAGGCAGATGCAGCGTAGTTAATGAAGTGAGGGAATGCCAAAAGCCCTGGTGGGGGAACACCAGGGCTTTTAGCGTATTATGCGTATTATGCGTATTATATGGAGCAGTCAGAGGCATGCCCTCTGAGGGTGAGTTTGTTCAGCAGGACTTTGATGTCTATAGGTTTGGCCAGAAAATCGTTCATGCCGCTTTCCACTGCCCGATCCCTGTCCTCTTTAAAGGTGTTGGCGGTACAGGCGAAGATAATGACCGAGTCCGCATCGGGACGTTCCAGGCTGCGGATGGTTTTGGAGGCGGTACAGCCATCCATCACCGGCATCTGCATATCCATCAGGATAATATCAAACTCACCCAGGGCGGAGGCGGTGAACAAATCCACGGCTTCCTGACCGTTTTCAGCGTGGACGGTCTCAAAGCCTTCCTCCTCCAGAATGGCCATCAGGATCTCCGCATTCAACTCCACATCCTCCGCCACCATCACTTTCACCGGCCGGTCAGAGTGCAGGGTATCGGTGAAGGCCTCGGCATCTGCGGCGGTCTCCTCTGTGTGCTGGTGAAGGTAATCCGGCTGGGTATCTGCCGCTTCCGAGGGCAGTACCACCCAGAAAGTGGTTCCCTTGCCCAGGGCGCTTTCCACATGTATCTGTCCATCCATGGCATTCACCAGAAATTTGCTGATGGCCATGCCCAGTCCGGTTCCCTGTGTGCTGCAGGCTGCTTTGTTTCGCTCCTGGGTAAAGGCGTCAAATATGGTGGCGGTAAATTCTTCGCTCATGCCCACTCCTGTGTCCTGACAGACAAAAGTGGTGGTTACATGGTGTTCATCCTGGACCTCCTGGCTGACAGTCATGGTGATGGTGCCGCCACGGGGAGTGAATTTGGCCGCATTTCCCACAATATTCATCAACACCTGCTTGATCCGGGTGGCATCTCCCATGACACAGGGCACGGGAAGATCCTGCTGCAGGATAAAACTGACGCCCCTGCCCTCAATATTATCCCGCTGCATGGACCAGACCGCATCCACGATTGTCTCCACCAGTACGGGTTCCCGGATAATGTCCACCTTCCCCGCCTGGAGCTTGGACATGTCCAGGACGTCATTCACCAGTGACAGGAGATAGTTGGCGGTACTTTGGGACTTTTGGAGCCAGTCCTTGATCTGCGCTTCCTGACCTTTCTGGTCAATATGGGTCATAACCAGGTGATTCAGACCGATGAGGCCGTTCAGGGGAGTTCTGATCTCATGGCTCATGTTGGAGAGAAATTCGCTCTGGGATTTTTGCCTGGCCACCGCCTGTATGGTTCTGTAACGGGATACCGACAGTGCTGTCATTAGTACTACGGCCACAAACATTACCACCGCCAGCAGACCCATGCTCAGAAAGGCGAAGGCCCGGCTGCGCTCTGTAAAGGCCTCACTTTCCACGGCCATCATAAAATACCAGTTAATGTTATCTTCAAAGGGAATGAAATAAAGCAGGCGTTTAATGCCATTGTTGTCAGTATAGTGGAAATGAAAGATTTCATGGTGATTTAACTTCAGAATGACTTCTTCCCTGGTCAGGTCTGAATGGGCTTTTGGGGACAGGGGGGTATCCGGGTTGTAAGGGTCGTCCAGATAAAAAGCTTTTTCTGCACCAAAGATAAACCCCCCTTCCATATCAATGACGGAGCTGTAACCACGGCTGTTGCCCTCTTTGAGAAAACTGTCAAAATTGATATACTTCTGAATGTTGCTGATTTTGCTGAGTCCCAGCAGGGCATACATCTTTTTGCCTTCCACCTCAAAATTGTCCAGAAGAATACCATAGAGCAGGTATTTTTCGGAATCCTCCCAGGAAGTTACGAATTTTTTTTCTCCTTCGGCAAAACAGGACAGGAGATCCGGCTGGGTGTCTATATTCTCGATGTCGTCTGTATATACAGTACCGTCGTCACCAATAAGATAGAGATGGGTAAAATTGCTGGTGGCGCACTCCTGGCTGATGCGTGTCTCCAGGGCAGGGATCGTCCGGCAGTCGTAGATTTCAAAACGCAGGGTTATCTCCTCCAAATCACTCCAGCAGCTCTGGATGAAAGCTTCCATACTTTTCTTGTCGTGCTGTGCCAGCTCGTTGATGGTGTTGAGCATGTTAAAGTTGACGGTCTGGTTCAGCTGGGTGACATATATTATGGAAGTGATGGCGATTACCAGGAGACTGGCAGCAATTTTTAAGACAACAGATACTTCGGGTTTGTTTTTCATAGTTATCCCCTCACGCACGCTTCAGCGGGCAACTTTATTCTTTCTGATTCCTGAAGGCGCAGGACTGTTTTCAGGGAAAGCGCAAAGCAGCAGTCTGAGACGCATTGCACCAAGATTTGCCAACGACAGCTTCATTATAGCATGAACCGGGGATAAAGTCCATGAAAAAACAGGAGGTTCGGCGTATTTTTGGCATGCTGCGGCATTGGATTGAAAAAACAGGATTTTTGTCCTTTTTTTAAAAATATATAAAAAATTTCGGATATTTTTATAAATTTACTCTGGAAATATTTCAACTATCGTGATATAATGGCAAAGTAGGCAGATACTTTTGTTTTCACAGAAGGCCAGGCGCTTTTCAGCAGGGTAAGAAGCTGCCTTTCTTGAATATTTCTGAAAAGGAGAAAACTATGGACATGAATAACGGAAATCAGAATCCACAGGGGCAGTACAACGGCTATCAGAACAACACGGCCAATGTCCCTTATCAGGCTCCCCAGGGGAACGGCGGGCCCAGACCTTCAAACGGCCTTCAGGTGGCGGGACTTGTGTGCGGCATCCTGGCCATCTGCTTTAGCTGCTGCTATGGTGTTCCGGGGCTGGTGCTTGGTATCGCGGGTCTTGTCTGCGCCATCAACGGCAACAAGGAGGGCAGCAACGGCGTGGGAACAGCGGGCATTGTCTGTTCCATTATCGGCATCATACTGGGTGTCCTTATGCTGATTTATTTTATCGTCGTGGGAGCCGCTGTGATGGAACAGCTGCAGAATATGGGATATTACTATTAAAGACCGCCGTTTCCCGTTGAGAAGAGAGATGGAGAAGAAAAAGGATATAGAAGACGAACTCTTTTTGATAGGTCTCGTATTTCTGGGGGCGGGAGCAGGAGTGTGGGTGGCGTGTTTTCTCTGGTTCCGGGGACGGATTCCCCAGATTCCCTGTTTTTTTTCCACCGTGGCAGGCTTCTACTGTCCCGGCTGCGGCGGCACGAGAGCGGCCAGAGCCCTGTTGCAGGGGCATTTCCTGAAAGCGCTGTGGTATCATCCTCTGATTCCCTACTGCGCAGTGGTGGCGGGGGGATTCATGCTCACTCAGGGGCTGTCCAGGCTTGGCATAAGGTACATAAAAGGATGGAAATTCCATAACTGGTATCTGTACGGCGCAGTCATTATTTTAGGTTGCAATTTCCTCATAAAAAATATGCTTCGGCTTCTATGGGGGGTTACAATGTAGAATTTATTGCACAGAAGTGCGGAAAGGAAGAGTATTATGGATTCAAAAGCAACAGGTATTGTAGCGTACATCTCAATCATCGGATGGATCATCGCGTACTTTGCAGGTGACAGGGAGGGAGCGAAATTCCACCTGAACCAGGCGCTGGTGCTGGATCTCTCCATGATCGTTGTGTCTTTTGCCACCTCAATCCTGGCATTCATTCCTTTGCTGGGCGGATTGGTAGGAGGGCTGTTGGGTCTTGCCATGTTTGTGCTCTGGATCATGGGAATTGTGTATGCCGCTAAGGAGGAGGAGAAGGAGCTTCCCCTGATCGGTATGATCAAGCTTTTAAAGTAATTATCATGCAGCAGCGATCAAAAGGCCTGTCGGCGGAAAACCGGCAGGCCTTTTGAATTTTGTTGTAGTCAACTGTGTCTATTCTGCTGTCAGGTCTGCGTCGGAGGGTTCCTCTCCATGCAGGAAGGTGATGATGATCTGAACCCGCTTATAGGCCCGGGAGTAATTCTGTCTGGCATATTCCGCCGTATATTCATTGTAGGAGCCGTTGCTGTAAGCCTCATGGTAGCTTTTCACGGCTTCCGTCATATATTGGCCTGCTTCGTCTGCCAGTTCTTCCAGGTAATCGAACTCCTCCGGAAAATCCAGTTCTGCAAAATCCTGAAATATCAAATCCAGGTCATCCAGACATGCCAGCAGTTCGGAGATGGCATTTTCCGACTGGGCGTCAATGTTGTTGATGGAGCTGTCTATTTCGGATATCCTGGTACAGAAATTGTCCATTTCGTCCCGGAAACGACTCAGCACAGGATCCTCGCCGCAGGCAGCCAGAGCCAGTGCCGCAGCCACTACCGCAGTCAGCAGCTTTAGTTTCTTTTTCAATTTATTCTGACCTCCTGTCCGGCGCATGAAAGGGTATTCTTATAAAATTTACCATATTGTGAGTATTTTCGCAACAGTTTTCCTTCGCAGAAATTTTAAAACTGGAAATTGACTTCCACAATGGTTATGGATATAATAATATGCATTGTGGCTGCCTGAGCGGCCAGGCGGTCAAGGCACGATTATTTATTTTGGAGGAGTAATTATGGGACACGTAAATGCGAATGCCGGGGCTGGAGAATTTAACAAGAAAAACAGCCTCAGTAAAAAGATCATTGCAAAAATGGCGCTGATTGTTGCCGGGATTTTTTTGACAACTGTACTGACGTCCGCCTTTCTTGCTGCGGAATCTTTAATCCATGTGAACAGGGAAAAGCTGGCGGCAGTAGCTTATGAAAACGCGTTTCTGATCGCAAATGAAATCGAAGGCGCTTATGGAAAAGTAGTGGGGTTTGCCGGCTCCCTGCGGAATATTCCGCACTGGATCCCAGGGAGCAGAGGGATGCCATAGACATCGCTCTGGTGGGGCTTCTGGAAGGGGGCGACGGGTTTCCCACAGGGTTTGCATATTTTGAGCAGAACGTCATAGCGGATGCTGCGGGAGAACCTTATTCTGTCCATCACAGAGATATTGCTTATGAGGCTGTGGTGTATCAGAATGAAGAAAAAACAGGTTATGTCTTTGAAAAGCATGAGGATGCTTTTGACAATTTTGAAAAAGAATATTATGTGGAAATCAAAAACACAGGCGGTCCTTACATTATGGATCCCTATGTATATGAACTGATGGGAAAAAACATTATGATGATCAGCATCATATCCCCCATCTGGAGTGCGGAGGGAGAGTTCTTCGGGGTGGCCGGCGTGGATGTGGCATTGGACAATATGCAGGATCAGCTTCTGGTGAGCACGGATTATGATACTGCCCATCTGGTTGCGCTGGCAGAGGACGGCACTATCCTAGTGGACTCGGCTGACGATACAAAAGTGGGCAAAAAGGCTTCCGAGGCAGGATACAGCATTATGGAACAGGACGCGGAAGAAATCCGCGCCATGCCGGAGGGGGCTAATGTCAACAGCCGCTTTATCATTGACGAAAGCCCCAACTTCAGCACGGGGCGCCAGGGCATCTCTGTGGCCATTCCCCTGACGGTGAATGGGAAAACCCGCTGGACGCTGCATCTGACAGTGGACAGCCGCGAATTCTACGGGCCCATTGTAGAAGGCGCCGGAAAGCTGAGTCTGATGGTAATGGTGCTGGGAATCATCCTGCTGGCTGCGGTGAATGGGATCATCAAAAGGTCGCTGAAGCCCATTGGCCTGATCGCCAACGGGGCGGCAAGGCTGGAGGCAGGGGATCTGAATATACATATTGATATCAAGTCCAAGGATGAGCTGGGACACCTTTCCCAGGCGTTTAACCATATCAGCTCCACCATCAGCAGCTATGTCAAGGATATCTCCGAGCAGCTGTCACAGATGGCGGACAACAATATGGACATAACCATCAGGCAGAATTATATCGGGGACTTTATCCCCATTCAGGTCTCTATCGAGAAGATCGCCCGGTCCCTGAACGACACGCTGCATCAGATTGTCCTCTCGGCGGATGAGGTTTCCGCAAGCTCGGAAAATGTCTCCTCCGGAACCCAGGTGCTGTCTGACGGAGCGGCAGAGCAGGCGGCGGCCATCGGGCAGCTGGCGGAGTCCATGGAGAGTCTGTCAAAGGATGTGGCGGCCAACGCCAGCGACGCCCAGGAGGCCAACGGCACGGCTTCCCAGGTGGGCAGGGATATTGAGGAGTGCAGCAGGGAGATGGCTCAGCTCACTCAGGCAATGTCAGACATCAGCCATTCTTCCGGGGAGATTGAAAAAATTGTCAAAACCATTGAAGACATCGCCATGCAGACGAATCTGCTGTCGCTGAATGCTTCCATAGAGGCATCCAGAGCCGGCATTGCGGGCAAGGGCTTTGCTGTGGTGGCGAATGAAATCCGGAATCTGGCAGAAAAGAGTGCGGATGCAGTGAACCAGACCACAGAGCTGATCTCTGGTTCCCGGACAGCGGTGAAAAACGGCATGGAGACGGCAGAGAATACGGCAAAGTCACTGGCGGCGGTGGTGCAGGGTTCCGAGGAGATCTTAAGCTCCATGGATAAGATCAGCTTTGCCTCACAGAACCAGAAGCATGTGCTGGAGCAGCTTGCGGAAAATGTGGATAAGATCAGCGAGGTGGTTCAGTCCAACTCTTCTTTTGCCCAGAACAGTGCCGTCACCAGTGCGGAACTGTCCGGCCAGTCCAGAAGATTGCATGAACTGGTGAATCGTTTCCGGCTCAGGCGGATGTAGGAGGAGGCTTTTTTTCCCTGAAACGGTTAAATTCGCCCCCTTTACGGTTAAATTATTTCTGTGTTATGATGTAGGGAAAGTATCAGCAGCGGCCTGGACAGTGGGAGCCCCCGGGAAAGGCAGGAAGGGAAGGCAGTATGACGAAAGAATCGTTTCAAAAAATTACCGGGTCATATGTTTATCTGGACGGAGCCACCGGTTCCAACCTGGTCAGGGCGGGGATGCCGGGGGGTGTCTGTCCGGAACAGTGGATCCTGGAACATCCCCAGGTTATGCTGGAGCTGCAGAAGGGATATGTGGCCGCGGGCACGGACATTCTGTACGCGCCTACCTTTACCGCCAACAGGGTGAAACTGAGGGAGTATGGGCTGGAGGGGCAGCTGCGCCCTATGATCAAAGGCCTGGTGGATATTTCCAGACAGGCGGCCCAGGGAGCGGACCATCCTGTGTACCTTGCCGGGGACATGACCATGACGGGGGAACCTCTGTGTCCCCTGGGGCCCATGAGTATGGAGGAACTGACGGATATCTACAGGGAACAGGCGGAGGCCCTGGCGGAAGCGGGGGTGGACCTGCTGGTGGTGGAGACCATGATGAGTCTGGCGGAGGCCAGGGCTGCGCTGATTGCCGCAAAAGAGGTATGCGATCTGCCGGTGATGGTGACTATGACTTTCGAGTCAAGGGGCCGGACGCTCTATGGCACGGATGCCCGGACGGCGGCGGTGGTTCTGGAGAGTCTGGGCGCTGCCGCCGTGGGGGTTAACTGCTCTACAGGCCCCAATGGATTGAAAGAGATCATTGAGGAGATGGCCGCGTGTACCAGGATCCCCATTATCGCAAAGCCCAACGCCGGGCTGCCTTTTCTGGACGAGAAGGGCTGCACCTGCTACGACATGGATCCGGAGGATTTTGCGGAGGAGATGGCGGTTCTGGCGGCCTTCGGAGCGACTGTACTGGGAGGGTGCTGCGGCACCACGCCCCAGCATATTGAGAGGCTGCGGCAGAGGATTGGAAAAGGCCCGCTCCCTGAGGTGCCTCGGAGAGAGGCCGGCGTCCGTTATCTGGCCTCGGAACGGCAGACCTTTCAGTTTGGACTGGAGGGGGGATTTTTCATTGTGGGGGAGCGCATTAACCCCACCGGAAAAAAGCTCCTGCAGGCTCAGCTGAAGGAAGGGTGTATGGACAAGGTGCTGCAGTTTGCGAAGGAGCAGGAGGCCTGCGGGGCCCGGGTGCTGGATGTGAACATGGGCATGGGGGGCATCGACGAAAAGGCAATGATGCTTCGCACATTGGAGGAAGTGGGGGGCGTGACAAATCTTCCTCTGTCCCTGGACTCCAGTCATGTGGATGTGCTTGAGGCGGCGCTGCGGCAGTATCCCGGCAGGGCGCTGGTAAATTCTGTCTCCCTGGAAAAGGAGAAATTTGAGAAGCTGCTGCCCCTGGTGAAAAAGTACGGGGCCATGTTTATTCTTCTTCCTCTGTCTGACAGGGGACTGCCGGAGAACCTGGAGGAGAAGCAGCAGATTATTGAGACAATTCTGGAGAGGGCTTACGCCCTGGGGCTGGAGAAAGAAGATGTGGTGGTGGATGCCTTAGTGACCACTGTGGGGGCCAACGGCAGGGCCGCCCTGGAGGCCCTGGAGACCATCCGTTTCTGCAGGGAGAAGGGACTCGCCACCATCTGCGGACTGTCCAATATCTCTTTTGGTCTGCCTGAGAGAAGTTTTGTCAACGGAGCCTTTCTGACCCTGGCGGTAAGGGAAGGGCTTACCATGGCCATAGCCAATCCTTCCCAGGAACTTCTGGCGGGCTGCGCCCTGGCGGCGGACATGCTCCTGGCCAAGGAGGGGGCGGATCTGCGTTACATCGAATACGCAGGGACCCTGGCGGAGATCCGGGAGAGAAAGCAGGGGGAGACGGGGGACAGGAACGGAGCGGCAGCCGTTGGAAATAACGCCGGTAAAAGGGGCAGTGCCGAAGGCGTCGTGGGGGAAGCAGTCGGCAGAACGGGTTCCGGCGGGGACAGAACCGGGACTGACCAGGTCAGTTCGGGAGAAGGTTTAGGAGGCTCTGGAACGGAAGCGGCCTCTGGAACCGGCGGGGAGGAGCGTCCCTGCCGGGTGGCTCTGCGGAGCATGGTTCTGCAGGGAGGCAGGAACGGCATTGCGGCAAGAACCAGGGAGGCTCTGGATGAGGGGGAGGATCCTTCCGCTCTGCTGAATGAGGTGCTTCTGCCCGCCATCAATGAGGTGGGGGAGCTTTTTGACAAGGGAAAATATTTCCTGCCCCAGCTGATTGCCAGCGCCGAGGCCATGAAGAGGTCCATTGAAGTTCTGGAACCCCTTCTGCGCCGGGAGGCGGAGGGCGCGGATATGCCGGTGGTGGTGATTGCCACAGTGGAGGGGGATATCCACGACATTGGGAAGAATCTGGTGGCTCTGATGCTGAAAAATTACGGCTTCCGGGTAATTGACCTGGGCAAGGACGTGCCGGCGGAGGAGATTGTCCGGACAGCCAGGGAGAACCATGCCCGCATTATTGCTCTGTCCGCCCTGATGACCACGACCATGCGGCGCATGAAAGAGGTTATCGACCTTGCCAGAAGAGAGAAAGTCGGCGCCAGGATCATGGTGGGAGGAGCGGTGATCACCCGGGAATATGCGGACGAGATCGGCGCGGACGGCTATTCAGCGGACGCGGCGGAGGCGGTGCATCTGGCAAAAAGACTTGTCCAGGAGGGAGAAAACATCACCCCGGCAGAGAGCTGAAGCCGGTTGAGGCAAAAGCGCGGCAGCCGGGAATCGCTGCTGTGGATGGATATTGCAGTGCAGGAGGAAACAGGTTCAGGTTAAGACAGGAGGAAGATGAGATGATAGGTGCGGATGCCATGATTAAGTGCCTGGAGGCAGAGGGAGTTACCACGGTATTTGGATATCCGGGTGTGGCGATCTGTCCATTTTATAACAGCATACTGGAGTCCCGGATCAGGACGATCCTGGTCAGGACGGAGCAGAATGCCGCCCATGCGGCCAGCGGCGTCTCCAGAGTCACGGGAAAACCGGGTGTGTGCGCGGTCACTTCCGGCCCCGGCGCCACCAATGTGATCACCGGCATAGCCACTGCCTTTGCGGACAGCATACCTCTGATCTGTATCACCGGCCAGGTGAACAGTGAGCTTCTGGGCAGCGATGTGTTCCAGGAAGCCGACATCACGGGGGCGGTGGAATCCTTTGTAAAATACAGCTACCTGGTGAAGGATGTGAACGACATTCCCAGGGTGTTCAAAGAGGCTTTCCACATTGCAAACACGGGCAGGAAGGGCCCTGTGCTGATTGACGTGCCCATTGACGTCCAGAATGCTCTCATCAGCAAATTCAAATATCCGGAGGAAGTCTCCCTGCGCACCTACAAGCCCACCGTAAAGGGACACGCGGTGCAGATCCGGAAGGTGGCGGCACAGTTGGAGAAGGCCAAGAGGCCCCTGATCTGTGCAGGGGGCGGAGTGCTTCTGAGCGAGGCACAGGAGGAGCTGCGCAGGTTTGCGGAGACTCACGGAGTGCCTGTGGTGTCCACCATGATGGGTATCGGGGTTATGCCCACGGATCACCCGCTGTACTATGGAATGGTTGGAAACAATGGAAAGCCCTATGCCAACCGCGCCATGAATGAGTCGGACATGCTGATTATGGTGGGGGCCAGGGTGGCTGACAGGGCTGTAAACCAGCCGGATCTGATCACCAAGGACAAAGTCCTGGTACATATCGACGTGGACCCTGCGGAGATCGGCAAGAACGCAGGCCCTACCATTCCTCTGGTGGGGGATGCCAAGTGTATTTTTGAGGATTTCGCCAGGGAAGAATTCACCTGCAGCTGCAAGGAGTGGATCAGCACCCTGGACGACTATCGGCACAAACTGGCCAAGAAGCGCATTCCGGATCCTGCCTATGTGGACCCGGCGGAATTTATCACCCGGCTCACAGACCACATGGAGGAGACCGGTGTCTATGTGGCGGATGTGGGGCAGAATCAGATCTGGTCCTGCGGTTATGCAAAGGTGAAAAAGGGCAAGTTTCTCACCACCGGGGGCATGGGGACTATGGGGTATTCCATCCCTGCGGCCATGGGCGTGAAGACAGCCGTGCCGGAGAGGCAGGTGGTGGCGGTCTGCGGGGACGGCTCCTTCCAGATGTCCATGATGGAGCTTGCCACCATGTGCCAGCATGATATCCCGGTGAAGATCGTGGTGCTGAAGAACAATTTCCTGGGGATGGTACGCCAGTTCCAGCATTTTACCTATAAGGATCATTACTCTGTGGTGGACCTGTCAGGCAGCCCTGACCTGGAAAAGCTCTCCCAGGCATATGGGATTCCTTTTCTGCGGCTGACGGACATGGAGAAATGTGACGAGACCATTGAGGCCTTCCTGCGGGAGGACGCCTCCATGCTGCTGGAGTGTGTGATTGATCCCATGGATCTGGTGTGAGAGACGGATTCTGCCGGGGAGTTGAATTGGAGAGGATAGAATGAAAAAAAGGATTTATTCTGTGTTGGTGGAGAACCGGTCCGGTGTGCTGGGCAAGGTGGCGGGACTCTTTGCCAGGCGCTGCTTTAACATTGACAGCCTGGCCGTGGGGGAGACGGACGACCGCACTGTATCCTGTATGACCATTGTCAGCAGCGGTGATGAGAGGACCATAGAGCAGATTGAGAAGCAGCTGAATAAAAAGCTTGACGTCATTAAGGTAAAGACTTTTGCAGAGCGGCAGTGTATCACCAGGGAGCTGATGCTGATCAAGATCAAGTACAACAAAAACAACCGCCGGGAGATTATGGAGCTGTGTGAGATCATGAAGGCCCAGATTGTGGACATGTCCAAGCACTTTATGATGATACAGATTTGCGATGAGCCGGAGAAGATCAAGCTGATGATCAACATGCTTCAGACCATCAGTATTGTGGAAGTGGCCCGGACGGGGACACTGGCCCTGTGCAAGTGCAGCGAAAATGACGAGAGCAGGTAATAGGGATTTTCCGCTGGCCTGTTGACATTCTATTTGTAACTTGCTATGATATCAAAAGAGTTCTTATGGGAGGAATAATGGAATGCAGAAAAAAGTATTTCAGCTTCTTGTAAATAATACATCCGGTGTTTTGAGCCGTATTGCGGGCCTGTTCTCCAGAAGGGGCTACAATGTGGAGAGCATCACCGCAGGCGTCACCGCAGATCCTCTCATCACCAGGATCACCATTGTGGCCTCGGGGGACGATGAGATCCTGGAGCAGATCGAGAAGCAGGTGGCCAAGCTGGAGGATGTGCGCAGCATCCGGGAACTGAAGCCGGAGAGCAGCGTGTTCCGGGAGCTTATTATGATCAAGGTGCGGGCTTCGGCGGAGCAGAGACAGAGCATCATTGCGGTTTCCGATATCTTCCGCGCCAAGATTATCGATGTGGCGCCGGAAAGCCTTATGATTGAGCTCACGGGCAATCAGCAGAAGATTGACGCCTTTATCGGTCTTCTGGAAGGATATGAGATCCTGGAGCAGGCCAGAACCGGTATCGCAGGCCTGGGCAGGGGAACAGAGGAGATTGTCTATATTTAACAAGTTAGCTCCAGGTTATACCTGTCAGTTATAGAGTACAGACATTAAACGAAAAAGTGAACACGGAGGAAAGAAAAATGGCGAAGATTTTTTATCAGGAGGACTGCAGCCTGTCCCTTCTGGAGGGAAAGACCATTGCAATCATCGGCTATGGCAGCCAGGGACATGCACATGCGCTGAACCTGAAGGATTCCGGCTGTCATGTTATCATCGGCCTTTACGAAGGATCCAGGTCCTGGGACAAGGCGGTGAAGCAGGGATTTGAAGTATATACTGCGGCAGAGGCGGCAAAGAAGGCGGACATCATCATGATTCTGATCAATGATGAGAAGCAGGCCGATCTGTACAAGAACGATATTGAGCCCAACCTGGAGGCGGGCAATATGCTGATGTTTGCCCATGGATTCAACATCCATTTCGGCTGCATCGTGCCCCCTAAGGATGTGGACGTGACCATGGTGGCTCCCAAGGGACCCGGACATACGGTGAGGAGCGAGTACCAGGAAGGCAAGGGCGTGCCCTGTCTGGTGGCAGTGGAACAGGATGCCACGGGCAAGGCGCAGGACATCGCTCTGGCCTATGCTCTGGGCATCGGCGGCGCAAGAGCAGGCGTTCTTGAAACCACTTTCCGCACGGAGACGGAGACGGATCTTTTCGGCGAGCAGGCTGTGCTCTGCGGCGGTGTCTGCGCTCTGATGCAGGCTGGTTTTGAGACTCTGGTGGAGGCCGGGTATGACGAGAGAAACGCATACTTTGAGTGCATCCATGAGATGAAGCTGATTGTGGATCTGATCTACCAGAGCGGCTTTGCAGGGATGAGATATTCCATCTCCAACACCGCAGAGTACGGCGACTATATCACCGGACCCAAGGTGATCACGGAGGAGACCAAGGCGGCCATGAAGAAGATTCTCAGCGATATCCAGGACGGCACTTTTGCCAAGGAGTTCCTGCTGGATATGTCCCCCGCAGGCAGGCAGGTGCACTTTAAGGCCATGAGAAAACTGGCCGCAGAGCATCCCGCAGAGAAGGTGGGCGAGGAGATCCGCAAACTCTACAGCTGGAACAATGAGGATGACAAGCTGATCAATAACTGATAACGGCACATGGTGCTGTAAAAGGACATGGAGAAGAGTTGCGATAACTTTTCTCCATGTCCTTTTCAAATAGGGGAACGGAGAAAAATTCCTTTTACCGCAAGGACTGTGAGGTACGTTTCGGAAGTGGAAAGCAGCGCTTTTATCCCTAGAGGATAAGAGCGCTTTTCTAAGTTTTTCAAATATCTTTAGATTTTCTTGGGAAATCCCTGCGGATAGAGTTTATTTTTTCTCAGTATACTAACTCCAACAAAAAGATGAAGGGGGACATATATTATGGATCTGGGTGCACTGACTTTTTATTTCACCAAGTATGGTGCCATCGCTATTTTTGTGATTGTTCTGTTGGAGTATATGAATCTGCCGGGGTTTCCCGCAGGGATCATTATGCCTCTGTCCGGCATAATGGCAGCCAAAGGCAATATCAGCTTTTTCTGGGTGATGGTCATCACTCTGGCTGCGGGGCTTTTGGGCAGCCTTATTCTGTACGCTCTGGGGAGAAAAGGCGGAGAGGTATTCCTGAATGCCTATACCAGAAAGTTCCCCAAGCAGAAGGAGACCATTGACAAGAATCTGGACTGGATCCGGCGCAAAGGATGTATGGGGGTATTCCTTGGGAAGCTCCTGCCCATGATCCGGACCATTGTGTCCATTCCCGCAGGGGTGGTGAAGATGGATCTGGGCAAGTATGTGGTCAGCTCCGCCTGCGGTATCCTGATCTGGAACTTTGTGTTTGTGGGCGCAGGGTATCTCATGGGGGACAAGGTGTTTCAGATTCTTGGGATTGCATAAGACTTTCGGACGGTACAGTGACAGAGGGAAAGGCATGGTGGTATAAGGATGAGAATCGCGCTGATGACAAATAATTATAAGCCGGTGCTGGGAGGAGTTCCCATCTCCATAGAGAGACTGGCGGGAGGACTTAAGGCCCTGGGGCATGAAGTGACAATCTTCGCCCCCACTTACAACGAACAGCAGCAGGAGGAAAATGTATTCCGCTACGCCACCTGTATGAAGCGTTTTGTGGGAGGGATTGTGCTGCCAAATCCCTTTGATGCCAGGATAGAGAAGGAATTCCAGGAGCACACCTATGACATTATCCATGTACACCATCCCATGCTCATCGGCAGGACGGCCGTGCGTATGTCCCGTAAGTATGGGATTCCTCTGGTGTTCACCTATCACACCAGATACGAGCAGTATGCCCGCTGCTACACCAAAGGAATCCTCCGCCTGGAGCGTGTGATGCCCCTGTACCTGAGGACATTTTTTCAAAACTGCAGCGTTGTCTTTGCCCCCACGGAAGGCATGGGGCAGTATCTGACACAGGAGTGCAGGCTGGACCCTGAAAAGGTAGGTATCCTGCCCACGGGCATTGAGAACAGGAATTTCCAGACAAAAGAGGAGGAGGCCGCCGCCGTCCGCAGAAAGTACGGAGCGGAGAACATGCCTCTGCTTTTGACCGTGTCCAGAATGACCCAGGAAAAAAATGTGACATTTCTCCTGGAGAGCCTGGCCCGGGCCAAAGCGCTGTACGGGAAGCCATTCCGCATGCTGATGGTGGGCTGGGGCCAGGATCTGGAGGCTCTGCGCAGCCGCAGTGTCCAGCTGGGCCTGGAGGAGGAAGTGGTCTTTACAGGAGCGCTGCCCAACGAGGAGACGGCGCCCTATTTTAAGGCCGCAGACGGGTTCTGCTTTGCCTCCAAAACCGAGACCCAGGGCATTGTGGTGCTGGAGGCTTTTGCCGGAGGGACCCCTGTGGTGGCAGTGAGGGCTTCCGGCGTGGAGGATCTGGTGGACCACGGGGTGAACGGGATACTGACGGAAGAGAATCAGGAAGAATATGCCGAAAGCCTGGCGGATTTCCTCAATGGAATATCCTCCCGGGAGTACATTGCCATGGCCGGGAACGCTCTCCAAAAAGCACAGCTGTTTCGGGAAGAAGCTGTTGCCTTGAAGGCAGTTTCTTATTATAATATAGCTTGTCGGAAAGAAGGCAGCCTGGGAAGAAGGGCCAGGGCAAACGCCGGACTGCGTTCGGCATAAAGGGCCCCCAGGCAGAATACATCAGGAATTGCCCTGCATTAGAGATCGGGTGGCATTTCCTTACTGAGGGGGGTAACATATGGAACAGAAGTTTCACATTTTGGTGGTGGAGGATGACAAGGAGATCAGGGAGGGCATTGAGATCTATCTGAGGAATCAGGGATACGAAGTCCATCAGGCGGCCAACGGCGCGGAGGGGCTGAAGATTATCGGGCAGGAAGAGATACATCTGGCTATTGTTGACATTATGATGCCGGTGATGGACGGAGTTACCATGCTGTTAAAGCTTCGCTCCCAGGAGTGTGAATTTCCTGTGATTATGCTCTCTGCCAAGTCCGAAGAGGTGGATAAAATCATGGGGCTGAACATGGGGGCGGACGACTATGTCACCAAGCCTTTCACGCCTCTGGAACTGCTGGCCAGGGTGAATTCCCACCTTCGCAGATACTCCAAATATCTCTCCGCCCTGAAGGAGGACAGCGGCAGGGACCATGTTCATGTCATTGGGGGACTGGAGCTGAATGAGGACACTGTGGAGGTGAGCGTGGACGGGGAGCCGGTAAAACTGACCCCCATGGAGTTTAAGATTGTACAGCTTCTGATTAAGAATCCGGGCAGGGTGTTCTCTGCGGATGAGATCTATGAGCGCATCTGGAACGAGAAGGCGGTGAACACGGACACTATAATGGTACATGTGAGAAATATCAGAGAGAAGATTGAGATCGACCCGAAAAATCCCAAATATTTGAAGGTGGTCTGGGGAGTAGGATATAAGATAGACCGGCAGTAGGAATTGTCAGGAAATAACTTTAAATGCCGTTTCAGAAAGCCGGGGAGGATTCATATGGGATTTTTGAGAAAAAAGAATCAGCGGGGGGCAGTGCCTGCGGAGTATTCTCCCGGGGAGGACAGAAAGCGGATAAAAGGGTGGCGCAGACCCTGGATTTTCTGGGGCATTGGGGTCAGTTTTGCCTGCGCCGCCGTATTCAGCTGCTTTTATGGCGTGTTCCGCTCCAGTGCGGAAAAATATATAGAAAATCCTCTGGAAAGGGCGGAGAACATTTCCTGGCTTTACCAGAGCTGCTACCTGCTCTACCGGGATCTGTACAATGTCCGCCAGGGAGAGCAGCTGGGTTATGGGGACATTTTTCTGGAGACGGATGAGGGACACCGCTGGCTGTTGGAGGAGAGCAAACTGACTGGATACCGGCAGCTGCTGGAGGTGCTGGTGGACCAGGGACAGTGGGATATCGACGGCCCAAGCCCTGGTTTTCATGAGGAGGAAGAGGCGCCGGAAGTTCCGGAGAGCTCTGAGGAAATGGTTCAGACTGCAGGCGGGGGAAGGTCGGAGATTCAGGGAGAGGCCCTGGGGCAGGAAGGTTTGGCCGCCCTGGGACTGAAGGAGGAATGGCTGCAGGAGGCGGTGGCTAAGGGAAATCTGGACGAAGAATGGCTCAGGGAATATGCCGCCGGGGGAGGAACGGATCAATATGACCTCACTTTTGAGGAATGTGTAAAGGTGGAGGAAGGGCTACAGAGTCTGAGGAATTATTTCCAGAGCCTGGAGAACAGTTTCAGTCATCTCAACAGCAGTTACGACTATATTATCCAGGATAATACCACAGAACGGTATCTCACCAACATGTCGGCGGAGGAAAGGGAACGGGGGCTGGAGGAACAGCATTTTCTGCTGAGTTTCACCTTTGACAGCATGGGGAACGTGACCCTGGGGGAGGATATCTGCGGCACCGATCAGAGCACAGTCCGCAGGCATGCGGGGGAGGCACTGCGGGAAAATATTCTGGGCAGTATTGTGGATGTCTGGGAGGAACTGGGAAGCTACGTGTCGGTGAAAGGGCCTGTGGACTGTACGGTCACATTTGCCATTTCCAATGAGGCCTGGGCAAGCATGGGAGGGGACAGCCGGGTAGAGACGGTCTCCATGGAAATGTCTTATGACCAGGGGAATTACTCGGTGAGAATCTACCAGAGGGAGGGATGGATATTCCATGCCTATCTGGATATGGGCGTGGGTGGATTTCTGCTTATCGTCATGACCCTGGTGGCTCTGGGAGGGCTTTTTCTCCCTCTTCCGGGGAAGGAAAAACCCTGGCAGGAGGAGCGGATCTGTTCTGTCTCCCTGGAAGTGCTGACGGGTGTTGTGATCACTCTGGGTACGGTTGTGTATTATATGGTCAGTATGGTGGCATTTATGGCCAGCGGCAGGGCAGGGGGGGTATTTTCCAGACATCTGAACAATCCGGAGGTCGCATGGCTTATAGCGGGTGCTCTGAATCTGGCGGTGCTGACGGCGTTTTTCTTCTGCTGCTGGTATGTGGGTATCTGTGCCAGGGCGCTTCGGGAGTTGGGAATGAAAGAATATATTAAGCAAAGGAGTATTCTCTATCGTTTCTTCCCGTTTATGAAACGAAATCTGGTGCGTTTTTACCAGGCTGTGGCCCATATGGATCTGACCCGGGACTCCCACAAGGTGATTATGAAACTGGTTCTGGTGAATGCAGTGATCCTTTTCTTTATCAGCTGTCTGTGGTTTGGGGGGCTGGGCATAACGGTGGCGTATTCTGTGGTGCTGTACTTTATCCTGAGAAAATATGTCAGCGGGCTGCAGTATTCTTACCGGATTCTGCTCAGGGCCGTGGATGAGATTGCAAAGGGCAGGCTGAATGTGACCATCAATGAGGATCTGGGAGTCTTTGAGCCTTTCCGGGAACAGGTTTTTAAGATTCAGGAAGGCCTGAAAAAGGCCGTGGACGCGGAGGTAAAGAGCCAGCGCATGAAGGCGGAGCTGGTGACAAATATGTCCCACGACTTAAAGACGCCCCTTACGGCCATTATCACCTACGCGGATCTGCTGAAGGAGAAGGATATCCCGGAGGCCCGGCGGCAGGAGTATCTGTCCACTCTGGAACGGAAGGCTCTCAGGCTGAAATCTCTCATTGAGGATCTGTTCGAGTTCAGCAAGGCCAGTTCCGACAATATGACCCTGAACCTTATGGATGTGGACATTATGAGCCTTATAAAGCAGGCTGCGTTTGAGATGTCCGACAAGCTGGAGGAGGCCCGGCTGGACGTGAGGATGAATCTGACGGACGAGAAGGTGATTCTGCCTCTGGACAGCCAGAAGACATTCCGGATCTATGAGAATCTTTTTGGGAACATTGCAAAATATGCCCTCAGGGGCACCAGGGTCTATGTGAATGGTTTCCGGATAGATGATACGGTTGTGATTACCATGAAAAATATTTCCGCCCAGGAGATCACGGTGGCGGCGGAGGAGCTGACAGAGCGTTTTGTGCGGGGGGATTCTTCCCGCAACACCGAGGGAAGCGGGCTGGGGCTTGCCATCGCCAAGAGTTTTACCCAGCTTCAGGGCGGGGAGCTGTCCCTGGAGGTGGACGGGGACCTGTTCAAGGTGACTACCATATGGCATTTACCTTTGGGGAAGGATGTCGCTCTGCCGGGCCCTCTGTAAATTCCTGTAAGAATTCTTTCCCCATACGCCTTGACATGATTTTGGCATATGTTATACTTAAATAAACATTTTTCAGGAGGAGTATGACATGTTAATCGGAGGCATTGAAGCCGGCGGCACAAAGATGATCTGTGCTGTCGGGGATGAGAACGGAACCATACTGGACAGGAAGTCCTACCCCACCAGGCAGCCCCGGGAGACTTTTGGAGAGCTGATCAGCTACTTTAAAGGATGGGATATCAAGGCTCTGGGCATTGGGTGTTTCGGTCCCCTTGACCTGAACCGGCAGTCGGAGACTTACGGCTATATCACCAGGACGCCCAAGCAGGGCTGGGAGAACTGCAATGTGGTGGGAACTTTCCAGGATGCTCTGGGTGTGCCGGTGGGATTTGACACGGATGTAAACGGAGCGGTTCTTGGGGAAGTGACCTGGGGGGCGGCTCAGGGGGTGGAGAGCGCCATCTATGTGACGGTGGGAACCGGCGTGGGTGTGGGTGTCTACATCAACGGGGGCCTGCTGCACGGTCTGGTACATCCGGAGGCAGGGCATATCCTGCTGATGAGGCACCCGGAGGACCACTACAAGGGACGCTGTCCTTACCATGGCAATTGCATGGAGAGTCTGGCCAGCGGTCCGGCGGTGGAGGAGCGCTGGGGACAAAAAGGGCATCTTCTGGCGGACCGGGATGAAGTGTGGGAGCTGGAGGCCTACTACATTGGACAGGCTGTGGCAGACTATATCCTGACCTATTCGCCCCAGAAAGTTATTCTCTGGGGAGGCATTATGCATCAGGAGAAGCTCTTTGGCATGGTGCGGAAAGAGGTGGTGAAATTCCTCAACGGCTATGTCTCCCACAAGATGCTTCAGGAATCCATTGATGACTATATCGTTGCGCCTGCCCTGGGGGAGGATCCCGGCATCAAGGGCGCCATCAGACTGGGGGTACTTGCGTTATGAGAGAGTTGCTTTTACTGGATCCTGTGTGCGTACACAATATCTGGGGCGGCACCAAGCTCCGGGAGGAGTTCGGCTACCCTGTGGAGGGTAGCGGCATTGGGGAGTGCTGGGGGATCTCGGCCCATCCCAACGGGGACGGCACCGTCCGCAGCGGCAGTTTCAAAGGCAGGAAGCTCTCCTGGGTGTGGAAGGAGCATCCTGAATTTTTCGGCAGCCTGCCCTATGACAGGTATCCGCTGCTGACCAAGATCATTGACGCCCAGGACGATCTGAGCATTCAGGTTCATCCTGACGACGCCTACGCAGGGGAACATGAGAACGGCAGCCTTGGAAAGACAGAATGCTGGTATATTATGGACTGCGGGGAAGATGCCAAAATTGTCATTGGCCACAATGCCAGGACAGAGGAAGAACTTCACGCCATGGTGGAGGAGGCCAGGTGGGGGGAACTGATCCGGGAGATTCCCATCAGGAAGGGGGATTTTCTTCAGATCGATCCCGGCACGGTACATGCCATCAAGGCTCACACCTTGATTCTGGAAACCCAGCAGAACAGCGATATCACCTACAGGCTTTATGACTATGACAGGCTTCAGGACGGAAAGAAGCGGGAGCTGCACATTGAGAAGAGCCTGGACGTGATCCGCGTGCCGGAGAGGGATACCCGGGACTGCGTGAAATCCACGGAGAATCTGCCGGAGAATACACTGAATCAGATCTATTCCTGTGATAAGTACAGTGTCTTTAAGCTGGACGTGAACGGCAAGGCTTCTTTTGCGCAGAAGTATCCTTTCCTGGCAGCCTCTGTCCTGGAGGGAGAGGGAAGTGTTGACGGAACGAACGTCCGCAAGGGGGATCATTTCATTCTCTCCGCCGGATACGGTGACGTGGAGATGGAGGGAAAGATGAGCCTGATCCTGTCAACGGTGGAGAAGTAGGAAATAAAGACAGAAAATAATAAAGATAAGAAATAATAAAGAGGAAGGCTGTCGTTTTGGCGAAATCAAATTCGTGGGGCGGCAGCTTCCTTTTTGCCGGAGAAGGTTTGAAAAGAGAAGAGGTGTGCCAGATGGGGGCGGCGGAATCTGATAACAGGAAAAATGAGAAAATAAACGGTGTGGTTTACAATATGTCTCCGGCTCCGGGCTACCAGCACGGAATCATCAACGGAAATATCTACAGTATCGTTAAAACTGGACTGAAACAAACAGTATGTCTTGTATTTATGGAGAATCTTGATTTTAGATATCATCCTGATGTCAATGATGATTATTTATGTCCGGATATTATGGTCATCTGTGACCGCATGCACCTGAAGGGCGGGTTCTACAGCGGCGTGCCCAGGTTCATTGTGGAGACACTGAGCCCATCCACTGCCAGGAGGGATAAACGGGAAAAGAAAGATATCTATGAAAAAGCGGGGGTGGAGGAATACTGGATCGTTGCTCCTCAGGGAAAGTCAGTTGAAATCTATTATCTGGAAAACGGAAAGTATGTTTTGGAACAGAGCTATATCCTGGCAGGGGATCTGGAGGATGAACACTACAATGCCGATACGGAGATTACGCTAAAGGCATTCCCCCATATAAAAATGAAACTTAAAGAGATCTTTGACGGATTAGAGGAAGAAAAATAAGGTCATACGTCTGCTGTAAGAGAGGGAGGCGCCGGAAAAAACGGCTATAAAACATCAATAACTTGTATTTGAAGAATATAAGGGGTTGTGGTATGATTCTGAATAGATATTTTACAGAAAGGTGTGGTTAAGAATATGGGAATGACAATGACGCAGAAGATTCTCGCCGCGGCTGCGGGGCTGGAGAGAGTGGAGGCCGGGCAGCTCATTGAGGCGAATCTTGATCTGGTGCTGGGAAATGATATTACCAGCCCTGTGGCCATCAAGGAGATGGAGAAGATTCAGGCCAAGGGAGTCTTTGACAAGGACAAGATCGCCCTGGTGCCGGATCATTTTGTGCCCAATAAGGATATTAAGTCAGCGGAACACTGCAAGTGTGTCAGGGAGTTTGCCCGCAGGAATGAGATCACCAACTATTTTGAAGTGGGGGAGATGGGCATTGAACACGCCCTGCTGCCGGAAAAAGGGCTCACTGTGGCTGGGGATGTGGTGATCGGAGCGGATTCCCATACTTGTACTTACGGCGCTCTGGGGGCATTTTCCACGGGGGTGGGCAGTACCGATATGGCGGCGGGAATGGCTACCGGCAAAGCATGGTTCAAGGTGCCCTCGGCCATCCGGTTTGTGCTCACCGGCAAACCTGCCAGGTGGGTCAGCGGCAAGGATGTGATTCTGCACATCATCGGCATGATCGGGGTGGACGGCGCTCTGTATAAGTCCATGGAATTCACCGGGGACGGCATTGCGCACCTGTCCATGGATGACCGCTTTACCATCGCCAACATGGCCATTGAGGCAGGGGGAAAGAACGGGATCTTTCCGGTGGACAGCCTGGCGGAAGAATATATCAAGGCTCACTCCAGAAAGCCCTACAAGATATATGAGGCGGACAGCGACGCAGTGTATGACGAGGAGTATACCATTGACCTGAGCACCCTGCGGCCCACGGTGGCATTTCCCCACCTGCCCGAGAATACCCATACCATCGACGAGATCGGACAGATGGAGGCCATTGCCGTTGACCAGGTGGTTATCGGTTCCTGCACCAACGGGCGTCTGGAGGATCTGCGGACTGCGGCGGAAGTTCTGCGGGACAGACATGTGGCGCCGGGGATGCGCTGTATTGTGATACCTGCCACCCAGGCCATCTACCTGCAGGCCATGGAGGAAGGGCTCCTGAAGACCTTTGTCCAGGCAGGCTGTGTGGTCAGCACGCCCACCTGCGGCCCCTGTCTGGGAGGCTACATGGGCATTCTGGCGGAGGGGGAGCGCTGTGTCTCCACCACCAACAGGAACTTTGTAGGGCGCATGGGACATGTCTCCTCAGAGATTTATCTGGCAAGCCCCGCCGTGGCGGCCGCCAGCGCCGTGGCAGGTGTGATCTGCGGGCCGGAACATAATGTAAAGCAGGTACTGTGACATGAAACAGTCATGAAACTAGAGGCAGCATGTATGTTTGATTATAAAAGGTTTGAAAATGATGTTGTCACCGCCATGGGAGACACCTTGAGAAAATGGGCGGAAGAGTACGGCGATATTTATATAATGTCGTTGGACTGTGCAAGGGATATGACGTCCATCGGCATTATTGCGAATACAAAACAGTATTTAAAGGAACAGGCTGACGCTGATTCGGAAGATTACTGGTATTATAAGTATTGTGAAGAAGAATGGGACCTGTGGTATGCCGACGGATTTGTAGAGGATATTTCTACATATATGGATCAATATCTAAAAGAAAAGAGTGAGCACTTTACAGATCCGGAAACATTTGAGTTTTTGGAATCCTTTGATGAACACTGCAGTAAAATGATAGAATCCTGCAAAAAAGCTCTTGTACGTTTGAGGCAGTCTGTCAAGCAGGATTTTCCCAACCTGCTGCTTACGTATAATATCAGAGAATACCTGGACAATGAAGAGCGCACAGAAATTTTTGCATTGGTGAATAGCAGCGAGGCTTCTGAAGAATATGCAGAGCATATTGAGGATTTCAATTAACATGGAAATACTTTTCCGAAAAGGTAGATAGAAAATTGAGAAAGGGTATAACCTGGCGGAAGTGTTTCCGCCGGGGCCGGGTGCAGAATATGAATGCAAAAGGAAGAGTTTTTAAATATGGCGACAATGTAGATACAGACGTGATCATCCCCGCCAGATACCTGAATACCTCCGATCCGGAGGAGCTGGCGGCGCACTGTATGGAGGACATTGACGTTGACTTTATTAAAAAAGTAAACAAAGGTGACATCATTGTGGCAGAGAAGAATTTTGGCTGCGGCTCCTCCCGGGAGCATGCTCCCATTGCCATCAAAGCCGCCGGGGTAAGCTGTGTCATAGCCCAAACCTTTGCCAGGATTTTCTACAGGAATGCCATCAATATAGGACTTCCTATTATTGAGTGCCCGGAGGCGGCCATGGGCATCGAGGCAGGGGATGAGGTGGAAGTGGATTTTGACTCCGGGATCATCACCAATGTCACAAAAGGAACCACCTTTAAAGGCCAGGCATTTCCGGAGTTTATGCAGAGGATCATCGCCTCAGAAGGGTTGATCAATTATATCAATAACAAGTAAATAATACGTGGAGCAGAAGTCACTGCGGGGAAAGCCCAAGGGGCATTCTGAAAAAGAAAAGGCGGATTATGTCTGTTATGGAGGAATTTTTAATAAACAGACATAATCTGCCTTTTCAGCTGTGACAGCCTGCTGCCTCGCAGGATGGTCAGGATTTTTGCGCCAATATCAAAACCTCTCTGAACTGCTATACTGGGAAATCGTCAACAATTACCAAAAAATAGTGCGGTCGGAAGAACTGCAGGGCATATTAATAAGTTTACTCAACAGAGCTAAAAACAAAGATTATATATTGACAAAATCAAATCATTAGTATATAATGATGATAGATAAAACAAAAAAACATATCATTGGAGGATAGAATGATGAAAACATTTTTTTGTGATGTGGGAGAGGATATACAATCAGGCATGTACCAGATTGTAAACAGTCCAGGGTGCAGTCCCAAGCTTTTTCAAGTCTGTATGATCGTTGAAAAGAGAATAAAGGCAAAACAACATTATAGGAGGGCATAATATGATAAGTATGAGTTCTGTAGAAGAATATCTTTCCGGCGTGAAAGGTGACTTACAAAAAGGTAGATACCAGATTGAGCACAATCGGGAGTGTAACCGAAAGCTTGTTCAGGACTATGTGCTCCACGAAAACAAAGTAATAGAAATTCTCCTGAGTCTGAGAGCAGAAGATTTTTCTGCAATACTACAGAATGAACATGAAAAATTTAAACATGAAACACTTTATGTCTTTGGTAAAGAGGTTTCTCTTTTAGAAAAATATGGCTCAGAAGAAAAAACAGTGTCTCTTTATATCAAATTTAATCGATTAGCGGATAAGCTAATCGTGATATCGTTTCATGAGCAGGAATATCCCCTTACATATTTTTTCGCCTAGGAGGAATCCTGAACGTGTAAGGAAGTTAAAGCAATACTGTAAGGGTTGTAAACGGGCGGTATCCAGATCATTGTTTTGGATACCGCTTCAGACAGAAACGGAGGTGAAGTATTATGACACAGAAGAAAAGAAAAGACTTTTGTACGGAATGCCGGAAAGAAACAGAGTATTATCTGCAGAAAAAAAGCATTGCGCAGACCATCCGAGAGAAGGAATATACTTTTGAGATCACGGCTGCGGTCTGTGCGGAGTGTGGAGAAGAAATGAATCTTCCAGGCCTGATGGACCAAAATGCCCAGGAGATTGACACTCAGTACAGGGCTGCGGAAGGGCTGGTTACCATAGGGGATATCGAAAAGCTGTTGAAAATCTATAAGATTGGAAAGGCACCATTATCCCTTGTGCTCGGCTTCGGCGAAGTTACGGTGACCAGATATCTTGAAGGGCAGGTTCCGTCAAAGGAATATTCAAATATTATAAAGTCTGCGCTTGTATCGCCGGAATTTATGAAGAAGAAGCTTTCTGAAAACCGTGAGAGGATTACGGATGCAGCGTATAAAAAGGCGGAAACAGCTGCCAACAGCTTGGCAGGGCTGTTTTTGCTGTCCGAAAAAATGGCAGGAACCATTGCATATGTGGTTGATGAACTGAAAGAAGTCACTCCGCTGATGCTTCAGAAGTTGCTTTACTTTGTCCAGGGGATTTCTTATGGGCTGTATGGAAGCCCAGTTTTTGAGGAAGACTGCATTGCATGGCTTCAAGGTCCTGCTTTTCCGAAAGTCTATGATTTTCTCAAAGATTTTAAATTTGACCTTGCAGATGATGCGCGTTTTGCACTGTTGGAAGGAAGAGTGGATGTACTGGCGGAAAAAGAAAGAAGAGCTGTTAATCTGGTTGTAAATACGTTTGGAATGTATGGGGAGAAAATTCTGGAAAAAATCGCCTGCGGTGAAGAACCCTGGAAAAATGCATGGGGGAAGAATAAGACAGGTTTTGGAGAGTGCATTCCGTCTGGCGTCCTAATTCCTAAGAGCAGCATTATGCTTTATTACGAAAGGGTTAATGAAAAATATGGAATAAAAACGGAAGATGGAATAAACAGCTATATTCATGATATGCTGAAGCAGAATCCAATGCAGAAGCAAGAAACTGGAGGAAATTTTGAATGACAGAACAGATTGACAGCAAAAAAACTAATATAATTTCTTTCAGTTTTTCTAGTCCAATTTTCCAGACAGTATTGACAATCCTGCTGAAAAATGTATAATCTACTTATATAAATAGTTTATATGAATATTTCTTTTCTGATCTGTGTATCCTCCGGAGGTCATAGCTCCTTTGAAGGCAGAATACAGCAGATAATTTTTATTTCAGTCTGGCAGGGGTACTGAGCAGGCGCAGATACAGCAATTGATTGTCAGGAGGTACAGCCGTGCCGAAACAGCGGATTACGAAGGAAATGGTGGTGAATGCTGCTTTTGAGCTTGCCCGAAGCGGGGGAATGGAACAGGTTATGGTGAAGGCCATAGCGGAGAAGATAGGCTGTTCTGTACAGCCTATCTACAGCTATTGCGCCAACATGGAGGGGCTGCGGCGAGAGGTGGAGAAGCGGACAAAAAGTTTTATTCAGGAATATGTGGCGGCTCACATTGAAAGGAGCGATCCTTTCCGCAGCACGGGGAGGGCTTACATTCAGCTCACCAGGGAAGAGCCCCAGCTGTTTAAAATTTTCATTTTGCACAAGCGGGAGGAAGTTTCCTCTTTGAAGGACTTGTACTGTGCCGATGCGGATGGGCATATTCCGGAGTACCTTGCCGGAAGTCTGGATATCACCCTGGAGCAGGCGCAGCAGCTGCATCTGGACATGTTGATCTATACTATTGGTATTGGCACAATCTTTTCCGTGACGTCACCGGGGGTCCCGCCGGAAGAAATTTTCTCCCGGCAGGAGAGAATTTACAATATCTTGGTAAAAAACATATTGGAGGACGGCAATGAATCATGAAATATTAATCTGCTATAAAAGTGTCACAGGCTTTACGGAGAAATATGCGGAGATGATTGCCAAGGAGACAGGAGGAAAGCTGATAAAGGCCGGGAAAGTCACTGCCGAAATTATGTCAAAGTATGATACGGTGGTATTTGGAGGCAGGTTTCACGCCGGGATGGTTGACGGGTTGAAGAGAATGAAGGAACTGGCGGCAAAAAGCGGTGTGAAGACCTTTATCGTCTTTGCCACAGGGGCCATGCCCGCCATAGCGAAGGAGACCATACAGCAGGCCTAGAGCAATAATCTGACCTCAGAGGAACTGGGACGAATTCCACATTTTTATATGCCCGGCGGCTTGTGCTATGAGAAAATGCCTTTGCCCGATAAACTCATGATGAAAGCCTTTGCCGCAGTCATGAAGGGCAAGCTGAAAAACAAAAAGGACAAGACGGAGGAGGACAGGGAATTTGAGCGGCTAATTTCAACTTCCTACGACTTATCGTCAAAAGAATACATAAATCCCTTGGTGGATTTATTGAACGGGAAAAGGAAATAAAGTTAAAATTTTCAGGCGTGTGGAAGGGCAGTCCATGCGCTTTTTTGTGATCCCAAGTCCATGGAAGGGGGTTATTCCAAAAGACTTATTTCAAAAGGCCCATTTCAGAAATTAGATTGCCTAGGCAG
>OFEZ01000297.1_pt1 | contig 37679 bp, 29 predicted proteins | sample 1521241 | NCBI WGS metagenome assembly OFEZ01 (sample SAMEA3504099, study PRJEB24116) | mouse gut metagenome | biome: mouse gut; feature: mouse-associated habitat; material: faeces | place: Denmark | collected 2011
CTTCGAGATCACCTTCTCCGAGCCACATCTCGCAGGTGTTGAGTTCCTTCAGCACATTCTGCCCGAACGTCGTGGTCAGTTCCGAAAGTCTGGATTTTAATTTCCTGTACAATTCCCTGTCTTCGCCTTCGAGTTCAGCACCATGCATTGAAAATGACTCGTATGTCTTCTGCAAAAGCATGCTATCTTCAGCGTCGAGACTGAAAGTGTGGCGTCTGTCGTAGACGTATCTCACACGCTCCCAGAGTCCGCGGTTCAGTATTATACCGGTCGAGTGTTCGCTCAATTTAGCCGAAGCCTCAAGAGAAATTTCCATAAGCTCATCATCGCTCATGGCCGACAGCATCGGATACATCACGTTCAGTACGCGGTCAAGGTCAGATCCGGATCGTTCGAGAGCAACAATCGTATTCTCAAACGTCGGCTCGTCCTCACATGATACTATATTCTTTATATCAGACTCAGCCAGTTGAATACCTCTGTCTATGGCTTCAAGATAATGCCCGTTGCATATCTTCGAGAATGGTGGTGTATTGTGCTCGGTCTCGAATTCCGAGAAAAACGGATTTATGGTCTGTGTCATCGTATTTGTCTTATATTAGGTAGTAACAACAAAGGTATAACTTTTTTATGTACTTTTGCAGAAAAGAATGTTAAGACGACTTAGTAAAGAATGTTCATAGATACCCATACACATCTATATCTCGAAGACTTCGGCAACGGTGGTGCAGATGTGGTCAGACGTGCGATAGACGCAGGAGTACACCATATGATTTTTCCTAACGTAGATCTCTCTACCGTCACGCCGATGAAAGCATTGGCCTCAAAATTCCCCAATCATACGAGTATGGCGATGGGATTGCATCCTACCGAAGTGAACGAATCCTGGAAGCAGTCGCTTGAGGTTATAAACGAATATATATCAGATGGTTCTGAATATGTAGCTATCGGTGAAATTGGAATGGACCTGTATTGGGACAAGACTTTCCGTACAGAACAGATGCAAGCCTTTGAAAGACAGGTACAGACAGCGATAGACCTGGATTTGCCTGTGATAATACACTGCCGCGAGGCTCTCGACGAGACACTGGAAGTACTCAGCGGATTTCAGGGGAAACGCCCGAGAGGCGTTTTCCATAGTTTCGGAGGCACACGCGACGATATCGAAAAGATACGCGATCGTGCAGGAGACTTCTATTTCGGAATCAACGGAGTGGTTACATTCAAGAATTGCGCGGTGAGAGATTCTCTGGCAACTATAGGCATGGAACGCCTGCTGCTTGAAACGGATTCACCCTACCTCGCTCCAGTACCTCATCGCGGCAAACGCAACGAAAGCGCGTTCATAACACACACTGCCGCATACATCGCACAACACCTTGACATACCCGTCGAGAGTGTTGCTGAGGCTACAAGCCGTAATGCCGTGCGTCTGTTCAAGCTTTGATCATCTGTCGCGGACGGCGGCTTTCTCGGCAAGTTCTACGAATATAGCCCGTGATTCATCCGACATCTCAACTTCGTCAAGAGCCTGCAACGCACGCCGTGTGTAGTCGTTTATCAGACTGCGACAACGATTGTCGAGATCCAATTCGCGATATATCGCTGTAACCGCTGCTATTTTAGCCTCACGGTCATCCATAGTCAAGGCTTCTGAAAGCCGATCCCGGTCAGCTTCATTCATTGCGTTTATCAACAGCCATGTCTTTTTTCCGCACGCTATATCTCCCCCGATAGCCTTTCCAAATACGGCAGGATCGCCAAATGTATCGAGATAATCGTCTTGAAGCTGGAATGCGAGTCCCATATTGATTCCATACCTCCACATAGCCTCGCAGTCCGACTCCGATGCACGCGCTACAGTAGCCCCCAGCAGACAAGCACCGGCTATCAGAACTCCAGTTTTAAGCCTGATCATCTCAAGATACTCATCAACAGATACATCGCTCCGTGTCTCAAAATCCATATCATACTGCTGACCGCGGTATACATCCATCGCTACAAGATTGAATGTATTGGCAAGTTCGGTCGACAGCTGTGAATCCGCCCTCATTATCCACATCTGCGCAAGTGTCAGCATGGCGTCTCCCGAAAGAATAGCAGTTGCCTCATTCCATTTGCGGTGCACTGTAGGACGTCCGTGGCGCATATCCGATCGGTCCATCACATCATCGTGGAGCAGTGTGAAGTTATGAAACATCTCAATGCCTACAGCCTGCCCTATAGCCTTTCGGGAGTCAGTGCCCAAGGCCTCGCACGTAGCCAGCAACAAAACCGGTCTCAGTCTCTTTCCTCCGCTGCCAAGCATATACGCTATCGGCTCAAACAGTCCGCGCGGAGAATCAGGCAGAAAATCAGGTCGGGAGATATATTCATTAAACAGACGGGCATATTCGTTGGCTGTAATCATCGAAAAAAATTTTTTTTAGCATTTGACATGGAGATTATTCCTGCATGTACGTACCTGAAGTCGGCACGCATCAGTCTCCTATACATATTCTTTGATCTCAATCTCTCCCTTGAGAGCGCTCTCGCCATTCTGTGCAAGAGCAAGCATCTCATCCTCGCCGGCATAGATATAGACAGGGGCAAGGAAAGATACTCTATCTTTCAACGCGTCTGTGACGTAAGTTGAATGTGCAATTCCACCTGTCAGCAGAATTGCATCCACCTTGCCGCAAAGCGCCACTGCAGCACCACCGATACTCTTGGCTATATTATATATCATCGCATCAAGAATCAGCTTCGCATGCTCGTCGCCGTTCTCTATCCGTCGCACTATCTCCGCCACATCCGTAGTCCCCAGATGGGAAGCAAGGCCGGCTTTGCCGCTTATACGCTTTTTAAGTTCGTGGATTGTATACTTACCTGAATAGCACAGATCAATAAGCGCTCCGGCAGGAAGGCTTCCTGCGCGTTCTGGAGAGAACGGGCCCTCGCCATCGAACGCATTGTTGACATCTATACAACGTCCATGCCTGTGTGCACCAACGGAGATGCCTCCGCCAAGGTGGCAGATAATCAAGTTCAGATCCTCATAGGTGAGCGTGCCACATTCCTCGGATGCATACCGGCGCGCTATGGCTCGCTGGTTAAGAGCATGCCATGTGGTTATGCGAGGCATGAGCGGTGAACCACTCACACGTGCCACATCGTCGAGCTCGTCCACCACACCGGGATCTGCCATGAACGCGCGACATCCGGGGATGGTCGATGCTATATCATATGCAATGCGACAACCGAGATTACAGGCATGACTGCGCAATGGGTGTTCCATTTCGCGGAGCATCACATCGTTGACCTCATATACTCCACCGGCTATAGGCTTGAGAAGCCCTCCGCGACCGACCACAGCATCGAAATCAAGAGAGATGCCATCGCGCTTCAGTTCATCAAGAACCAGATTGCGACGCATTTCAAACTGGTCCTGAACTCTCTCGAAAGGTGCAAGATCTTCTACACTATGGCGTATTGTCGAGGTAAGTACAGGTTTTAAATCTTCGTATACAGCTATTTTGGTAGATGTAGAGCCGGGGTTGACCGTGAGCAGTTTCATCAGTTTTGTTTTTAATTAAGATTGTAAATTGTGCAGATGGGACATAATAATTGTCCTGAATCACATAAGGCAAGCTACTGCCAAAGATGTATATTTAGCCTCGGCAGTATCACTGCGCGACGGTAGCACCACAGGCGCAGAAGTGCCACACAGCATACCGGCATTGAGCGCCTTGGCCCAGAGGGTAAGAGTCTTGTAGAAGACATTTCCCGATTCTATGTCCGGAAACAGAAGTGCATCCGCGTTACCTTCGATCGGTGATACAATACCTTTGATAGCTCCAGACGTTGCCTCACATGCAGTCTTTACATCCATAGGGCCATCGATAATGGCTTTGCCGAAATCACCCTGACGGTTCATCTCCACGAGTCGGACATAATCAAGCGTTACCGGCATTTTTGCATTGACTTTCTCACTGCAGTGCACAAGCGCTATACGCGGACACTCAATTCCAAAACTGCGGCATATTGATGCAAGATAACGCACCTGCTCCACCCTCTGTGAGAATGTGGGCGACGGTATCACAGCCGGATCAGAGAAAAACAGCAGTTTGTCGCGCCCCGGAACTTCGGCCACTGTGACGTGTGTGAGGACACGACCGGCTGGAAGTATGCCACACTCCTTGTCAAGTATGGCCCGCAGAATATTATCTGTATTTATAAGACCTTTCATCAGCACATCGGCCTTACCATCACGCACAAGCTTGACGGCAACACGCGCTGCCTCGTCGCGATCATGGACATCTATGACCTCCACACGTCCGGGGAAGCGTTTCAGTTCGGAGAACCTGTCGAGAATATCTCCATCTCCTACCATGATAAGGTCGGCAAAACCTTCCTCGAGTGCATGGACCACTGCCTGCTCTGTGTTTCTATCGCTTGCACAGACAACGGCGATGCGCTTACGGACTCCGCTTTCGCGGAGGTGAGCCGTGAGGCTCGCAAAATCTTTGATTGGGGTCATCTTTACAATATCAGTTCAATTATTTTGCAAATTTCACAAAAAATCGGAAATTGTGCAATACGCAAACTATGTTATGTAACATTTTTGAGGAGTCTTAGAGTCCATTAATACAAAAAACAGGGTCGCGACCACTATGCATGGCCGCGACCTCATATTTATCTATATCGTTCCTTAATATCAGAACAACTTTTCAGGATATGTTCCATCCTTGTGCAGTTCAGCGAATTTCGCTACCACACCCGGACGATCGGCTGCATATGTGACACCAAACCACTTGGAATCCGTATCAAGCACTTTCACAGTGGCCTCGCCTGAATTAATCAAGGTATCTATTGCCAGAGGAATGAAGAATTCTGCCTTTGGGGTATTAAGATCACGGTCGAGGAATTTGCGGAACTCACGGTCGCTGTAGTCAAAATAATCAGGAGTAAATCCCCAGAGATTCATCGACACAGGGGTATTGGGGGCGAGAGTCTGCACGTTGCCTTCCTCATCCGTGAACACAATGTTGTGGTTGTCGTCATAGGATATGGCTGTGCGCTCAACTACAGATTTCAACAGACCATTCTCAGTCTCACATACACCGCGGGCAACAGAACCGTTTTCAGTCATGGTATTGCCTACACGGAAGCCTACCATACAGTAGTCGCCCTTGCGGTCGCGGGGTCTCGCCAGTTCTTCGGCCATTACACGGAACGCATCACGTCCGTAGAAATCGTCAGCATTGATCACTGCAAATGGTTCTTTGATCACACCGCTTCCCATCAGCACTGCATGGTTCGTACCCCAAGGTTTTGTACGGTCTGCCGGACAAGTGTAGCCTTCGGGCAACTTGTCGATGCTCTGGTATACAACCTCAACAGGCACGTGTCCTTCGTATTTAGAAAGAATTTTATCGCGGAAATCCTGTTCAAAATCCTTACGGATCACGAATACTACCTTACCGAATCCGGAATGGATAGCGTCGTAGATAGAATAATCCATGATTGTCTCCCCGTTAGGGCCGAGAGAATCAAGCTGCTTGAGTCCACCGTAACGGCTGCCCATACCTGCAGCAAGAACAAAAAGTGTAGGTTTCATTAAATATTATTTGACTGTTGAAAAATTAAATACTATCGTACGGGCATAGAATTCGCCGGGCAACAGCAGCACACTCGGGAAATCAGGATGATTCGGTGCATCAGGATAGTCCTGGCACTCTATCGCCACTGTATCATAATCGTGGTATTCATAACCACCCTTTCCTGCCGGCGAGCCCGAAATCCAGTTGCCATTATATACATGGACAATTGGTTGGTCTGTACTTACCGTAAGTTTTCGACCGGATACGGGATCTGTAAGCTCGGCTGCAAGCGATATCTTGTTGCGCTCCCAGCCTTCGATCACCCACGAGTTATCGTATCCCTTGCCATATTTAAGGGCAGGAAAATCTTCGGTCGCGAAAGTGCGGATCGGATGCTCGTAGGTGAAATCCATAGGAGTACCCTCTACCGCATCGATATGTCCGTAAGGCACGAGCGTTTCATCTGTGGGCACATAGTGGCGCGCATTCAGTTTAAGCAGATGATCAAGGGATGTGCCGCTGTCGTGTCCACCAAGGTTGAAATATACGTGATTGGTGAGATTTATCACTGTTTTTGCATCTGTAGTTGCATACAGTCTCAAAGTCAGCGTATTGTCCTCACTCCATGTATACAGTGCCTTTACTGACATATTGCCGGGATAATGCTCCTCGCCGTTAACACTCATGTAGGAGAATTCCACACCATCTTCCAGAGGCTTTCCCTTCCATATCTGGTTCTGAAAACCTTCCGGACCACCATGCAGGGCATTCGGGCCGTTGTTGATGGCAAGCTGATAATCTTTTCCATCTATACACAGATGTCCTTTGGCAATGCGTCCGGCATATCTTCCGGGAATCTTACCCGAACACGGACCGTCATAGAAATAAGCCAGTGGATCTTCGTATCCCATAGCCACATCGGCGATCTTACCGTCGCGGTCAGGTACATTTATCGCTACGATACCTGCGCCCACATTCGTCAGCACCACAGATGCTCCACTGTTGTTAGTCACCGTATACAGGGTAACGACGCCTTTTGCAGATTCGACGCTTCTTGATTCTACTTTCATATCCGTATATTTTTATTCTTCCACTCTACGTGCGCCATCGCTGATCACAACAGGATAGATCACCGGCTCGTGACCATATTTCTCTGCGAACTTACGTGTTACAGTAGTGATGAAGTTGTCGTAAAGGTCATCTTTCACCAGATTGATGGTACAGCCTCCGAAGCCGCCACCCATGATACGAGATCCGGTGACACCACATTCCTTGGCCACATCGTTGAGGTAGTCAAGTTCCTCGCAAGAAACCTCGTAATCCTTCGACAGACCGGCATGTGTCTCATACATCTTCTGACCAACAGTCTCGCAATCACCCTTCTCAAGTGCATCACAGACAGCAAGTACCCTGTCTTTCTCCTCTATGACAAATTTAGCGCGGAAATAATCCTCGGCAGAAATCTCACCACGTACGGCATCAAGAGCCTCTTTTGTAGCATCGCGCAATGTCTCTATGCCTAACTTGGCAGCCACACGCTCGCAAGACTGACGGCGTTTGTTGTATGGAGAATCCACCAAAGCGTGCTTCACTTTCGAGTCTACGAGCACAAGCTTATAACCATCTATCTTGAAGGGGAAGTATTCATATTCCATCGAACGGCAGTCGAGGCGCATCAGATGGTCTTTCTTGCCAAATACGGATGCGAACTGGTCCATAATACCGCAATTCACACCACAATAATTGTGTTCGGTGGACTGTCCGATCTTAGCAAGTTCAAATTTATCTATAGTATTGCCGTTGAACATATCGTTGAGAGCGAATGCGAAGCAACTCTCCAACGCGGCAGATGAAGATAGACCAGCTCCAAGAGGAACGTTTCCGGCAAACACTGCGTCGAAGCCCTTGACACTGCCGCCGCGCTTCAGGATCTCACGGCATACACCGAATATATAACGCGCCCACTGCTGCTCGGGAGCATCGCTCTCCTTGAGTCCGAACTCGGCATATTCGTTGATGTCGATAGAGAATACACGGACTTTGTCAGTGCCGTTGGGAGCGATCTCAGCCATAATGACTTTATCTATAGCTCCTGGAAACACAAAACCGCCATTGTAATCGGTGTGTTCTCCAATAAGGTTGATACGACCGGCAGATGCATAGAGTGTTCCTTGCTCGCCGTTGAAGCGTTTGTTGAATTCCTGTTTGATTTTAGCTTCCATGTCCTATGGATTAAAGGTATTTGTAATTTATGAATATTTAATCTATACTGAGTGGAATTTCTTGTTCTACGAAATTCCGAATGCGAATTTGGCGAAAATTTTTGAATCTGCGAAATTATTATCCTTATATTTTGTTACATAATGGATATAATCAAATACAAAAAACGGGGAAGCGGCACCGCCTCTTTGCGGTCTACGCCCCCCTGCTTTGTATCAGATAGCAGTCAAGTTCGAAATTCCGGGATTTATAGCGACGATATTTCCGTCCGGGTCTATCAAAAGCGACCCATATCCCTCACGAAGATTGAAGTTAGCAATAATGCTCTCGGCCAATGAACCGGATGCATTGTACTGCGCATGCTTGTCAAGATGGTCGGCCCGTACAATGGCTCTGAACAGTTCCTCACTCTCGTCAAAATTGACAGATACGTGACTGACAGGCTTTTCCACCTTTGCTGACAGATGGCGTAACCAGGTGTCGTAATTTTTTACGGCTACTCTCGAAGGTGCGTCGGAAGACGACCAGAAAGAGAGCAAGACATAGCTTCCTCTGAGTTTCCCAAGATCAAGACAACGTGCATCATCATCTATCACAAGGTCAGGGACAGGAGCACCGACACTTATGTCCGGCATACGCTGGCTCATGCCCGAAGAAGCTACAATCATGAAGGCCACCAGTGCAGCAATCAGAATGTTTTTCTTCATTTGAAACGATTAATATTCGACATAAGGCAGAGGATTACGCGTAGTCTACGCCACTCATCCGCCCGGCTGATTTTCAGCCTCGGGAGACGCCAACTCTTTGGCGCTCAATCATTAATTCGACTGCAAAGGTAGCAATAATCAGCAACATAGCCAAAATTCGAGCCTGATTCTCACCACTTTAGCTCAACAACGACACCAAACCCACTGTAAACAGGCGAGTTACATGCAGGTTAAATTAAGTTAACCAATATCAGCAATTTAGCAAAAACCGCCATTTTTCAGCGCCTTCCGTAGCCCGACTTAACAATCGTACGGCTGTCGTTATAGAACGACGGCGACAGCATCTGAGAGAGTGTTGTCCCGGGATTATTATCAAGATAACTGTCTACAATTCTCAGTCCGAGAAAACGGCCCATACGCCCGGGCGCATCACGATGCAGCACTCCGGTGGACGGCGAGGGGGAGAACAGACGTGCCGCATCTGTCGGCGATACGGAATAAAGCATACCACGGCCAAGCAATGCCTTCCACATCTCTGCTTCGTGATCCAATGCCCATTGCCACTGTTGTGGAGTAAAGCCTAAAACCAGACTGTCGTCCGCGCCGGGTACTACAGTCCGGACCGAGGCAAGAAGCGCACCCTCGTATAGCAAGCGCGACGCTACAGTGACGCCTGTGGAGTCTCCCTCGAATGGCTTTAGCGTGGCAATAATAGCTTCAGCCACATCATAAGGTATGCGCTCCCGCGTTTTCATCTGACGCTCATATTCATTGAACCGTCCGGCATAGCCGGGATAATCTACTCCAAGATAATGGTTGAGCGCAATGAACACCATAGTATCGGCATATATGTATATGCTTTGACTATATGGAGATATGGCTGTATAGAACTCATGCGCATGCACATCCGGAAAGAGACCCTCTATCCCCGACTCAACTCCGCCAAGAGACCTTGGCAAACCGGCAAGATCGGGATACTCCGCAAGCACATCAGGAGTGAATATCCTGACTGCAGGAGATTCAGAATATTCATGCAATCCACTGTCGGCATCAAAACCAAGAATATGACCCAAAGCCTCCAGCCCGGCCTTGGCCGACGAATCACTTCTGCCGTCAAATACCAAGGGTTCAAGTCTTAAAATATTCGCTTCACCTGCCCCGGACGGCGCTCCATAGCCATCACCGCCACCGCGCGTGCATCCGAGAGCCAACAAAGGTGCAAGCAACACCATATATATTATACGCATATGTTTCATATGGCGCAAATTTAGCGTTTTTTGCGCTACATAGTTGTACAAAACCTCCAAAAATCACATCTACCACTCGCTAAATCCGCGTTATTTCACTACCTTTGCAAGTCAGAATCATCCTCAATCCGATAGATGCTACACATTACAAAATATATATTGCGACATGCAATCACCGCAATAATAGCAATAACCATGACCACAACAGTCGCTATGGCGCGTCCTTTTGTGGTTGTGATTGACCCAGGACATGGCGGAAAAGACTTCGGCGCTATCGGCGGAAAGACCAACGAGAAATCAATAGTCCTGTCGGTAGGAAAACTTCTTGGCCAGAAAATAGGTAAAGCTTTCGGAAAAGACGATGTGGAAGTAATCTTCACCAGAGACGGTGATTACTTCGTCACCCTGCAAGGAAGAGCCGATATAGCCAATAAGGCCAAAGGCGATCTGTTCATATCCATACATGCCAATTCAGTAGACAAACGCAACAAAAACCGCAAGACAGTAAACGGGACATCGGTCTATACCCTCGGCGTAGACAGAGCCGAGAGAAACTTGGCTGTGGCTCAACGCGAGAACTCCGTGATTGAACTCGAGAATGACTATCAGGAGCGTTATCTCGGCTTCGACCCATCCTCTGCCGAATCATACATCATATTCGAACTCGAACAGAACCGACACATGGAACAAAGCCTCGATTTCGCGGCTAAAGCACAAAGAGAACTGGTCACGCCTGCAAAACGAGCCGATAAAATGGTGCGTCAGGCGGGATTTTGGGTACTTCACGCCACTGCGATGCCGGCTGTACTTGTCGAGCTCGACTTTATATGCAATCCCACACAAGAGAAATTCCTGAACTCCAAGGATGGTCAGTGCAAATTGGCACAAGCAATATGCAATGGAGTAAAGACTTACAGAAAAGGCTTCTCTACAGTCGACTCCGGTAATAACGTTCACGCCACACACAAACCCACAGACTCATCACCGGAAACCGCTCCTACTACCCTTCCCCAACGACAACCCAACGATTCCGATTCCAACCAACCGGTATTATACAAAATACAGATACTGACATCATCCTCTCCACTTGCCAACGGTGCAAAAGAATTCAAAGGCTTGTCACCAATCGGACATTACACGGATGGTGCCATGTATAAATATACCTACGGCGAATACAACTCCATCAAAGCCGCAACGCCTGACTTAAAAAAAATAAAAAAACTGTTTCCCGACGCATTCATAATAAAAATGCAAGGCAACAAACGTGTTAGATAATTAGACAGAATCAAACTCGACACTATACAACCATCATAGATATGAAAAAGAAGTACACAAAGGAATTTGCCATCGGACTTTCCGTTATAATAGCCCTGCTCGTGTTGTTTTTCGGCATAGACTACCTTAAAGGAATCAATGTGTTCCATGCCACTAACTACTATTATGCATCTTATACAAATGTTGCGGGACTCGCCCAATCAGCACCCGTCACAATCAACGGCTACAAAGTGGGACTCGTTAGAGAAATCGAATATGACTACGACCATCCCGGACACATAAAAGTAGAGCTAAGTCTTGACAAGCAATTGCGCGTACCACAGGGGACTAAAGCGATATTGACAACAGACCTCCTCGGAACAGCATCCATAGAGCTCAAAATGAGCACCGCCGGTGATTACCACAACGTCGGTGACAAACTCATAGGCGAGAACGCAACAGGCTTGATGAGCAGCGTAAGTAGCGATATAATGCCCGGCATCACAGCCATCTTACCTAAAATAGACTCCCTTCTCACCGCAGTGACCACCATAGCCACCGATCCGGCGCTCATCAATTCAGTACAGCGTCTTGAGAGCATAATGACCAATCTCGAGCAAAGCAGTGCGCAACTCTCACGAGCCATGAACTCGTTGCCGGCTATAGCAAACAATGCATCCTCCGTGATGACCGATGCAAAAACAATAGCAGGCAATCTCAACACCGTCACCACCGACCTTACCACAGTGTCATCCCAACTTAAGGATATGCCGTTGGAATCTACACTCAACAATGTGTACGCCGCCTCACAGTCGCTCAATGACATCATGAAAAAACTCAACAGCAATGATTCGTCACTCGGTATGCTCGTCAACGACAAGCAACTTTACGACAATCTCAACAATGCTTCTGCAAGTCTGGACTCATTGCTGCGCGATGTTAAAAAGAATCCCAAACGCTATATCAGCATCAAACTTCTTTAAAGGGGAAGCGACATCTTATTTAGAATTAGTACAAATAATATATTCATGACCGATTTACTTGAATTCCCATTGGGAACCGCGGTAAATCGGTCATTTTTAGCACTCAAATCCTTAAACCAAAACTTTATATCCCCAAAACAACAATACCACATATTCAATTGTATCACACACAATTACACGCACATATTAAAGCGATTGTTCAATCACACCAACAGCCTTTTCGTAAACCTCTGAACTACAACACACTGCACTTTAGATAATATTTCCAAATAAAAAGGCGTTTGTTTTTCAAAAAAAATAATCTGAATTTTGTATTGTAAAAGTATAGCTGAATTTTTTGAATAAAACTCCTATGACGGAACCACACTCCCAAATGTGGGAACGTTGTCTTGAAATATTTCGCGACAACATTCCCGCCGAACAATTCGACGCTTGGTTTAGACCGGTGACATCAGTAAGCTTTTCCGACGGAAAGCTGATACTGATGGTACCGTCGCAATTCTTTATAGAACAAATCGAAGAACGCTACTTCAATCTCATGCGCCATACACTCCACAAAGTATATGGCCCGGACGTCAAGCTATACTACCATTTCAATCAGATAAGCAACGAACCGTCGACAGGAGTCACCATGGGCAGCTCAAAGCCCAGCACCGCTGTTGCCCCGAAGCCCGGAGCGACTTCCAACCCCTTCCAGCAACAGGAACCGCAGGAAATAGACTCTCAGCTCAATCCTCATTATACATTCGAGAATTATTGCGGCAGCATGAGCAACCGCGTGGCACGCTCCATAGGCGAAGCCATTGCTAACGACCCGAAGTGCAAGACTTTCAATCCTCTCTTTTTATTTGGTGCTCCGGGCGTAGGCAAAACCCACCTCATCCAGGCAATTGGCATACGAATAAAGGAGAGTAACCCGCGTAGCCGCGTCCTTTACATCACAGCCCGTTTGTTTGAGAGCCAATACACCACTGCCGTACGCAATGGCAAAATCAACGATTTCATCAACTTCTATCAGAGCATTGACACACTGATAATTGATGACATACAGGACCTCATAGGCAAACAGAGTACTCAAAACACCTTCTTTCATATATTCAACCACCTGATGCACAACCAAAAGCAACTCATCCTTGCAAGCGATTGCGCACCATCAAAAATGGAAGGAATGGAGCAACGGTTAGTATCCCGATTCAACATGGGTATGACCGCCGAACTCGAACGCCCTGACTACGACCTGCGCAAAAACGTGCTAAGCCAGAAGGCAGAACAAGACGGCGTGGAACTTCCCTCTGAAGTACTCGACTACATCGCGGAAAACGTAACCGAAAGCATCCGTGAACTTGAAGGCATAGTGGTTTCGCTCATAGCTCACGCCACAGTCCTCAACGTGGACATATCCATAGACTTGGCACGCAAAGTACTCTCCAATGCAGTGAAAATAAATCGTCGGCAAACCAATTTTGAGATGATAACCCAAGAGGTGGCAAGCTACTATCAGATTGACCCCGACCAAATATTCACCAAATCACGCAAACGTGAGATTTCCGATGCGCGACAGATGGTAATGTACATGGCGAAGAAACATGCCAAGATGCCATTCACTGCCATAGGCACACGCCTGTCGCGCACACACGCCACGGTTCTTTATGCCTGCAAAAACATCGAAGAACGCCTGTCTTTGGAAAAGCAGCTGCAAATCGATGTCAGCAAAATCGAAAGCGCTCTTATGAAATAAGGAAGATACAAATCTACCATAAAAACACTCCGGGTCAGCAAGGGATGATTGCTGACCCGGATTACTTTATTCAATCTTTTTTGTGATGTACTACTGACATACGTGATATCAAGCCTTCGCCAACGCGGCTCCGCGGCCCTTTCCACAACGACTGCTGAGCCATCGGCGCACAGGTTCATCATAGTACTTCAGACACAGGTAAGCAAGCACAATACAGCCGGCAACTATGCCCAAAGCCACGTACCAGACATCGCCAAACGCAAGCTCCTCGGCCCATACCCACGCATAAAACAGATACATAAACGGATAGTGTATTATATAAACCGGATATGAAATCTTGCCAAGGAAATCGCACACTGCCGATGAACGCGAATCGCTCGTAACACCCGAAGCCCCGACATACAGTATTATCGGAAACAGCAATACCACGCATGTCACATCATACAGCGCATTAGTCCACATGGCACCATCCATCCCCATAAACGGCACGGCGAGCAATCCAATAATAGCCACCGAACAAATCCAGAATGCTCCGCGCACCTTTAACGGGCGGAAAACACGCGCCATAAGCATGCCCAATGAAAACGAGAACCCTACACGCAATAATCCTCCGATAAAGCCGTAATCGGCAAGCGTCCACCCCACACCGAGATGATGGAATCCCGACATATTACCCAAAGCATAGCACGCAAGTCCGATACCGGACAAGCAAACCCATACAATGAGCGCACGCGTACTCAGCCTACGAAGCCACAACGCATATAATATATTGGCTATATATTCAAAAAACAGCGACCACGACGGACCATTCAACGGAAACATCTCACCATTGCCACGCACCTCATGCCCGGCTCCGGGATATGCAGGCACAAAAAAGCAGCTGAGCACGGCAGCTATCGCCACCCAATGTCCCGAAACATGCGTACCATCCCAATGCACGCAGCCCTGGATTATATATGTAACGACACCTATCAGCATACCCATCAGCAACATAGGATGCAATCTTATCAATCTGCGTCGCGCAAATCCCTTGAATGTCAATCCACCGGAGCCCCATCTGTCATCATACGCATATCCCACGACGAAGCCGGAAAGCATAAAGAAGAAATCCACGGCAAGGTAACCGTGATTAAGAAACTGATCCATCGATGAGGTACAGAACCCCTCAAACACATGATACCATATTACCATCAGCGCAGCCACCCCACGCAATCCGTCGAGCAACTCATAACGCGGCTTTTCACTATACGTCAAATTACTATTATTAACCTGCATTGTCAAGATTTTTTCATTTACAATGCAAATTTACACTATCGTATCAGCTAATTTTTTGTCCTGCATCAAATTTTCATCTCTTTTATGATTATTTTCGACCACGGATACGGCTCAATGTTGGCAGGGTAATACCAAGATACGATGCTATGTATCCCAACTGCACACGCGCGCACACCTCCGGAAATTGACGGAAAAACGCTTCATAACGCTCACTCGCCGTCAGGGTAAGCCGTTCTTTGTGTGAGCGATGCAATCTTCGATATTCATTCTGGTGTATAATACGGCCCCAATTGGACAAATCCAACCTTTCGCTCCACAACCGTCTCAAATCCTCCACACTTATTCTGTACGCTTCCACATCCTCAAGAGTCTCCACATACTCCTCACTCACCTTATCATAATAGAGCTCATCCATACTGAACACAATAGCTCCTTCTACCGTAAATGATGTGGTAATCTCCTCTCCATCAACAAGCCAGAAAGAACGCGTCATACCCCTCTCTATAAAATAAGCATCGCGACAACGCGTTCCTGCACTCACCAACCGATGTCGTTTAGGAAATGTACACGGCTCCACACACTGAAGCAATGCAGCCACTGACTCATCAGATACAGCACACAGCTCCCGCATTTTCCTCAGCACCAATTCCATACCCGAATAGCACAGGTTATTCCGGCATCACAAACCCCATATCTGATATAAAATCAAGATACAGGCGCGAGAAATGCTCATTAGCTTCTTTAGTATAACGTACATCCGTAAATACCTGAGCTAATGACTTTTTATTATTTTCCTGCACATACTTCCGGCTATCCTCACGCGCTTCCTTTTCAGCATATAGCCTGCGTATATCATCATCGGTATAATCCGCATATTTCTCCGCATGTATTATACCCTCCACGGGCAACCGGTCGCTCAACGGAGCATCCCCTGAAGGATACCCCACCGTCAATGTCGTCACCGGCACCACTCTCGACGGCAACTCCAACACCTTGGCTATCTGTGGTGCATTATACGTTGTAGTTCCGAGATAGCAGCAACCGAGACCATTCATCTCAGCAATTGTACAAAACTGCTGCGCAAACAAGGCTGTATCAAGAAGAGCCGTAACAAACGATTGGAAATTACCATATCCAGGCACCGCATCACTCACCAAGCACCATCGTTCAAAACGGTTAAAATCGGCACAGAAGGTCAGTACAACCGAACACCCCTCTACCGAAGGTTGATTAAAATGACATGGCGACAACAATCGTTTGCCTTCGTCCGTCCGCGTGACAATCACGGAATACAACTGCATATTACCCGTAGTGGGAGCATGCGCGGCAGCTTCAAGCATTTCTTTAAGCAATGTCTCGTCAACGACTTTATCTGAATACTTACGCACCGTTCTGCGCGTTGAGAAATAATCCATAACCAATTCTTTTTTCATATAATAATTGTTTCAAAAATAACCATTTTTTATTTACCCGCAAAACAACGGCTCAAAGTTTTTGACAACTTTACGCAGACGCCAAAACAACCAACAAGCTAATACCCAAACAATTGAATCTTTCAAACGGAAAACTTATCAACAATTTCAGATTACCGCACTAAATTATTTTGCAATATCAAAAATAATCACAAATTTTGCATCCGTTATTCAAATCACTTTACTTTTACACAACATTTACATTATCACACACATCAATCCTCCGACACTGTGGAAACGAAAACCTACTCTTACGACGAGGCCTATAAAGCCTCTTTGACGTACTTCGATGGCGACGAGCTCGCCGCACGTGTATGGGTGAGCAAATACGCCCTTAAGGATTCATTCGGTAATATATACGAGGAATCCCCCGCCGACATGCATCGACGAATCGCATCCGAGCTGGCACGCATAGAAAACAAGTACCCTAACCCCATGAACAAACAGGAAATATTCGACCTGCTCGACCATTTCCGATACATCGTACCACAAGGTAGCCCCATGACTGGCATAGGCAACGACTACCAGGTGGCATCTCTGTCCAACTGCTTTGTTATTGGTGTCGACGGGAAACCCGACTCCTATGGAGGTGTGATTAAAATCGATGAGGAGCAGGTACAGCTCATGAAACGCCGTGGCGGTGTGGGACATGACCTGTCGCACATACGCCCCAAAGGGACTCCGGTAAAGAATTCAGCACTAACCTCCACAGGGTTGGTTCCATTTATGGAACGTTACTCCAATTCCACCCGTGAAGTGGCGCAAGACGGCCGTCGCGGAGCACTGATGCTTACAGTAAGCATCAAGCATCCCGACTCGGAAGCATTCATTGACGCCAAGATGACTGAAGGAAAAGTTACAGGCGCAAATGTATCCGTACGCATCGACGATGCATTCATGCAATCGGCAGTCGATGGCACCACGTACACTCAGCAATACCCTATCGACAGCGACAAGCCTGCCGTAACCAAAGACATCGAAGCTTCAAAACTTTGGAACAAAATCGTGCATAACGCCTGGAAATCAGCCGAACCGGGAGTATTGTTCTGGGATACAATAACACGGGAATCAGTACCCGATTGCTACGCCGACCTCGGGTTCCAGACCATATCCACCAACCCCTGTGGCGAGATTCCACTATGCCCCTACGACAGCTGCCGTTTGCTCGCCATCAACTTATACTCCTATGTGACCCAACCGTTCACACCCCAGGCAAAGTTTGATTTCGATCTATTCCGCACCCACGTGGCAAAAGCGCAGCGAATAATGGACGACATCATCGACCTTGAGATGGAAAAAATCGATAAAATCATCGAAAAAATCGCATCCGATCCCGAGACCGATGAAGTAAAGCAAACAGAACTGCACCTATGGAACAAAATCCGCACAAAAACGCTCAAAGGACGCCGTACAGGCGTGGGCACCACAGGTGAAGGCGACATGATAGCAGCTTTAGGATTGCGCTATGGCACCCCCGAAGCCACCGAATTCTCCACACTCGTTCACAAAGAACTTGCATTAGCCGCCTATCGTTCAAGCGCCGACATGGCAATCGAACGCGGAGCCTTTGAAATCTACGACGCTGAACGCGAAAAGAACAATCCCTTCATAAACCGCATACGTGAAGCTGACCCGGAACTTTACGAGCATATCCGCAAGAACGGACGCCGCAACATAGCATGTCTTACCATTGCACCTACCGGCACAACAAGCCTCATGACACAGACCTCATCAGGCATAGAACCGGTATTTATGCCCGTCTACAAACGCCGCCGTAAGGTAAACCCCAACGATACAGAGGTTCGTGTGGACTTCGTCGATGAATCAGGCGATGCATTCGAGGAATACATCGTATATCACCCCAAGTTCCTCACTTGGATGAGAGTCAACGACATAGAAGTAAAACCCGATTACACTCAGGAGGAACTCGATGCGTTGGTAGCCCGCTCACCTTATTTCAAAGCTACGGCCAACGACGTTGACTGGCTTGAAAAAGTACGCATGCAAGGCAGCGTGCAGAAATGGGTCGACCACTCGATATCCGTGACCATCAATCTTCCATCAGACGTAACCGAAGAGCTTGTAGGCAAACTGTATGTCGAAGCATGGCGCTCAGGCTGCAAGGGATGCACTGTTTACCGCGACGGTTCCCGTTCAGGAGTCCTCATTGCCGTGGAAAAGAAGAAATCGGCACCTACATCTGTCGAAGGACACCCCATTGTAGCAAAACGCCCTATCGAGCTTGACGCCGACGTGGTGCGGTTCCAGAATAATAAGGAAAAATGGATTGCATTCGTTGGACTTCTCAACGGCAAACCCTATGAGATATTCACCGGACTCGCCGATGATGACGACGGCATTTTCTGCCCCAAATCCGTAACCCGTGGTAAAATCATAAAAGCCGTTGACGACAAAGGCAACAAACGTTATGATTTCCAATTCATCAACAAACGTGGCTACAAGACCACAATCGAAGGATTGAGCGACAAATTCAACCCCGAATATTGGAATTACGCCAAACTAATCTCAGGCGTATTACGCTACGGTATGCCTATCGACCAAGTATTGAAACTCGTAGGCGGCTTGGAGCTTAACAGCCAGTCCATCAATACATGGAAGATGGGAGTCGAACGCGCATTGAAGAAATACCTGCCAAACGGCACTAAAGCGAGCGGGCAGCGTTGCCCCAACTGCGGACAGGAAACACTCGTCTACCAGGAAGGCTGTCTGATATGCACATCTTGCGGCACATCGCGCTGCGGATAACCATACGACGCCACAACCAATTCATAGCAATTCCCGGACAACCACCGACACGGTTTGTCCGGGAATTGCATTCTTATATAATATTATCCATACCCCACGAAACAATAATTGACCACTGCATCACTTTCGCGTTTCGAAAATTATATCTACTTTTGAACCACCGGGCAATCCGGATAATAAATACCATAAATAACATAGCGACACATCCGTAATACACCCATGAATCTAATATTCAACATCGACTACCATACCAACTGGGGCGAGACTATTTATATCACCGGTGACATACCGGAATTAGGCAATGGAAATAAAAACAATGCCGTGGCTATGCTCCCGGATGGGGACAGCCATTGGTTTCTCAGCATCGAGATATCGCCTGCCCACGGAGAATTCCATTACAGTTACGACGTGCGAAAGGGCAATGAAATCATTCGCAATGAATGGGGAACACCACGCACTCTGAACATTGACCCACATACTCCCGGAGCATCGATTTTCGACCGCTGGCAAGACATCCCATCCAACAAGCCATACCATTCATCTGCTTTTACCCACTGCATCTGTCGCCCGTCAGATTTGGGAACCACTCCCGCAGTCCGTCCGGGAATGCTGATGATTTCGGTAGACGCCCCTATGATTCCGCAGCACGCCACCCTCGCTATATCCGGTTCTTGCAAATCACTTGGATGCTGGAACCCGACTGATGCTCCGGTCATGAACCATGGCAATTTTCCACGTTGGACCATAGAGATACCGATTGATGATGAGACTCCTGATATAGAGTTCAAATTTCTGTTAATCAACAAGAACGACCACGATATAATTGGCTGGGAAAAACGCAGCAACCGTCATATACACATACCGCACACCGAGGACAATACCTCCTTAATTATAACAGGTCTGTTTTTTGAGAATCCGCTTGCCCCATGGCGCGGCGCAGGAGTTGCCATACCCGTATTCTCGCTTCGTAGCGAAAACGATTTCGGAGTAGGTGACTTTTTCGACCTGCTGCCATTGATTGATTGGGCTGCTGACACCGGACAACGCTTCATTCAGCTACTCCCCATCAACGACACCACCATGACACACTCATGGACCGACTCGTATCCTTACAACGCCAACTCTACATTCGCTTTACACCCAATGTATCTGCGTCTGCAGGAAATGGGGCAACTCTCTGACCGTCATCTCCAGTCGAAATTCGATGCACTCGCCAAAGAGTTGAATACCCTTCCCGAAGTGGACTATGTTCGTGTCAATAATGCAAAGAACGAATTCACACGCGCGCTTTTTGAGCAACAAGGAGCCGCCGAGATGACATCTACCGAATTCCAATCATTCGTGAACCGTAATGCCGAATGGCTCAAGCCATATGCTGCATTTTGTGTGCTTCGCGACCGATATGCTTCCGCCGACCCGAAGGATTGGGACGAACATTCCACTTATGATCCGGCCGGTATCGAACTATTCATTGACCGGAACCGTCACGACATCGAATATGTGTATTATCTGCAATATCACCTCGACAAGCAGATGCGCCACGTACGCGCTTACGCCCACTCCAAGGGCGTAGCACTTAAAGGCGACATTCCTATTGGAATATCCCGGAGCAGTGTCGACGCCTGGAAATCACCCGAACTGTTCAACCTCGACTGCTCCGCCGGCGCACCACCCGACGATTTTTCCGTATTAGGGCAAAATTGGGGCTTTCCTACCTACAACTGGGAAATGATGGCACGTGACGGATTCGCGTGGTGGAAAGCCCGCTTCCGGAAAATGTCGGAATATTTCGACGCTTACCGCATTGACCATGTACTCGGATTTTTCCGTATATGGCAAATTCCGCTCAATGCCATCCACGGACTGCTTGGCGTATTCAATCCTGCCATGCCATTCACCCCCGACGAATTGAAATACGGCTACGACTTCTGGATTGACCCTGAACTTCACACCTCACCATACATAACCGACACTATATTACACCAGCTATTCGGCGAACACATGGGTGAGGTACAAGCCACCTATCTCGAATCAGCCGAATCCGGACAATACAACCTACGCGATGGATTCACCACACAACGCATGGTGGCTGACTATTTCGGCTCATTCCCGCACGCTGAGCGCAACGACGTAATCTGCAACGGATTACTCACCCTCATCGAGGACGTATTGTTCATCGAGGACCCCTACGAGAAAGGCAAATACCATCCACGGATATCCGCAAAAAACACATGCATATACAAATCCCTCACCGATTACGAACGTCAATGCTTCGACCGTCTTTATGAAGATTTCTTCTACCATCGTCACAACGACTTTTGGTACGGCAAAGCCATGGCTAAGCTACCTCCCCTGATTGACGCTACCGACATGCTTGTTTGCGCCGAAGACCTCGGTATGATTCCGGCATGTGTACCTGCCGTGATGGACAAGCTCGAGATATTGTCGCTTGAAATACAGCGCATGCCCAAAGAATTCGGCATAGCATTCGCCAATCCGGCACATTATCCATACATGTCGGTGTGCACCACATCCACCCACGACATGGGTGGGATACGCCAATGGTGGGAAGAGGACCGGCAAGCCATCCAACGTTACTACAACGAAATGCTTGGGCATGCCGGGGAGGCGCCATTGTTTGCCGAGCCTTGGATATGCAGCGATATCATTTCGCATCATTTGAAATCGCCATCCATGTTATGCATATTACCGTTACAGGACTGGCTGTCAACCGACGGCACCCTCCGCCGACAGGACCCGCGACAGGAACAGATCAACTACCCTGCCAATCCCCGACACTATTGGAGATACCGCATGCATATAACCATGGAACAATTGCAGTCCGTCGAATCATTCAATACTCGTATCCGTAATATGATTTCAGACTCGGGCAGATAACTCACCACACGCTATATCTCAGGCGGTGTGTCCGAATACCCTCGGGCACACCGCACTTAATATTACGCTAATTTAACGCATTTCCTTTTGTTAATAATAGCACATAAAATTAAAAGAACTCGCATTTTTGTACAATAATCACTATCTTTGTACTATTATAGAATAATTGGACATTTGCGATGAGCATCTCCGCGTCCTTACTACTTATCAAGTTGCAATGAACCAGAACACTGACAATAAATCACGCCGCCATCTACGCATAATCACCCTTATGTGGTTGGGATTCGTAATATTTATTGCGGCTATATTTATTTTCTTATTCCTTGTCTACAATGGAGTCATTGGCTACATGCCACCGGTCGAGGAACTGAAAAATCCTCGCGACCGATTCGCATCGGTAATATATTCTGCCGATGGAGAAGAAATGGGACGATATTTCCGCAACACAGGCAATCGCATATATGCCGATTACGACGAGATATCACCCAATGTAGTCAATGCATTGATTGCCACTGAGGATTCACGATTCGAAGAGCATTCAGGCATTGACTTCCGTGCATTGATGCGCGTGGGATTCAAGACGCTTCTGCTCGGACGTAAGAACGCCGGAGGCGGCTCCACTATTACACAGCAACTTGCCAAACAGCTATATTCACCTGAGAGCAGCGGACTTATAAGCCGTGCCATGCAGAAACCCATCGAGTGGATGATTGCCGTCAAGCTCGAACGCTTTTACTCCAAGGATGAGATTCTGAAGATGTACCTCAACCAGTTTGACTTTCTATACAATGCCGTGGGCATCAAATCGGCAGCATACGTATATTTCGGCAAGCAACCTAAAGATTTGAACATCGAAGAGGCGGCAATGCTGGTGGGCATGGTCAAAAATCCATCCATATACAACCCAATCCGTCATCCTGAACGCACTCTCGAGCGTCGCAATGTGGTATTTGAACAGATGTACAAGGCTGACATGATTACCGAAGCTGAACTGGACTCCCTAAAACAGCTTCCTCTGATTGTCGACTTCCACAAAGTAGGTGACCACAACGAAGGTATAGCGCCATACTTGCGTGAAGAGATCAGATATATGCTCCGTGCCAAGAAGCCTGAACGCGCCAACTATCAAGCGTGGGAAACGGACAAATACATCTCCGATTCCATAGCTTGGATACGCAACCCCCTTTATGGATGGATTGAAAAAAATCCCAAGCCCGACGGCTCGAAATACGACATATACACCGATGGACTGAAGATATACACCACCATTGATTCCCGCATGCAACGTTATGCCGAGGAAGCTGTAGCCGAGCATCTCGGAGGATATCTTCAACCCGCCTTTTTCCGTGAGAAAAAAGGTTCCAAAGGAGCGCCTTATTCCACAAACCGGTCAGAAATATCGGAAATACGCGTGAACCACCTCATCCGCAATGCCATGCGGCAGACAGAGCGTTACCGTACAATGAAAAAAGCCGGCGCTACTGAAAGTGAGATTAAGGAAGCTTTCAATGTACCACGCGACATGAAAGTATTCACCTATGCAGGAGTGGTCGATACGGTAATGACTCCTCTCGACTCCCTGCTGCATCAGAAACATATATTGCGCACTGGATTTATGGCAATGGACCCCATCAACGGACATGTCAAAGCCTATGTCGGCGGTCCTAACTACCGATTCTTCCAATATGACATGGTGTCTACCGGACGTCGACAAATCGGGTCTACCGTTAAACCGTTCCTTTACACCTACGCCATGGAAGAGGGCTATACCCCCTGCGACATGTTCTCCAACACACAACCCGTACTTACCACAGAGGATGGACGTACTTGGATGCCACGTTCCGGCAGAGCCCGTGTTGGAGAGATGGTTGACCTGCGTTGGGCATTGACTAACTCCAACAACTGGATTTCGGCTCGGTTGATAAGCCAATTGTCCCCCGGAGCACTCGTGCGCACCATGCATAATTTCGGCATCACATCGCGTCTGGAACCGACCTTGTCGCTATGTCTCGGACCTGCCGACGTATCTGTCAAAGAGATGGTGGGAGCATACACGGCATTCGCCAACAAAGGTATGCGCGTTGACCCGATATTCGTTACAGCAATAGCCGACGGTACCGGTAACATAATATCGGAATTTAACCCCAAACATACTGAGGTAATCAGCGAAACCGCATACTACCGCATTCTTTCCATGCTACTCAATGTAGTGGACAGCGGTACCGGACATAGACTCAGAGGTGCGCCATACAACATATCCGCACAGATGGGTGGAAAAACCGGTACTACCAACTACAATGCCGACGGATGGTTCATGGGATTCACTCCGCAGCTTGTAGCCGGTGCCTGGGTGGGCGGAGAGGAACGGTTCATCCACTTCAATAACATGGGGTATGGACAAGGAGCATCCATGGCACTCCCCATATATGGGCGCTTTATGAAAAAAGTCTATGCCGACAAGTCGTTGCCTTATACGCAATCAGCCCGTTTCACATTCCCGGAGACAGTCAATTTGTGCGAAAGCCAGTTTGGAGAGATGCCCGAGGAAGAACCTGAAGATGTGGCGGAAAGCTCCATCAGCGATGACATATTTGATTAATAGACATTATATATCAGAATCATAAATCATAAGAATAATAACTACAAAATCATACATCCGATGAAATTCAACGTTTCAAGCAAGACTCTCTACAACTTTGTGTCGTCAGTGAGCAAAATCATCAATGCCAAGAACCCAATGCCTATCCTCAACAATTTCCTATTCATTCTTGAGGACGATTTATTGACCATCAAGGCAGCCGACATGGAAAACTCTCTCGTTGGCCGCCTGCGTGTCACCGACGCTGAAGGCTCAGGACGTCTTTGTCTCGACGCCCGCCGTATAGTGGAGCTGCTTAAGGAAATGCCCGACCAAGGCATTACCTTCGACATCGACGACGAAAACCTTGAAGTAAAGATTTCATATAGCAACGGATGCTACAACACTGTGGCAATCAATGGCGTGGAGTACCCGGATAAAAAAGGCACCACCGAGGGCGACAAGATTACATTCTCATGCACTACTGAACAGGTTCTAAAAGGTATCGAAAACACCATGTTCGCGGTAGGCACAGATGAGATTCGCCCGCAGATGATGGGTATTCTTTGGGATGTTAAGCCTGACGCCATAATATTCGTATCCACAGATACACGCAAACTCGTCAAATACACCAACGGCACATCCAAGCCGGGAGTGACATGTTCGTTCATTCTCCCCGTCAAAGGTGCCACAGTGCTTAAAAACGTGTTCGCGAAGGAGAGCGACATTAAGGTAACCGTAAGCCCTACCTCAGTAGTATTTGAATCGCCATCCTTCACATTCGACTGTCGCCTGATTAAGGGCAATTTCCCTGATTACAACCGTGTGATTCCGGCATCGAACCCCTACGTACTTACGGTCGATCGCCAGTCATTCCTCAATGCCGTACGCCGCGTGGCTGTATTCGGTGACGAAGGAGGTGGTCTTGTCAAATTCAAGTTCACATCCACTCAGGTGACTCTGAGAGCTTGCGACAACAGCTTCGGAACATCGGGTTGGGAATCTGTCCCCTGCAACTATTCCGGCAATGACCTTCTCATAGGTTTCGGAAGCCAATATCTTGTTGAAATATTATCAACCTTCTCCACCTCCGACATCATGATTAAGCTCGCCGACCCCAGCCGCCCTGCCCTATGCTTGCCGGCTGAGAACGACCCGGAATGCGAACTACTCATGATTCTGATGCCAATGAACATAGTTGATTAACACTTAATCCATAATGGAACTCAACCTTACAAAACCAACAATATTTTTCGACCTCGAAACCACCGGTACCAACATCACCCACGACCGCATCGTGGAAATATCCCTTATCAAAGTGATGCCCGGTGGTGAAGAGATTGAACGCACCCGCCGCATTAATCCCGAGATGCACATTCCCGAGGAAGCTACTGAAGTACACCACATAACCGACGAGGATGTGGCAGATGAACCTACATTCCGACAGATAGCTGCCAGCCTTGCAGAGATATTCCGCGACAGCGATATAGCCGGATTCAACTCCAATCGTTTCGATATTCCGTTGCTACTCGAGGAATTTCATCGCGCCGGAGTCGTGCTTGATCTCACCAACACCCGGTTCATTGATGTACAGACAATATTCCACAAGCAGGAACCACGCAACCTCATAGCCGCATACAAATTTTATTGTGGCAAGAACCTCGAGGGCGCACATTCGGCATGCGCCGACACACGCGCCACATACGAAGTACTCAAAGCACAACTCGACCGATATACCGACCTGCCCAACGATATGGCAGCACTTTCGGAATATTCGTCTCATACCCGCAACGTGGATATTGCCGGACGACTGGTCTACGACGATAAGAAACGTGAGGTTATCAATTTCGGTAAGTACAAGGGAAAGATTGCCGAAGATGTGTTGCGGTCCGACATGGGCTACTACGGATGGATTATGCAAGGGGATTTTCCTCAAAACACCAAGGATGCGTTTGCCCGCATACACATGCGCATTGAACTCGAACGTCGAAAACACTAATATTCTATCTCCATAACGATGCTTGCCGGAAAACATATAATACTCGGAATTACCGGTGGAATTGCCGCCTATAAATCGGTAATGCTTTTGCGTTTGCTCATTAAAAAAGGAGCTGAAGTACAAGTTATAATCACTCCGTCGGGAAAAGAATTCATTACCCCCGTCACATTATCGGCTTTAAGCGGCAAACCGGTCATAAGTGAATTCTTCACGGCAAACACCGGTGAATGGCACAGCCACGTCGACCTCGGTCTATGGGCCGACGCAATGGTGATAGCACCCGCCACGGCATGTACCATAGCAAAAATGGCATGCGGCGTGGCGGATAACATGCTCGTCACCTCATATCTTTCGGCAAAAGCTCCGGTGTTCGTGGCTCCGGCTATGGATCTTGACATGATGGCTCACCCATCCACAAAACGCAACCTCGAGACACTGCGCAGCTATGGCAATCACATCATAGAACCCGCATCAGGAGAGTTGGCAAGCCATCTCGTAGGCAAAGGGCGTATGGAAGAACCTGAGAATATAGTAAAAGTGCTTGAAGATTTCTTCTGCACCGCAAAACCACTCGCCGGGAAAAAGATGCTGATTACCGCAGGCCCCACATACGAACGCATAGACCCGGTGAGATTCATAGGTAATTTCTCCACCGGCAAGATGGGATACGCCATAGCCGACGCCGCAGCCCGCATGGGAGCTGAGGTGACATTGGTTAGCGGTCCCGTATCCATCGCTCCCGAAGAGCGTTCGGTTAACGTGGTCAAGGTGGAATCGGCTCGTGAGATGTGCGATGCCTGCACCGAACGGTTCCAAGATACCGATATAGCCATCATGTGCGCGGCAGTGGCGGATTATGCGCCCGCACACACCTACTCTACAAAGATTAAGCGTGAGAAGGACGAAGTCCCCGTTATAACACTTGTCAAAAATCCCGATATCGCCGCCACTCTCGGTCGACAGAAACATCCCGGACAGATTCTCGTAGGTTTTGCACTTGAAACCGACCATGAGGAAGCCAATGCCAAATTGAAACTCGACTCAAAGAATCTCGACATGATAGTGTTGAACTCCCTACGCGATCCCCAGGCAGGATTCGGTACTGACACCAACAAAATAACGATAATTACGGCTAAAGGCAGTGCCATGGATTTCCCCGTGAAATCAAAAACAGAGGTGGCAAAAGACATCCTTCATGCCATAGTGGATTTATGAGCAGATACCCATACACCATAATATTATTGTTCATATCATTGGCGATTGCAACCATGAGTTTCCATGCCGATGCACAGGAATTGTCATGTAATGTAGAGGTCAATGCCACACAAGTTCAAGGCAACGAACAGATTTTTGAAACCCTTCAGGAAGCTGTTAACGAATACATGAACACCACCAAGTTCACGTCGGCACAGTTCTCGCCTAACGAAAAAATCGAATGCCGCCTGTTCTTCACCATCACCGAATATACCGACGATATTCTTAAAGGCGACCTTCAGGTTCAAGCTACACGACCGGTATATAACAGCTCATATACCACCACACTTCTTAACTTCAAGGATACCAAGATTGAATTCACATACCGCGAGCACGAACCGCTGGTGTTTTCTGAGACCACTATGGAAAGTAATCTCACGGCTATACTCAATTACTATGCCTACTTGATTCTCGCACTTGACTTCGACTCCTTCTCTCCACGTGGCGGACAACAATATTACGACCGGCTTTCCACTATAGTGCAACTCGCGCAATCGTCGGGTGAAACAGGATGGAAAACATTTGAGGATAACCGCAACCGTGCAGCGGTATTATCGGCTTATACCGATCCTGCCACATCTGTAATGCGCGACCTCCTGTACCAATATCACCGTAAAGGACTTGACGAAATGTCGGTAAGTCCGACCAAAGGACGCGCCACCATAACATCCGCTCTCGAGAACTTGCGCACCGTCTATGACAAAGCGCCAATGTCAGTGGCGCTGTCCATGTGGCGCGATGCGAAGCTTGACGAGCTTGTAAATATATACAGCACAGGTTCACAAGGCGAACGCGATGGCGTGTACGACATGCTTATGATGCTTTACCCCACCGAGCAATCACGCCTCATCAATATCAAGAATCCTCCGGAAACAAAATAACCCCAACCATACTCAACGAATGTTAGAATCACTCCATATATCCAATTACGCCCTCATAGACAACATCGACATCCGATTCTATCAGGGGCTTAATATCATAACCGGTGAAACGGGTGCAGGCAAATCGATTATGCTTGGGGCTCTATCCATGTTGCTCGGAGGTCGTGCCGATTCCAAGGCAATACGACACACCGAACGCAAATCTGTGATTGAGGGTATTTTCAATGTAGAGAACAATACAGCACTCAAAGATTACTGTTTCGCCAATGACATAGAATGGGACGATGCCCGCTGCATTTTAAGGCGCGAACTGTCTCCTACCGGACGTTCACGTGCATTCATCAACGACTCTCCTGTGACATTGACTCAACTCCAAGGAGTAGGTTTGCGGTTAATTGATATTCATTCACAACATCAGAACCAACTTCTTGCCGATGCCGATTTCCAACGGCAAATCATTGACTCTATAGCCGGCAACGGCACCCGGTTGAAAGAATATGCACTCCTGTACACCCGGTTTAGGGAAGCGTTGCGTAAACTGAAAGCCACAAAAGCGGCTATTGCCAAGGACAGCGACAATGCCGACTTCATGCAGTATCAGCTCGACCAACTCGACCAACTCAATTTAAAAGAGGGAGAACTTCAGCAACTTGAGCATGAGCGTGACGTCATGGCAAATATGACTGAAATAAAAAGCAATCTCAATGAAGCCGTATCGGCAATGTCCGAAGGAAGCCGAAACGTTCTTTCGCTGCTCGCCCGTGTGCAGGACGCTTGTGCCGAACTCGACGACATTCTGGACGAAGAGGACGATATACCGGCTCGTCTGGACAATGCCATAGTCGAGCTCTCCGATATTGCCGACACCCTTTCGTCTCTCGATGCCAATCTCAATGCCGATCCGGCTGACCTTGAAAATCTTGAGGAACGTATCTCCGACATCAATTCGCTCATGCGCAAGCACAATGCCGACAGTGAAACCCGTCTGATAGAGATTCGCGAACAATTGCGCAAACGACTCGAACGCCTTGACGATGGCGATGACACATTGGCAGAACTTGAAAAAGATGCACGACGCGCACACCGGCTGGCAGCTGAAATGGCAAAAAAAATATCCGATGCACGAAAATCCGCAGCCGAGACATTCGCAGCCGAGCTTATGGCGACAGCTACTCCACTGGGGATGAAGAATCTACGTTGTGAAATTGCTGTAACACCCGCCGACATGTCCCCTACCGGAATCGACAGTGTTGAATTCCGGTTTGCATTCAACAAAAATCAACAGCCCATACCTGTAGGCGGAGCTGCATCAGGCGGTGAGATATCGCGTCTTATGCTCTCCATCAAAACCATCATAGCCGATAAGATGCAGTTGCCGTCCATCATATTCGATGAAGTTGATACCGGTGTATCCGGCGATGTGGCACATCGCATGGGGCAGATGATGCTCAACATCTCATCCAGTCTGCAAGTCATTGCCATAACCCACCTGCCCCAAGTTGCCGCTAAAGGAAGGTACCATTTCAAAGTCTTCAAGGAAGACGATGAACACGCCACACACACACGCATCAACGAGCTCACAGCACCACAACGTATCGACGAACTCGCATTGATGCTTGCAGGCGACCCGACCAATCCCGAAGCTCGCGCCACTGCTACAAATCTTCTTAACCAATCACACTAACAAACCACCATACATTGATGAACCCCACTGATTATATATTTGGCATACGCGCCGTAATGGAGGCCATAGAAGCCGGAAAAGAGATTGACAAGATTTTTATAAAAAAAGACCTCTCCGGTGCACTTGCCACCGAATTGTCCGACATGATTCGCGCCAACGGTATAGTGACCCAAAGGGTGCCCGTTGAACGTCTCAACCGCATCACACGCAAAAATCATCAAGGAGTCGTGGCAATGCTGTCGGCAGTCACATACCACAGACTCGACCACCTGCTTCCTGAGCTGTATGAGTCAGGGGTGCTCCCGTTCGTTGTAGTGCTTGACGGCATAACCGATGTGCGCAATTTCGGAGCCATAGCCCGTACATGTGAATGCGCGGGTGTCGACGCCATCGTCATTCCAAGTCACGGCAGCGTGAGCGTTGGTGCCGACGCCGTGAAAACATCTGCAGGAGCACTGCACCACATCCCTGTGTGCCGCGAACATTCCGCACTCGGTGCTGTGAAACTACTTAAAGCCTCCGGCTACAAGGTAGTGGCGGTATCTGAAAAAGCCGACATAAACTACACCACCGCTGATTACACCGTACCCACCGCACTGGTACTCGGAGCCGAAGACACCGGCATATCACCCGAGGTACTACGGCAATGCGACACATTTGTATCCATACCCATGTTCGGGCATATCGGTTCTCTCAATGTATCGGTAGCCGCCGGCATACTTATGTACGAGGTGGTACGGCAGCGTTTGCAGGCAAATATGGAGGTTATCTGATTAAACATCTTATACCGTGACGGCGTTTCATTTATAAAAAGATGAAGTTCCGTCATGGTCACTCCCGTTTCAACAGACAGACCGGTCGATAAACTCCGGCGTTACTTGTTGCCGGTACTGCACATCGCAGTATTGGCATTGTCGGTACTGCTTATAGCCTATATCACCTACGATACGCTGCTCAACATATCGTTCGTGACCAATCCGCGTTATCTGCGTGTGCAATTATGGATATGCGTCTTCTTCCTTGCCGAAATTCTGTTTGAATGGATTTTATCACCGCACAAACTACGTTTTTTAGGCAAAAACATTCTATTCATAATAGTGTGTGTTCCATACATCTCCCTTATACATCACATGGGATGGCACGTATCCGACGAAGCATACTATCTGCTGAGGTTCATACCCATGATACGTGCCGCCTACGTACTCGCCATGATGTGGGGCATCATGTCTAAAAACTGGATTTCAAGCATGTTCGGTGCTTACATCATCATGCTCATCACCACTCTCTACTTTCTCTCCCTGATGTTTTTCGTCGAGGAACACTATGTCAATCCGGGAGTCACCGATTACTGGCAGTCGCTATGGTATTCCGTAATGCAGATGACCACTTGCGGCTCCAGCATCAATCCCGTCACACCTACCGGAAAGGTCATTGGAGTGATACTTTCTGCCGAAGGTCTTATACTGTTCCCTGTTTTCACAGTGTACTTCACACACGCTTTCGCCCGAAACAGACCCGACACCTCCACATCGCAATAAATATCCATGGTAATCCGTTCATTTATTAGTACTTTTGCACTGGATTAAATTAATACATGAACAGATTTATCATTACAGCAAACATACTGCTGGCAGCAATATATACATCCGCCGCCCCCGTCACATTCAGCGGCTCCACCCGCAGTGTCATCACCGACACGCCGACTGCAAGCACGGGGCTCGATGCCGTCTATATACTTGACGGCACTGATGGTGTAAACGTTACATACACGGCAGCATCAGCATCAGCACCTGTCACATGGGCAAAATTTTCAAATGCAGGAGCTGCATACGCCGTTGAAATACCGGCGTCCGATATCTCCCGCAATGGGGCTTCCGTAACCCTCACTGCCGTTGATGGAGATACAGGATATGCAATAACCGAGACCGGCAAGACCACCTATTTCTGGATTGTCGACTACAGTAAGCACACATATAATGTCGATGCTCTGATTATTGAACCTGAGCAGGATTGCGACCGGGCATTCTTGTCTATCGAAGGCTCGGCAGGACGAATATTATATTACTCTATCAATGGTCGGGCATACGACGTAGACCGTGACATAACTCTCTCATACACTACGCTGAAACCCATAGAAGGTGCTATGCGCTACGAAAGCGCTACCGTTGATGAGCATCTGCAATACATTTCCGGCACTATAAATGTCACCGCTCCTTTATGCGACACCTATTTTCATATTTCAGGCGACCGCATGCTGCGTCAGTGGGGATTGGAACGTGAAATATCATCATCGTATTACACTACTCAATCAGTAAGTGCCGAAGTTTCCGTTGAGCAAATCAAACGCACCGGCGACAATGAAATCAAGTCCGATGAAACGCTTGGCGGGTCGGCTCCGGCTGAAATAGCATTCAGTGCCATCGTGTCTGACGCCGCAATATTCACCGAATGGCAATTTGCCACGGATGCCGATTTTGAAGATATAACGTTCCGCACCAATGACCTGGGGTTCACGCATACATTCCGTGACATGGGCACCAACTATATCCGCTTCGTAGCGGCGAACGCCGATGGCAACTGCCAATACTTCAGCGAAACATTTACAGTATACATTGGCGAATCACGTCTCCTGTGCCCCAATGCATTTTCCCCGGGAGCAAGCGAAGGCGTCAACGACGAATGGAAAGTGAGCTATAAATCAATTATCAGTTTCGAGTGTTATATATTCAACCGTTGGGGACAGAAGATGGCTGAATTTCACGACCCGTCGAAAGGATGGGACGGTAAGCACGGAGGAAAATTAGTTCCGGCAGGTGTTTACTATTACGTGATTAAGGCAAAAGGTTCCGACGGTAAGAACTACAATCTCAGTGGCGACATAAACATTCTGCGTTCAAGCCGGTAATGCTTAATCGACCCGTTGACATTTATTTATAACCCTCCTTTACTGACACACTTATGACTCATCGTAACCTCGCCACATTCATTTTGGTATTATCAGGCATCGCATGCGCCATTCCATTTCACCTCTCTGCCAACGAACCGGTCGTAGCACCGGCTGTGGTCAAGAATCCGGTAACACCTAAAAAAGTCAAATTCGCAGGACGTGAGATTGACCTTGACCGTGTGGACATGTTTGAGCGCATGGACCGTGAACTTACCGCTATGGCATATACCCATGGCAACACCTTGCTCACCATTAAACGTGCCAACCGTTACTTCCCCGTAATGGTACCAATACTAAAAGCAAACCATATCCCAACCGATCTGATTTACCTCGCATGTATCGAAAGTAGCCTTAACCCGCGCGCGCTATCATCTGCGAAAGCAGCAGGATTTTGGCAGTTTATGCCTACCACCGCCCGTGAATACGGTCTGGAGGTCAACGAATACGTCGATGAACGCTACCACCCGGTAAAATCCACGGAAGCCGCATGCCGATACCTTAGGAATGCCTATGACAAATATGGCAATTGGGAATCAGCCGCCGCATCCTACAACGGTGGCATGGGACGAATATCCTCCGAACTGGCATCACAGCAAGCTGACTCTGCCTACGACCTGTATCTCGCCGACGAGACATCACGATACATGTTCCGGTTACTAGCCATGAAAATGATTATGGAACACCCTTCACGCTATGGATTCCATATCACCGCCGACCAACTCTACCAACCGCTTGAATACACGACGGTTGAAGTATCCGAACCGGTTGAAGATTGGCCCGCATGGGCTCAGGAGCACGGAACTACATACATGATTCTGCGCGACAACAATCCGTGGATACGTGCCAAATCTCTCCCCAACAAATCCGGAAAAACCTATCAGGTACTCATCCCCACCGAAAAATCCATGCACCGTTCCACCCAACATCATCACACTTATAGCCACGATTGGATTAGGTAATGAAACAGACTACGGACAAAGAACATGACATAGAACCGCAACTCGAATCGCTTGACGTATTCGGAGCACGCGTACATAATCTGAAAAATATCGACGTAACCATTCCGCATGGCAAACTTACGGTAGTTACCGGACTGAGCGGAAGCGGAAAATCAAGTCTTGCCTTCGATACTATATTTGCCGAAGGACAGCGACGGTACATAGAGACATTCTCAGCCTACGCACGCAACATGCTCGGCAATCTCGAGCGACCCGACGTGGATAAGATTACCGGTCTCAGTCCCGTTATAGCCATCGAGCAGAAAACCGTTAACCGCAATCCGCGAAGCACTATAGGCACCACCACCGAGATTTACGACTTCCTGCGTCTGCTTTACGCCCGCATCGGCACAGCCGTAAGCTATCTCTCCGGGGAGCCAATGATTAAATACACCGAGGAGAAAATCGTATCGCTTATTCTCGAACGCTACACCGGAAAGAAAATCTACATCCTTGCCCCGCTCGTTAAGAACCGTAAAGGTCACTATAAAGAACTGTTTGAATCAATCCGTAAGAAAGGTTATCTTACAGTACGTGTCGACGGAGATATTCGTGAGATAACAATGGGCATGAAGCTCGACCGTTACAAGAACCACTCCGTGGAAGTAGTGGTGGACCGACTTAAAGTAAGCGAGAAAGACCTTACTCGCTTGCGCGAAACCGTAAGCGAAGCATTACGCCAAGGCGACAAACAACTGATGATTTATGATGTCGACGACAATGCCATTGCCCATTACAGCCAGCAACTCATGGATCCGGCAACAGGACTGTCCTACCGCGAACCGGCTCCGCACAACTTCTCGTTCAACTCACCGCAAGGTGCATGTCCCACTTGCAAAGGTCTCGGATTTGTCAATATCGTTGACCGTAACAAGATTATACCCGACGACACCCTGTCGATACACAACGGTGGCATACTACCATTAGGCAAATACCGCAATTCCATGATATTCTGGCAAATCGAAGCCATATGCCAGAAATATGGACACACTCTAAAAACTCCGATAAAGGATTTGAGTGAGGAAGCCATGGACGAGATACTCAATGGTACCGACGAACGGCTCACCATCAACAATTCTACCCTCTCCACCTCCAACTATTTCCTCACTTACGACGGGCTTGTCAAATACATCGAAATGCAGCAGGATGAGGATGCGGGAGCCGCCGCCCAGAAATGGAGCGGCAAGTTCTTCTCGAGGGTTGAATGTCCGGAATGCCACGGACAACGTCTCAACCGCGAGGCACTGCACTTCTTCATCGACGGAAAAAACATATCACAACTCGCTCGTCTCGACATCTCCGACCTATACCGATGGGCATGCGACATCGAACAGCGTTTATCTCCCACGCAAGCCCTCATAGCCCATGAGATAATCAAGGAGATTCGCACACGCTTGGGATTCCTAGTCGATGTGGGACTTGACTACTTGTCGCTCGACCGTCGGTCGGCAACACTCTCCGGAGGTGAAAGCCAGCGCATACGTCTTGCCACACAGATCGGCTCCGAATTGGTCAATGTACTTTACATTCTCGACGAACCCAGCATCGGACTCCACCAGCGCGACAATCATCGCTTGATATCTTCGTTGAAGAAACTTCGCGACGCATCCAACTCCATCATCGTTGTGGAACACGACAAGGATATGATGCTTCAGGCTGACTATATCGTTGACATAGGTCCCAAAGCCGGTCGCAAAGGCGGAGAAGTTGTATTCCAAGGCACACCGGGTGAAATGCTTGAGACCGAAACCCTTACAGCCCGTTACCTCAAGGGTGCCCAATCCATAGCCATACCCGAGGTGCGACGCAAAGGCAACGGTAAGACCCTGAAACTGATTGGCGCCACAGGCAATAATCTTCAGGACGTTACACTTATACTTCCGCTCGGCACCCTCACAGTGGTAGCCGGAGTATCCGGTAGTGGCAAATCGAGCCTTGTCAATGCCACACTGCAACCCATATTAAGCGCCCATTTCTACCGTTCACAACAGCAACCTCTCCCGTATAAGGAAATCGAGGGCATTGAAAACATCGACAAAATAGTCACCGTCGACCAGACTCCTCTCGGACGCTCTCCCCGCTCCAACCCCGCCACATACACCGGTGTATTCTCTGACATACGCAATCTCTTTGTCAATCTCCCCGAAGCTAAGATTCGCGGCTATAAACCGGGACGATTCTCTTTCAACGTAAGCGGTGGCAGATGCGAGGCTTGTTCAGGCAACGGCTACCGCACCATTGAAATGAACTTCCTCCCCGATGTACTCGTGCCATGTGAAGTGTGTGGAGGAAAACGCTACAACCGTGAGACACTTGAAGTCCGTTTCAAAGGCAAATCCATAGCCGATGTTCTGGACATGACCATCAATCAGGCTGTGGAATTTTTCGCTTCCGTACCGGCAATCCTGAAAAAAATCAAGGTATTGCAGGAAATCGGATTAGGCTATATTAAATTAGGTCAACCCTCCAGCACACTATCCGGTGGCGAGAACCAACGTGTGAAACTCGCTACAGAACTTGCCAAGCGCGACACTGGCAAAACGCTGTTCATACTTGACGAACCCACCACCGGACTGCACTTCGAGGATATCAACGTACTACTCAGCGTATTCAATCGACTGGTCGAGAAAGGCAACACTGTACTTGTCATCGAACACAACCTCGATGTCATAAAATCAGCCGACCATGTCATAGACATGGGACCTGGCGGGGGTAAGAACGGCGGCCGCATCATTGCCACAGGCACTCCCGAAGAGATTGCCGCCGGACAATCACCCACATCAGCCTACCTACTCGACGAATTAAAATCATCCGCAGATAAATAATAATCCCTCACACATGGACCAACTACCGCAAGACCCCATAATGCTCATGAGCGTAATCAACACCCGGCTGCGCGATATTTATCCATCGCTCCAAGCATTATGCGAAGACCTAAACATCGACCGAACACAACTCGAATCCCGGCTCCAATCCGCCGGCTTCACCTACATCCCCGCTATAAACCAGTTCCGTTAACCGATAAAATTCATTATCGAATACTGGCTCCGCAAAAAAAATTGGCATAAACTATTGCCGGAATAAAAATTTTATGTAACTTTGCAGCGTCAAAAACGGGAACACCGGACTTGACAGACATAGATGGTGAGCATAGCTCAGTTGGTTAGAGCGTCGGATTGTGGTTCCGAAGGTCGTG
>OFEZ01000308.1_pt1 | contig 37121 bp, 40 predicted proteins | sample 1521241 | NCBI WGS metagenome assembly OFEZ01 (sample SAMEA3504099, study PRJEB24116) | mouse gut metagenome | biome: mouse gut; feature: mouse-associated habitat; material: faeces | place: Denmark | collected 2011
AAGTACATTACAAATGAGCATGTAGTTTTTTTCTAACTTAATTTGACAATTCAGGAGAAAATAAAACGTTTCTTTTTTTCTATTTTTCGATAACCGTTCGCCGTCACGCTTAGCCCATTTAAGATATCTTCAGCATTACTTTCAAATTCTAACGCTTGTTCAGGTCCAAAATCTGTTGCGATCTGCTTAAGGGCCTCACTTAAAACAAAATTCCGACCTTGAAGGACATGAGCATCTGAAGCAACGACTTGGACTAACCGATTTTCTACTAGTTGTCGGGAAATATCAGCTACATGATCCCCAAAACCACCTGCATAACTAGTTGCTGTTACTTGGGCCAAGGCACCATGTTGGATAAAGTCATATAAGATATTTAAGTCCTTTTGGATTTCTTTGTTGCGCTCTGGATGAACAATGATCGGTGTTGTTCCTAATTTTTGCAACTCAAAGATCAAACGTTTAGCATAAGCTGGCACATTGCTGTGGGGAAATTCCAACAACATATAGCGTTTCTTTTCATCTGCGCCTAAAAGATCAGCATAACGCTGTGGTAGATCACCATTGATATGCACTTCCTGACCTGGAAAGACTTGCAATGCGATCTGCTCAGCAGCTAACTCATTTTGAAAATTTTGAACAGCTTTGATAACATCGGTGCGGTGATTTACATAATTATTATCCAAATGATGCGGTGTAGCCAAAATATGCGTCACTCCATCAGCTACAGCTGCCCTTGCTAGATCTAGTGAATGCTCTAGATCTGGCGACCCATCATCTATTCCTGGTAAAATATGACAATGTAGATCAACGATTTTTTCAAATTCCATTATTATTCCCCCAGTGAGCATGTCACTTGCGTTCTATTTATCTTCCTTACCGTAATAACCATAGTAGCCGTAATAACCAGCTGCTGTGCCATCAACATCGTTTAACACTGTGCCAATGATCTTAGCCCGTACATGCCGGATCAAGCCAACTGCTTGTCTAACAGCTTCTTTTTCAGCTTTATTTTCACGTACTACTAAGATCGTACCATCGACCTTAGTTGCTAAGATCTGGGCATCTGTTACTGATAAAACAGGTGGTGCATCATAAATGACTAGATCAAAGGCCTCTTGTAAGGCTACGATCAATTTTTCCATTCGTTTAGAGCCGATCAATTCTGATGGATTAGGTGGGGTAGGTCCACTAGGAATAACATAAAGATTTTCCACCGTTGTCTGATAGAAAATATCATTGACCGATACACTATGTTCCGTCAAAAAATTGGTCAACCCAACAGGATTACTGATACTAAAAGTAGCATTGATCGTTGGACGACGTAGATCGGCATCTACTAACAAGACTTTTTTCCCTTGTCTAGCAAAAACGACCGCCAAATTAGCTGCAACTGTCGACTTACCTTCTGAAGCAGTTGCAGAAGTAAGCACTAAGGATTTGATCTGCTTATCAGCATTGGAAAACTCGATATTCGTTCTGATCGTATTGAATTGTTCAGTATTTACTGAGTTTGGTGAAGAAACGGTGATCATATTGACCCCATTTTCCATACTATTTGTTTCTAAATGTTTTTTACGCTTAAAAATACTCATAATAATTAGATCCTTCTATGCATTTCACTGCTACCATCTGCATCTTCAACGATTTCTACAACTCGATAACTCCGACTATTATTGCTACTACTAATATGATATGCTGACCCTAAATTGACCAAACCTAAGTCATCCAAGAAATCTGTGCCCTTGACCGTAGTATCCATCAATTCTTTAATAACTCCGACTAAAGTCCCAAGTAAAGCTCCAACAACAAGTCCAAGTAAAATGTTTAACTTTTTGTTAGGCGATACTGGCGTTGTATCGACAGTTGCTTTAGATACGACCGTAACATTATCAACTTTCATAATGGTCTTGATCTTGCGTTTAAAAACATCTGCGATCATATTAGCCATATCCGCAGCAGTGTAAGCATTAGTGTCAGTTGCTGTTACAGTAACGACCTGAGAGTTAGTTGAATTAGTGATCGCAATGGATTTTTTCAAATCGTCCATTGTTCCTGCATAATTATTTTTTTGCTTTAATTCTTTCAAAACTGTATCTAAAATGATCGGTTTCTTTAAAATATCTTTGTACGTATTGATCGCCTGTAGATCAGCCTGTTGGACCGCATATTGAACACTTGTATTATCGACTTTTTGATTGACTAAAATGTCACTACTTGCCGAATATTTCGGTACCATAAATACAAAAGACACTATCAGTGCGATCAACCCTCCGATCGTTGCACCAATTGAGATCATCATCCAATTTTTCTTTAAAATTTCCCACGCTCTACCAACGCTAACAAAATTTCCACGTTCTTTAGTTTCCACTTTTATCCTCCATCCAATATAGATCTTATCTTTCTCTCAACTTTGCAGGTAAAAAATTAGTATCATCCATTGAAAAATACTTTCCTAGTAACATCCCAAATGGTGAGTACCACAATATGATCATTTGGGGATCAAACATTGCATGAATCGACAGCGTAATAAGTACGACTGTCAAGACATCATTACGATAATAGACACTCTTATATGCCACATAAGTAAACAAAAGTAAAATTATTACCGTAAATACCAAACCATTGACAACTAAATTTTGAAAATATGAACTGTCAATATAGTTATAATTAGCTGCAAATCTCCCAACACTATCTAACGTAATAAACTGCACTTTTTGACCAAACAAACTGACCCCAAAATTTTGTATCCCTGCTACACTTAAGTTCAACCTGTTGTTCACAAATTTATCGACCATCATAAAGATCCCGAGCGGTGCCCTAAAACACAACCACCAAAGGATCATTGGTGCAATAATAAAAGTTAATGAAGCCATGACTCTAGTTAATGAAAATCTGACCACAATATCTTTATTAATTAATTTTGTTACTAAAACATATCCGAGCAAGAACAGGGATAAAACAAAAGGACTGGTCGTTAAGGCATTTTTATAAATATACATATCCAAGCCTAATAATACCAGTAATTCAATATAACTGATCTGTTTTTTACGCCAAACCAAATATGCTGCTGTCAAAAAGAAGGCAAATTGGCTTGGAAATGAAACATAAGAAAAACCCATGCTATTTCTAAAACGCCCATTTTGTGCAGAGAAAATACTCCCGACAAGACCTAGCTTATTTCCACCGATCGTTATAACAAATAACGTTAAGATCGCAACTATAAATGTTTTTAAAATTTTCTCAAAATCTACATCTCTAGCTGAGACTACAAACAGCATCGCCGATAAAAAAATCAAGCCATATGAGTTCCCCATAATTTTTAGTGTAACTAGTAAAAAAAGAACCATAACAGCAACTCTGAAAAAAGAGTAGCTTTTCAGCTCTGCCAGCGATGCTAGTTCTTTTGCCACTAAAATTGCGATCGAACCTAGTACAATGATATATTGTACTTTTCCGCCTAATCTACTGGAATAATTTGTCGTTATCAGTAGATCTATAAACAAACACCATACAAAAAAAGTATAGCAAAATATATTTTCCTTATTAAATGAAATTTTTTTCATATATAATTACCTAAATTCCAAATTTTTATCTATGTCCATGCAAAAACCCCATATCAGTGATAAAATTCATCCACCAACTGCGCAACATGTTTAGAAAAACTTGTTGGAATTTCAAACTGCTTGAGCTTTTGACGTAGATCATCGATCAATTTAGGATCAGCACATAAAACTGCCAGTTTCTCTTCCAAGCTTGCTTCATCAGCTACAAAAATAAATTCTTGTGAAAGCATATCTTTAGCACCCACATGGTCTGAGACTAAGACCGGAATTCCGCGGCTTATCCCTTCAAGTGCTACAAATCCAAAAGTTTCATGCCATAAACTGGGCATGAGTAATACATCTATTTGCGAATAAAACTTATCTAATTCTGTTTGGCTAAGTAATCCATGATTATAGACCCACTCATTTTCAAAAAAAGAGTCTTGTGCTACATCACCACAAAAATTTATTTCAAAATTAGCATACCTTAGTCGCAAGTGTTCAAAAGCATCTTTTAACATAAAGAAACCCTTTTTAGTATCATACGGACCAATATAACCGAAACTGATCTGCTCGCTTTGTCTTCTAAGGCATTTATTATCACGTTCATCAACGACTCCACTATGTGTTATATTCAACACCCTGCCTTGTGCTTGTGGTAAGAATCTTTTGACATAATCACTGGCGACTTGACTATTAAAGTGAAATTCATCAATATAACTAAACATCTCTAAATAATACTTTCTTAATGCTACTCGCTTCTTTGCCCTAGCTAAACTAAGGTTTTCATTGATCATATTTGTACTTAATGTGCTTTTTTCGTGTGATCTTAAGTGTTTGATGACTTTAGTTTCTTTCAGAATAGCATATAAGTGGCTCTGCATTACCCATAACTTTAAGTTACTTGGTCCGGCTTTACATAACATACAATCAACACTACACTTAGTTTCAGATAATGACGATAATGGATCGTCCTCTAGCATCTTGGGACAAAGGCCATAAAAATCGTGTGTTGTATATACCATTTTTATTTTCAACTGTTTGATAGCTCGTAATAATTCAAGGGGTACACCCATAAATGTATGAAAATGTACGACATCAATCTTTAGATCCATTAGTAATTGCGTAATCTTTGTCACATCCCGTGCTTCCATGTAGGGTAACTCATCTGAGATTCCTAACCCTAACGAAACTGGTAGTGGATCTAATAACTCAATTATCTGAAATTTTTCATTACTTTTTTTCAATCTAAAACTTAATTTCTTCTTCCAAAAACTCATTGCTCCTGGATACATCAAATAAACATTATTATTATTATTTGAACTTAATTGTCGCGCTAAATCTAGGCTATATTTAGGTAGTCCCCCCCGACGATAAGGGGGTAGCCCCAAGGTATACTCTAAAATATTCATGTCTACCCCCGTAAAAAGATATTCTCATAATCAGTAACGATCTTTTCCCATGAATATTGTTGCTTGATCCTTTGCTTAGCGACTTTAGCTAATTGATCTTTTTGTGTCTGATCCAATTTGGCTACTGATTCCAATACATGCCTAAGTTCACCTTGTTTAATTCCCCAGTAAAGTGCACCACTTTCACCAACTTCTTTATTGAAACCAACATCTAAAAGCAAGTTTAATCGTGTGCTACCTAACGCTTCTAACAACGAAGGATTAGTTCCACCAACCGAATGGCCATGTAAATAACCTAAAGCATTTTCACGAATATATTTCAAAAGTTCTGCATCATAAACAGTTCCCACAAATTTGATCCGTGGATCATTTTCAAAATGAGTCTTTTGTTTCAGTTCTTCATAGAATTTATTTTTTTCGACATTTGTAATGATCACCAAGTCTTGTTTAACATCACTTGCCATAAATTCGCGGATCATAGTCTCATAGTTATTTTCAGGCACAAAACGACCAACGATCAAAAAATAGTCATTTGGTGTAACATGATGCTTTGTGTACCATTGTGTAACTTTTGGATCATCTTCCACTAATTTAGAAGCTGAAACATCAGCACCATAAGCGATAAAAGTCGTTTGCGGATCATATTTGGCGTAATCATGTTTGATGTAAGCTTCGATCGATCTACTATCACAAACCAAAAAGTCAGCATTTTTGACCATTAGGCGTTCGGAAACTTTCCAATATTTTCTGATCGGCGCTGACCACTTTGCTCTTTTCCATTCATGTCCATCTGGATTTACCCAAACTTTAAAACCATAACGATGAAATTTTTTAATATACCGGTGAATGAAAGGTCCGATCCGACAAGCCAAAATATAAACGATACCATCTTTCATATTTTCTTGCTTTATCTTAGCCAAAGCCCAATCAAGAGCCTTAAGATCATATAGTACCGCTTTAGCTCCACCAATATTAGGAACTGTGATCTCTTGGCAGTCAGCACCAGCATATTCATATTGCCGTGGTTCTTTATCAAAAGTCATACATGCCACATGATATTTGATCTGTCTATCTTCTTGGCGTGAGACCAAATTATCTACAAATGTTTCAAAGCCACCATAATTAGCAGGTATTCCCTTTGAACCTACAATAAATACATCTTTCATCTCAAAAATTCCTTACCTATCCTTAATTGTTCGATTTCGTTTGTCATATACAACACTATTTTTAGGAATATCCTTATTAACTAAGGTACCAGCCCCAATAACTGAGCCACTTCCGATCCTTACACCATCTAGGATGATCACACCACTTCCGATCCAGCAATCGTCTTCGATCACGATTCCCTTGTTACTTACACCTTGAGCTTTTATTGTTGTATCTTCATTTGAAAAATTATGATTTTCAGCAAAAAGAGAAACTCTTGGACCGATCATAACATTTTCTCCGATAATAATTTTTCCAGAACAGCCTATAAAACCGTATGGCCCGATCGATGAATTATCTCCCATTTTTAAACCTGAGCCTATATTCCCAACGCCGTAATAACTTGAAGGTCTGATCTCAGTATAGCGGCCGATCGTCACATTATTTCCAAAGTGCAATCCATCTCGTGCTAATCCATGAATTTCAGAATAACTTTCAAACTTTACATTCTTGCCACATTTGATATGTCTACGATGTGTTATTTCAACTGATTTCCCAATAAAAATCGGAAAATCATATTTTAATCCAAATTTACATAAACCACGCATGACCTTCCAAAAAGTTTTTATGTAAATACTGAGTTTATCTACTTTTTTAATTTCTGTACTCATTTGAGGCATAATGATCTCCCCCCTATCTCCATGTCAAGCCTTTAACTTTATCTATAGCCACATCTACCGCCAAAGCTAAGTAATACATTCTATACTTTAATAATTTTCTTAACAAACGATACCGTTTTGAAAATAATTCATCGTACCAGCCAGCTACAAATGATTGATGATACTTTTGTTTTTTCATTACTCGTTTTAACTCTGTCGTTGCTCTAGATAAACTCAATTCCTTGCGTAAACATTTAGCACCATAGTAGCGTCGTATCAAAGTAAAAGCTCCATTTAACTTAATACGCAATATGACTTTTACTTTTTGAGGTGGATATTCTTGCAAAATCTTATCGATCCTTTGTTCATACTCTAGTTCACTAGCCAATACTTTCTCATTGAAACGTGATAATGAATGTTCTTCTAGGATCTGATAAAATTTAAGATCCGACAAATAGATACTTTGAGCTTTGTCGATCGCTTCTAAGATAAATAAGGTATCTTCAGAAACAACGATCTTGTCATTAAACATCAACTTATTTGCTAATAAAAATTCGCGTCGGTAAAACTTAGATGCGATCCCTTCTTGAATAAAAGGTTTAGCAATACCTAAAACCATACTCATGCATTTTAAACGCTCATTTAGCGTCCTTATCTGATGTAACCCACTATCTTTCAATTGATGAACATCTTCCCAGAGCAAGTCGGGATATGACTCAATTTGTTTTAAAAAAGTCGGGATAAAATTTTTAGTGTACGCATCATCACTATCGATAAATGTCACGTACTCCCCTGTAGCATTTTTTATGCCTAGATTTCTAGCCTTACTTACGCCACCATGTTTGGCTTTAAGCAAACGATAGGTCGTAGGATCTGTGGCAACTGTTTTTTCTAAGAGCGTAAGTGTTTGGTCAGTCGAACCATCATCTATAAATAAAACTTCAACTACTGCTTTATCCGCTCCGATCATTTGCGTTAAACTTTTCAGTGTTCGTTCTAAATAGTTTGCTGAATTATACGTTGGCATAACAAATGTTATCTTTTTCAACCGTGATCACCCTCAATAATTTGGTTCTACCCTTTTTCCCATTCGCTCATGGATCCCATCACGATAAGCTTTTAATATCAATGGAACATTCTGCTTTACATGACGATCTCTGATTGCGATCAATAATGTTTGCAACAATAATAAACGTGGGCTTACATGTCTGACCGCCCAATTTTTTCCATAACGTCGATCAAAAATAATATTATTTCTCAATGTATAATACATTCTCCATGTATAAGGCGCATGGAGAGCTTGAGTATTATTTGCATTTTTTTTCGCCAATTGTCGATGTAAGATCGCATTAGTCACATAAACGATCTTAGAATACTGTAAGATCCTTTGTGCATAATCAGAATCATCATACTCTAAGAAAAAGCCTTGGTCTGGAATACCAATTTTTCTGACCAGATCCGTTTTTAGTAAGGGCCCCTCAAATGGCATATCGGAAACAAAATATTGTTCTTCATCTAATGGATATTTAGCCGGCTTTTTACGCCACCAAGTCCAAAACTTTTTAAAATCACTAAAATCGATATCTAAACAAACAAGATCTTGATAATTTTCATCATTTCGACTTGGGATCGCTGCTTGCACGTTATTTTGTTTTATCTTGCCCAATAATCGCGCTAAGCAATCGGACTCAGGATAAACATCGTCATCCATGATCCACAAATAGTCACTTGAAAAATCTTTAGCCATCTTGATCGCATTAGCAAAGCCCCCAGCACCACCAAGATTTTCTGAACTTCTAAAGCAAATACCAAACTGCTCAGCTGGTACTTGCGCTAATTGTGAGGTTTGTGTGATCACTTCAAAGCCCTGTTGTTCAAGATAGTCATTGGTTCCATCACTACTGTTATTGTCAAAGATAAACACACGTGATACTGGATATGTTTGCTCAGCGATCCCTTGAAGAACTTTTTTCAAACATGCTAAGCGATTATAAGTTACCAAGACCACACATACTTTTTTTGTCATCTTTTTTCCCTTTAACTCTTCAAAAAGCTTTTAACACTATCTGCCCAAGCATCCCAATTTAGTGTTGTATCATAATAAGTTCGAGCTGCCTTCGACATATTGTGATAATTAGTGGTATCTGTCACTAAGCCTTCGATCTGCTGTACAAAATCTGTACTAGTAGCTGATGTAGGTAAAGTGTAGCCAGTTTTTTCATTCAATACATATTGTGACACACCACCAGTGTCATAAGTGAAAACTGGTAAAGCATACATGGCAGCTTCAGCAAAAACGATCCCTGCTGCTTCAGCTTGAGTAGGTAAGAGAAATAGATCAGCTTTTTCATATTCAGCTTGCAGGTTACTTAATTCTACGGGATCATTTTTATCTAATCTTCCCTTGAAGATCACATCACTTTGAGTAAAATCACTTGGTTTATCTAGACCAACGATCGTCAAAGTATAATGATAGCCTGCTAAACTATGTTCATTTAGCTTAGTAACGACATCTAAAGCTATATCTATACCCTTACGCTTCCATTCGACCCCTACAAGCAATATATTGATCTCTTTACCCATTAATGTCTTAGGTGTGATTTTCACCTCAGGCATATTAGCACCAAAAGGGATCAAAGATAATTTAACTTCTGGTTGGTCATAGTCGTTTTGGACACTTTCATATGTCCATTGGCTAGGCAAAATGATCTTAGCAGATTTTTGCAGAGCCAAACGATCGATCTTATCTCCGCAATCTGCACTTTGTTTATCAACACCAGCATAGTAATAATCATTCATCAAAGCATATGTTGCATCTGGGAGATCGACAAATTTAACCTTACTTTGCGCAAAGGCTATTATTGATGCACCTGCTGGGCAAAAATAATAATTTGACTTCTTATCTTGATCATGGATCAGTTTATCGGCTCTTTTTCCCCAATACTTGGCGCCAAACTTGGTCGTTTCAAAGTTAGCTACGCCTTTTTTCTTTATTCTATTCAAGTAAAACATTGTTCCTCGAATATAGAAACTGTAAACCAATTTTTTAACGTGAGCGTATCAACTTCAAAGCCATTTCTCTTCAAAGCTTCGTACATGTTACTCATCGTTCCTGACCAAGTCCGTTTATCTTTGGGATCGTTAAATGACATTACCGTTATTTTCAAGAACATCCACCTTCTTTTATTCTTCGATCTGTTTCATAAATTCAGCTAGTGCATCTTGCCACATTGGAAATTCAAAGCCGGTTTCTTTAGCCAAATGCATCACTGAATATGGTGGTCTAAAAGCAGCGGTCGGATATTCATCAGAAGATACTGGAACAACTTCAACATCTTTGTCTTTTAAGATCTCTTTAGCAAATTCATACCATGAGCATTGACCATCATTACTGCATTGATAAATACCGTATTCGATGTTGTTATCAACTAGATAAGTCAAAAATTCAGCTAATGTCCGGGTCCAAGTTGGTCGCCCGATCTGATCTGAGACCACAGTCAAACGATCATGGTTTTTAGCTAAGTTCAACATCGTGTAAACAAAGTTGTGGCCCCATTTACCATAGACCCAAGCTGTTCGGACGATATAATACTTATCACAGTATTTTTCGATCGCTTGTTCACCTAATAGCTTAGTCCGACCATATTCATTACGTGGGCCTTTAGGATCATCTGGCATATATTCGCCTTCTGTTCGTAAACCATCAAAAACATAATCGGTGCTGACATAGACCATCAAAGCATCATATTTTTTGCAAGCCTTGGCCATGATCTCTGAGCCGACTGCATTGACTAATTCATTTACTTTTTTGCCTTCACCTTCAGCTTTGTCAACTGCTGTATATGCTGCACAGTGATACACGATCTCAGGACGATTCTTAGCAAAGTAGGTATCAACCTTGGCTTCATCGGTGATATCCAATACATCGACATCAGCTGCATCATAAGCGATCCCACGCTCATCCAATAAATGTTGTAATTCTTGACCTAATTGTCCATTGCCACCAGTGATCAAAATTTTCATCTTATTTTATCTCCTAAATTTTAACTTTCTGTCCTTACTGAATAAGAGGTTGACGTAACTAAATAACATCAACCCCTTATTGCTTATTTTTTAATTCAAGGCTGCACGTTCTTTTAGTGGGCGCCACCATTCTTCGTTGTTTAAATACCAATCAACAGTTTCAACAATACCTGTATCAAAAGTATATTTTGGCTTCCAACCGAGTTCAGTTTCGATCTTTGTTGGATCGATCGCATAACGACGATCGTGTCCCAAACGATCAGCAACATATTCAATTGCCTCTTCACCTAAACCAAGTTGTTCAACGATCAAGTGTACGATCTCATTATTTGTCCGTTCATTATGTCCCCCGACATTATAAACTTCACCCTTACGACCCTTATGTAAAACAAGGTCGATCGCTTGGCAGTGATCGTAGACATGAAGCCAATCGCGGATATTTTTACCATCCCCATAGATCGGTAATTTCTTACCATCCATCCCATTTGACGTCATCAACGGGATCAATTTTTCAGGGAATTGGTATGGTCCGTAGTTATTTGAGCAACGTGTGATATTCACATTCAGACCATAAGTTTCATAATAAGCACGAACTAACAGATCAGCAGAGGCTTTACTTGCTGAATATGGTGAGTTAGGTGCTAATGGTGTCGTTTCACTGAAGTATCCTTCCTTACCTAAAGTACCGTAAACTTCATCAGTCGAAACTTGCAAATATTTTTCTAAGCCCATTGTCTTAGCTACGTGTAAGAGTGCCAATGTCCCTTGCACATTTGTTTCTACAAAAACTTCTGGATGCAAGATCGAACGATCAACATGACTTTCAGCCGCAAAGTTTACGATCGTATCGATATCGTGTTCTTTAACTAAATGTTCGACCAATTCACGGTTTGTAATATTGCCGTGAACAAAGACATGATTAGGGTTATCCTTTAGATCATCTAAGTTATGAATATTACCAGCATAGGTCAATAGATCTAAGTTAACGATCTTATATTCAGGATATTTTTCGAGCATGTAGCGGACAAAGTTACTACCGATAAAACCGGCACCGCCTGTTACAAGTAAGTTTTTCATCAGGTTAGTCCTTTCCGTAAGTAAAGTTTAGATCAGCGTCTTTTAAACGTGGATGTTTTTTATCTTTATCCGATAAAATCAAATGTTCGATCGGCATTGGCCAGTCGATCCCTAGATCTGGATCATCAAATGCGATCCCCCCATCAGCTTCTGGATTGTAGTAGCCATCAACTTTGTAAGCTACATTTACATTTGGGGTCAAAGTCACAAAACCATGAGCAAAACCCTTTGGGACTAATAATTGGCGGTGGTTATACTCACTTAAGATAAAGCCTTGCCATTGACCATATGTAGGTGAGCCTTTACGAATATCAACGATCACATCATAGATGACACCTGTAACGGCCCGTAATAATTTAGTTTGAGCATAAGGTGCACGTTGATAATGCAAGCCTCTTAAGACACCTGGTTCAACTGAAAGTGACTGGTTGTCTTGAGTGAAATCAAAATCGATCCCGGCTTCGACAAATTTTTGCTTTGTATATGTTTCCGTGAAAAAACCACGATGATCACCAAAAACATCGGTCTCGATGATCTTAGCATCTTGTAACTTTGTATCAATAACTTTAACCATAACTAACTCTCCTACTTATCTTCATTGGCTAAACGCAATAAATATTGCCCATAGTCGTTTTTCTTCATTGGTTGTGCTAATTCTATCAACCGTTCTTTAGAGATCCAGCCTTGACGATATGCGATCTCTTCTAAGCTAGCAACTTTTAAATTCTGACGCTTTTGGATCGTAGCGATAAAACTTGAAGCTTCTAACATCGAATCATGCGTTCCAGTATCGAGCCATGCATAACCACGTCCCATGAGCTTAACATCTAGATCACCACGTTTTAGATATTCTTTGTTGATGTCAGTGATCTCCAACTCTCCTCGCGCTGATGGTTTCAAGCCCGTAGCGATCGAAACAACATCATTATCGTAGAAATAAAGCCCTGTGACTGCATAATTACTCTTAGGCTCAGCAGGCTTTTCTTCGATCGATAAAGCACGATGGTCTTTGTCAAATTCTACTACACCAAAGCGCTCAGGATCAGTTACGTGATAACCAAAAACTGTTGCTCCTTGCTTCTTTTTAGTAGCTTCTCTTAATAGTTGACTCAACCCACTGCCATAATAAATATTATCGCCTAAAATTAGGCAGACCGAGTCATCACCAATAAAATCCTTACCTAAAATGAAGGCTTCCGCCAATCCATTTGGTCGTTCTTGAACTTTATAGGAGAGGTTTATTCCAAAATCGGACCCATCACCTAAAAGATCTTTAAATAATGGTGTGTACTCTGGGGTCGAGATCAATAAAATATCTCTGATCCCTGCCAACATCAGGGTTGACAGCGGATAATAGATCATTGGTTTATCATATACTGGGATCAATTGCTTAGAAATACCACGCGTGATCGGATAAAGACGCGTTCCACTTCCACCAGCTAAAACTATGCCTTTCATATAAGACTCCTTATTAAAAATAATTTAAAAATGCTTATAGCTAGTCATTCGTGCTAATTTTCGCACATAATCATCGTAAATTCAATTACACTTTTATTACAAAAAAAGCAATTGTTACTTTAGTGGCTATAATGCCTTATATTTTTTCAAAATACTTCCCTTATATTTATACACTGTTTTTCGGCTAACTGCCAGTAATTTTGCTATTTCTGCCACAGATATATCTGAGTTCAGTCTTAAAGCTAAAAAATTTTGTTCATTTAGTGTACATTTTTCCCATAATCTTGCCAATAGATCCCCCGTGGCGAGATCATCAAAATCACTTTCCTCTTTTGCCCACAACATTTCTTCGGTGGCTGGTAAACTGCATTGTCTTTGTTTGAGACGTGTCTTTTTTCGCAATACATCTAACAAACGCCACTTGATCTTTTGGTACAGATACGGCATGACTTCGGCTTCTTTGACAATTGCATGACTCTCACAGTACATACAAAAAGCTTGGGCAAAAACCAATTGTCCTTCTACCACTAGATCTTCATAATCTGGATCTTGTCGCGATACATGCAGATGCTTTAAAACACCATAGATGACTTTTTCATGTTCTGCTTGCAATAAATATGCAAATCCTTTTTCATACATAAACTAGACTCCCTTTACTGATAAAGTTTGTCTAGGGCCCTAAACTGTTTTCAGCATACGACCTATATGAACTGGATAAAACCTGCATCTTACCGCAAAAAAACTGCAAGTAATTTTTTAGTTCGCTTAAAACCCTGTTATGATAAGGTTTAAGCTATCTATCAGCTACTATAACACAAACATAATTTCTTATAGCCTTAAAAATAAGTCCAATAAACTTTATAATTGTGAGATATTGCGGTAGTAGTTAAGAAAAACTTAAAATTACAAGAGGTGAATTTTATGGAAACAATTTCCTTTGACCATGCTGGTTTAGTCAAACTCTATCAACAAGGATATTTTGATGCTGACGCATATTTGGACAAACAGACCCTTCTTTTAGTTTGGGATTGTCATGATCTTGGACTAAAGAACTGTCGCTCACTCATCTTAGATACTAAACGCGGGATCATTATCAGTGACAAAGAGACGACACGTTTAGTCAATCAATTCATCAAACAACAGCCAGTTGGGCTTTTATTAACACGCGCACTAGTCGGATCATTTGCTAAAAAAACACCATGTCTGCCCTATGTCTGGGGAAAGATCTTACTCGTCCCTTTAAGTGGCTATACCCGTCATGCGACCAGTTGGGTCAGACTTGATCACGTTTATTATGATTATTTCAGCGACCCAGACCATATCACGTTCATCTTTGATCATGATGATAAGACGCGCTATGTCTTACCTATCAATAAAAAAACATATCTCAGCAACTTAAAAACAACAACGACCATCTACTATAAACTCCACCAGATCATCCATGAGATAAATGCTGATTTTTCGTTGGACTTACCAAACGACCACTCACTTTGCAACTTAGAAAAGCAACTTGATACCTTATCACTTACCGCTTTTTTAGATGATTATCTAACAATGATCATCACTTTGATCTATCGTGAAAGTGGGGTCACATCTGCAAGTGAAGTCAAACTCATCAAAGATCGCCTCAAGCAAAGGTACGATCATCTATAAAAAACGCTTTATCTTACTAGACTTGGATTCTATTTCTTATTGATTCACAAGCTATTAAAGTTATAATATAATGGAAATGATTAATAATATAGAGCTTGATCCAAGGAGTAAATACTTATGACAAAACCGATCAAAATCGTTACGGATTCATCTGTTCAATTAACACCTGAAGAGATAAAAGAAAATAATATTACGGTCATTCCGCTTTCAGTCGAGGTAAATGGTAAAAACTACATTGATGGTGAAGACATCAGTCGCGAACAACTAGTTGAAGAATTGCGCAAGGGTAACATCCCTAAGACCAGTCAACCAGCAATGGGGCGTTTTATCGATACTTTCAATGAATTAGGCAAAGATGGTAGCCAAGTTTTGGCGATCTTGATCTCCGATGTTTTGAGCGGAACTTTTGAAACAGCGCTCAGTGCAGCTGATATGTCAGAGGCTGATGTAACTGTGATCAATAGCAAATCGACTGACCGTGGGCTAGCATTCCAAGTCTTAGCAGCTGCTAAAGACGCAAGAGAAGGCAGATCGATCGCCGAGATCAAAGAACACTGTGCTGATATCTACTCACGCACAACGATCGACGTGTTGGTAGATAATCTCGACTGCCTTGTTGCTGGTGGACGTGTGAGTCGTTTTGCTGGTGCTTTGACAAAACTGATCAACTTAAAGATCATCGTCCGCTTAAATGAACACAGCCTTGATGTCTTTACCAAGGGGCGAAGTCGCAAGACCTTCATCAAGCACTGTAAAGAATTAGCAGAACAACACAAAGATAATCCGATCCAAGCTCTTTCGCTGTCAAATGTCGGGACCGATCCAGAATTTTTGGAAAAGATCAAAGAAACGATCTTACCAGAAAATAGTAAAGCGACCTACATCGCACGCCTAACAAGTCCGATCATCATGACACATACAGGGCTAAACGCTGTGGGCGTGATCACATTGGCTGAAAAGCCAGAGAAAACTGAAGCTTAATACCATATAGCCATCCAATACGACCTGTATTAGGTGGCTGTTTTTTTGTATCAATATACATTTTACGCCTTTTTATACATTGCTCTCTCTAATTGATAATCTTTTTCAATTACGTCCTTTTTCACCTGAACATACAAACCCTATCAAATCAAGATTTCATCCCCGCTAATTGAGAATCATTATTATTTAGAACGATTCTAATTTACATTAATTATTTTCGGTGTTACGCTTTAAGTAAAGTAGAACTGAAATTATTTTTTACGAGGGGATGTTAATTATGAAACATTCAACTAAATTAGGCTTGATCATTGCGATCGCATTATTCTCAGCGATCCTAGAATTTGGCTTTGGGCTTGCCTTGGTCGCGCAGATCATTATTACGGTAACTGGGACTTTGATCGCCTTATCTATGTTAAAAGAAATGATCAAAACCTTACGCTCGGGTAGCTATGGGGTCGATCTGCTGGCGATCACTGCTGTGGCTGCCACACTTGCTGTAGGTCAGTATTGGGCTGCGATGATCGTCTTGATCATGTTGGTCGGCGGTGATTCGCTTGAAGATTATGCTTCTAAAAAAGCGCATACCGAATTAAAAGCTTTACTCGATAATTCACCACAGACTGCTCACAAAGTTGTAGCTGACAAACTCATCGATATCAAAGTCGATGAAGCTAACATCGGCGATCAATTGGTCGTCAAACCCGGTGAGACTGTCCCTGTCGATGGGCATATCATCAAAGGCAGTAGTATGTTTGATGAATCGAGCTTGACTGGTGAATCTAGACCGATCACCAAAAATGTTAGTGATACTGTCTATTCTGGTTCGATCAATGGTGATTCTGCGATAACAATGACAGTTGATAAACTCGCTAAAGATAGTCAATATCAACGCTTGATCCAACTGGTCAAACAAGCCGACAGTACCCCAGCTCATTTTGTCCGAATGGCTGACCGTTATGCCGTTCCATTTACTGGGATCGCCTTTGTGATCGCTGGGATCGCTTGGTTTGTTTCTAAAGACCCAGTACGTTTTGCTGAAGTTTTGGTCGTAGCTTCACCTTGTCCGTTGATCTTAGCGGCCCCAGTAGCTTTGGTATCTGGGATGAGCCGTTCGTCACGTAATGGGATCGTGGTCAAAACAGGCAGTGTCTTGGAAAAGATGGCAACAGCTAAAACAGCCGCCTTTGATAAGACCGGGACGATCACCAGTGGTCGCCTCTTTGTCGATCAGATCAAACCCGTAGCAGGTACGACCAAAGAAGAGCTTTTAAGTTACGCAGCTAGTGCTGAACGATCTTCCGGCCACATCCTAGCTCGTTCCTTGCTCAATTATGCGGTTAAACATGATGTTAACTTATTAGAAGTTCAGCAACTATCTGAGGTCACAGGTAACGGGGTCACAGCACAGATCGCTGGTCAGACTATTAAAGTCGGAAAGGCTTCGTTTGTTGCCCCAACAGCCCAAGTCGCTGAAACGACCCAAACTTGTGTCTATATTAGTTTGAACGACCAATATATCGGTACGATCACTTTCATTGATAAATTACGCCTTGAAGCTGCCCAAACGATGCAAACTTTACGCGACCATGGAGTCAAACACTTGATGATGTTGACGGGTGACCAACAAGCTATTGCCCAAACGATCGCTAAAGAAGTCGGGATCGATGATGTTAGGGCAAAATTATTACCTGAAGAAAAGATCAAGGCTTTAAAAGCAGTACCTGAAAGTGAGCATCCCGTCATCATGGTCGGCGATGGAGTCAACGATGCCCCTTCATTGACCGTCGCTGATGTCGGGATCGCCATGGGGGCCCATGGAGCCACAGCAGCCAGTGAATCAGCTGATGTCGTGATCTTAAAAGATGATCTGCTAAAAGTCGCTAAGGCCGTTGAGATCGCCCAAGATACTTTACGTATTGCACGCCAAGCTGTTTTGATCGGGATCTTTATCTGTGTCTTTTTAATGTTAGTTGCTAGCACCGGTCTTATCCCAGCGATCGTGGGCGCAATGTTTCAAGAAGTCATCGACACCGTTTCGATCCTTTGGGGCTTGCGGGCTCGCTATTCCCATGAGAAATAGTCATTTAAACAGGATTGTAGTAAAATATTAGTAATTAAACTGATTGAAGAGGAACTAATATGACCGATCCACTATATTCACTGATCACTATCGTCAATAAAGAAGATGTCTACCAAGCTTTTAAAGCTGGCCTAGAGAAACAGACTGGCGTTGACTATGAATTGATCCGTATCAACAATGAAAATAATGAGTATAACTCTGCTCGCAAAGCTTTTAATGATGCTGCTAAAAAAGCTAGAGGAAAATATCTCGTTTTCCTACACCCAGATATTCGTTTTTTAAATGAGCATGCTTTAAAAGATGTCTTAGACCAGATCAGATCACTTCCAAAAGATTTTGGTGTTGCTGGTATTGCGGGCAGCCCTAAAGAATTAGTTGCTAATGATCGGATCATTTTGACAACGATCATCCACGGCGACCATAAAGAACATGTTGGGCGCCCGATCACTGGACCTACCCCAGTCCAAACTTTAGACGAATGTTTTTTCGTCATTTCTCGTGACTATTGGGAAAAACGGCCTTTTCCACCAAAGGAAGGCTGGCATCTTTATGCCGTAGAACAATGCCTCTTGGCTCAAAAAGACCAGTGTGAAAATTATGTTGTTCCAGCTGCAATTTGGCATACTTCTGATGGTAAGTCTGAAGATTTTCGCTATACACTTCAAGTTAAGCAACTGATCAAGGAATATCAAGCACAGACGACTTCGATCAATACGACTGTTAAACGTTGGCCGACCCGTGGTTTAAGCGCTAAAATATTCGTCAATGCCTATCTTGTTAAGATGTATCTAAAATATTTGCTAAAAAAATAAGCGTGGTCAGCATCATATGAAAACGCGGACCCTATCATGATGTTATCATCGTGGTAGGGCCCGCGTTATTCATTCATATGGTGTTATCTCATATGCTTTAGCTTGCTATTTTAGCGATCAGCTTTTCTAAATGTAATGCTAAGGCGTAATCCCATAAACGACCACGCAATTTAGAATCAGTACGGTATTCTGGATAACGTTTCAACTTAGCCAAAGTTTTTAAATTAGGTTGCTTATAATACGCCAAGCGCGTCCCATAATATTCCTCTAAATGTAGAACTTCTGGGGCATCGACCAATTTTAAAGCTTGAGCCAAATTATCTAACGCACATAGATTGTCCTCTTGTTCAGCGATCTTCTCACTGACATCAAACTTGGCCAACACCTTTTGCCAGCGTGTATCAGTCGAAGCGCCCAAAGTATTATTTTCATGGATCCGATAACCGATGAGTTCTTCATTTAAGAAATAACATCCATGGTCTAAAGCCGCCATTAAATTCAGATACCAATCATGTGGCATCTCAGCTTGATAATTTTCCACCAAGATATCTCGTAACTCACTTCGGATCAACATCGTACATCCAGGAGAAATATTGTTACGCATGATCGCATTTGCATTGAATTCAGTCAACTTGGCTAAAGGAGTTTTTGAATAAATAAAGCCCGCGTTATAAAAAGCTTTATTCTCAGGCAAGTTGAGCGATTCGCCGTTAGTATCGATCAACTGCACGGCACAATTCAATGCTTTTATCTCTGGCTGTTGTTGCATAAGGGCAACCATCTTGGCTATTTTGTCCAAATGCCAATCATCATCTTGATCGGCTAAAAAAATGTAGTTTCCCGTAGCCTTTGCCAAAGCTTGCGCAAAATTCTTACGATAACCTAAATTCTTTTCATTGATCGAAAAATGCCACTTATCAGCGAGACTGTGCTCTTTAATAAAATCTTGCACTAACTGAGCAGTATTATCAGTCGAAACATCGTCACAAATGATCACTTCATCTGGCCGACGCGTTTGTTCTAATAGCGTTGTTAGTTGTCGTTCAATGTATTTTTCACCATTATAGGTCGCCATAACGACTGAGATCATCTAATTATTCCTTTCTACTATCGGCTTGCAAAGAGGCCACAACTTTTTTAGTAAAATAACCTTGGCGTAGTTTTTCGCCCATCGCTATCGTTCTTTTACGCATCACAGCATATTCTTCAGGTGTCACTTTTTCCAAAACATCATCTAATTTGTTCAAATCACTGATCGTCAAGCCGATTCCATTAGTAGTAATAAAATCGGCTAAAGCGGCTTTTTCCCAAATAATGATCGGTAAACCTGAACTGATATAAAGTGATGTTTTATGAGGATTATTGTACAACAAATAACGACCAAATGTCCCTGTACAGCTCTCAGTACTTTGCCCATCCCATATCAGTCCGAAATTCTGGGTCAAATACTTTGGAAGTTCTTCAGGACTATATTGTCCCTCATATTCGATGCAATCAGGCGCCTGCGTAAACATATTAGGTCCAAACACATTAACAGTTGATTTTATCTCCATTTTTTGTAAAAACTCTGACTTAAAAAGATTACCCGCAAAACAAAGCGAACCGTTATAATTCATTGAAGTCTGAAATGGTTGCGGATTATCATAATCAAAGATCGAAAGTTCATGCATTGGCTTAGTATAGCCATGTTCTAATAACCATTGCTTCATCTGCGGATTATGCACTATCAATTCATCAGCTTGATCAAATAAAGCTAGCTCATTTTGGATCTCAGTCTCATTTTCAGATTGTAGGCTTTGGATATCATGGACCCAGATCACAAATTTTTGCGCTGGATAACGTTTCAATACAGATAAAAATGAAGTCAAAGCATACCGCGATGAAACAGGATACTGTAAGATAACTGTCTCTAAATCTAACTTTTTAACTTTTTGGGGTAGTTTGAATTTACCATAAAGCAATTTTTCAAATTTTGTTTTATGGGTACGAAGTGGTAACGACGTATAGCCGATCTCACCTAGATACTTGATGATATCTTCCTTAGCTTTGCCGCCACCAATATTTTTTCCTGGATCGACCGAAGTCACGATGTAATTACTCATCAAAATCACCTATCATTTTCTTTTTATATAAAGCAAATACCAATCCCCTAAGTATTGGCGATACCGTGGAAAACAATCCCAGTACATAGCCAATATGATCCCTTGCAACGGATTTTTTGTATTGTAGAATTTCTGCCTTTGTGCTAACCACTTAGCATTGCGATTTAATACCTTAAGTTGCTTTGTCTTCTCACCAGAAACATCAGTCAAAGTATACACGCGTAGCATCTTTTCAAAGGTTTGTGCCACATTGATCCAATCCTTTTTGGCACGGATGTTTTTGAGCTCTCGACTTTCTACACTAAACGCACTATTCTCATGTTTGCGCCATTTTATCAAATCATCTGTATAAATATAAAGTCCATTATCAAATAAACTTAAACGCCACAATAACGCATCATGGGCATACTCAGGACGCCAATACTTCTTAGCTAAATCTAACAACTCTTTGCGAATACAATGCGTACAGCCCGGACTTTGCACGAGCAAAAAGTTATTAGTCAAATCTATTCGTTCTAAGTTTTGCTTGTTTTTTCTAGGTCCGATCTTTTCACTTCCATCTGGATAAAACATTCGATAGTTTGAAACTAAAAGTGAGATCTGCGGATTTTTTTCCATGATCTGTTCCATCACTTGCAATTTATCTTTACGCCAAATATCATCTTGATCACATGAGAATACTAGCTCCCCAGTTGCCGACCACATACCTTCCATGAAATTTTTTCGCCAGCCTTTATTAACTTGATTTGAGATATACTTCCAATTATCTAAACCATACTTAGCCAAATAGGCTGACACGAGCTCTGGTGTTTTATCAGTCGATCCATCGTCATACATCAAAACTTCATCAGGAAGTCTTGTCTGTTGACGCAACGAATCAAGTTGTTCTATTATGTATTTTTCACCATTATAAATCGATAAGACGACTGATAATTTCATATACTCAGCTCCTTAATTCCTAACCTTTAGCTTTTCATAACTCTTCCATGCAACTTTATATAATGGATATCCCAAACTAAGCATCAAATAGGCTACGCGATCACGTTTTGGTGTTTTTTCATCTGCTAAGACTGCTTTTTTATGTGTCTTTAAAAATGAAATGATCGCCTGTCTTTGCTTTAAAAAAATGTCTGTGACATCTATCATTTGATTCAACGTGCTGAATCGTGCATAAACTTGACGTCGTAAAGTCGCCTTTTTCAATTCAGGATAAACTGAAACAACATCTTTTGCCATCTGATCAGTCATTTCTAACAGTTCTAGTTTCTTTTGATTAAACTTAGAAGTTGTGATCGAATCTTCCCGTAAAACGTAATTGTACTTAGGCAAAAAACCACATTCAACTTTATCACACTGCAAAAATAGTTGGTATGTCGTTGCAATATCTTCAAAGAGCTTTCCCTTAGGAAAACGGACCGTTTGATAGAGATCGCGATGGCCTAACTTAGCGTAAGCACATGTATCAACAAGATCATGATAACACATCATTTCGATCGCATCTTTACCTGAGAGAGTCGTTATCTCACCATTGCCTTGATTTTTGATCGCCCCAGTCGCTAAATAAACATTATTTAATGAACATAGTGCCAATTTAGCTTGAAAATCATGAGCTTCCAATAATTCATACATAAACTCAACATAATCAGGCGTAACAGTATCATCAGAATCAACAAACGTCAAATATTCCCCTTTTGCTAGTTCGATACCATGGTTACGTGCTTGTGATAGTCCACTGTTTGCCTGATGGATCACTGTAAAGCGCGAATCTTCTTTAGCATACTGATCAGCTATCTGACTGGAAGCATCTTGACTTCCATCATCGATCAAAATGAATTCCAAATTACTATATGTTTGTGCTTTTAGAGAATCCAGACAGTTTTTCAAATATTTTTCAACATTATATACCGGTACTATAACACTGACCAAAGGTCTCTCTTTCATTCCATTCACCCTTAATATGCACCCTCTGCTTTAAAAATACTGATCACATTCTTCAACATTATCTTTACATCAAACCAAAGCGAAGCATGGTCGACATAATATAGTTCAACCTCACAGCGTTCAGGATAATGGATACTACTTCGTCCCGAGGCTTGCCAATACCCCATAGCACCCGGAGTAACTGAGAGTAATTTATCAACTTGATCGCCATATTGTTTCAGCTCTTCTTCCACGACTGGTCGTGGACCAACAAGTGACATCTCACCTTTTAGAATATTCAAAAATTGTGGCAATTCATCAACTGATGATTTACGTAAAAAATGCCCAAATCTTGTGATCCGCGGATCTTTATCAGGTGGCAGTTTATAACTATTTTTTATATATATTTTCCATTAAACGCTTTTCTGCATCAACGATCATTGATCTATATTTGTAGATATAAAAAGGTTTATGGTTTTTACCAATTCGTCGTTGCTTATAAAAAACAGGTCCTTTATTATCACCAAAACAGTCGATCAAAAAAACGATAAATGTTAGCGGTAAGACAAAAACTAATGCGATCAAAGAAATGACGATGTCAAAACACCGCTTCGTAATTGCATAGATCATCTTATTCAATTTGATACCCAAGATTTTTTTCTCCTCCCAAAACAAAGTTACCTTCAATTATCTAGTTTCGATGGTTTACCTGTTATTTTCCGAATTAAAAATGAAGCTATCTTTTTAGGCCAATTTTGTTTGCCCATAAACATCACAGGAACTTCTACATAGTCGATCTTATTTTTTTGGACCCAAACGTCTAACAATAATTCACTGATAAAACCAAAGATCCGTTTCTCATATGGTGTATAATCCGTAATATCGACTCTTTTTTCAACCTCAGATAAAACATCGATCAACCATGATGTATACTCATCAAAAATTACTTCTTTTGCAATCAACATATTGAACATGTGGACTGCCTTTTCTTGCATCATTTGATCGAAATATGGAATGTAATCTGGATACTTTTCCTGTAACACTTGACGCGTTGTTTCAAGATCTTCGATGTGATGCACATGTTTGTAGTGAGACCACGAAGTTTCGATGTAGTAATTTCGCTTACGCGGTAGGATCATATCGTGGTCTTTTAAAAGTTGAGCTAATCTTTCTTCTGTCAGAATATCAGCGAACTTTTTATCTACACTGCTAAAGAAATTACGCTTGCCATTCGAGAAGAAACGCCGGTAATGTACCAAACCCTTAACATCAGCATTACGATTTTTAGCAGCCCAATATTGAGCCGTCAATTCACAATAATTTTCATTCTTAATAGCGATATTGTTACCAGTATTATCCCGTAAAAAACCCGGAAAATTTTCTATAGATTTACCAACTTGTAGCGGACAGTATATTTTTTCAGTTGGCATTTTTGCCTTTTTATGACTTACGACGTAAATTTCTGCTTTCAAAGATCTTATTTCCCTCCGCACTTCAATTACAAATTTTACTTATTATCTTTAACATTATATCTATAATAGATATACTTTGCAATTCGGACTAAAAATACCTCTTTGATATACCCAAAAAAGAGAAACCACAATGCAGTTTCTCTTCGTTTCGATAATTATCATTTCCTTATTGATACTACTTTTTCCTTACTAAAACTCGTGATATCCGCTAATAAAGCTATAAAGATAATATTGTATGAGATCTCTAGCATGTGGTGATCGATCAATGAGCTCAAAATCACTAATAAAACAGCCATGGCTAAGCTATATGCCTGATTTTTCAAAGCCCGTTTTAGTAGATAAAAAATTCCACCAAGTAAGATAAAGAAGCTGACGATCCCATTCATCATCAAGATCTTTAAAAAACTACAATCGATAAAGAAATAATCAAACGGCCCTTTGTGGATCCCACCATTTCCATTTTGAATGACCATCTGACCAAATAGCGTGACATTATAGCGTTCAAAAGCCAGTTGTCCCACAGCTAAACGACCAGAGAGCACTTTGTTGACCACTCTAAAGAGTAGATTGCTTGGCTGATAGAGATAAGTCATGATGATCACAAAAAAGATACTTCCAAATGCCAAAGTAGCTATCCATTTGAGCTTAAGATATTGCAACATTTTAATAACTTTTTCTTTCAATAAGCCACAAAAAATGATCGCTAACATCAATAGCATATCTAACCGCGTATCGGTTACGATATACATCCAAGCTGTCATCGCAAACAAACCAATATATTCTGGCAAATCAAAGCGAAATTTTTTGTATAAAGCATACGCTAACATCAGATAAAAGAGGCGGGAAGCAAGATCTGTAGGGTAAACAGTTCCTAAGGCATAACGAATCGCTGCTGAACCATCACGACTATTGGTCAATCCCATAATCAAGCCTAACTTAGCTGAAATAAATGTTAAGACCAGTCCCACACTAATGATCACTAAGAACTCTTTTAAAATCAAGTGAAAATCTATCCCTCGTGCTGCAACGATCATTAGATAATAGTACAAAAAATCCCACGCTTGACTGGAGATACAACCTGCTAAGATCAAAAGGCCAACCGCCACATATAACGCTAATTCTTTTTGATCTTTGAATTGATCGAACAACATGATTTTTAAAAGAGCTAAAGCACCCGCGATCATCCAGAGACGATAAGGGAATGATTCACTTGGGTAATACACAATGTACATCGTTCCATTGATAAACTGTGATATCAGATAAAAGCCTAACGCGCTAAAGAACAAATAATTACCATATTTAGCAGGTAACTTAGTTAGCAGTTGTGCGCGTAACTCAAGTATTTTTTCCATACTTTCTCCTTCTCTTCTCAAACTTACCTTCTGATGAGTTCTTTTACGTTTTTAATGATCGTTGGACGTAAGAGCAAGATCATGAGTCCATAGATCACGATCCCTAAGAGCACATCAGCAAAAATCGTTAAAATACTTGTATGCACGTGCGTATTTATCCAATAAACAGGGATAAACATAGTCACCCCAGCGATCAAATATTTAGGAACATTGATAAACATCTTCTTTAATTCAACATCTTTGCGAATCACCCAAAGTTGATAGCCAGTCACCACTGCTTCCGACAAAACTGTTGCTATCATCGCTCCATTTAATCCCCAAAGATATATCAATGGAACATTTAAGATGATATTGACTACCGCGCCTAGAACGACCGAAGTGGTAAATTCTTTTAAACGATCGACTGGCATCAAATACTGCAGTCCAGTCGTATTACTCCATCCGATCAAAACAATAATAACTGATTCGATCAACATCGCCGGTCCAACAGGCTCATACTCTGGTCCATAAAAATACGGTCCAAAATGCAATGCGATCCCAGCAATCCCTAACCACATCGCGATCCCTAAAAAAGAGACGAAGTCAAAAGCGATATACAAAAAGTTGTTTACATTTTCATTGCGACCCTTAGAAAATTCATTTGAGACGCGTGGCATTAAGACTGCACTCATCGAAGTTGCTAAGGCAAGCACCATTTTGATCAAATTATCTGAAAAATTATAATATCCAGCGGCATCAGTATTGACCATTGCTCCAAGCATCGTTTTATTCAACACAAGATAGACTTGTGTTGCGATCTGTGGTGCAAACAATATCAAAGTTGGGTGTAAATGTTTGAGTGGATGTAGTTCACTAACTTTAACTTTGACCAACATCTTCCGCAAACGTGGCCACAAAGCTAAGTTTCCTAGTAACGTCGTCCCCCCTAAGATAACAATATAAAGCCCAAGATCATCTGGTGTCTTGACTAAGGTAAAAATCAAGATGACCGAGAGGATCCGCACAAATGTGTTTCTGAGCGCAGTATGCTTAAAATCCTCGAGCCCATTATAAAACCATGTGATATCGAAGGCAACTGCGATCAAATTAATCGCTTGCAATACCATATACGTATGATTCCTTGTATAGACTTGTAAAAATAAAGCATACGCAATACAAGCAAGGGTGATCGTGATCGTTTTTAAGATCTGGATCTCCCAAAAGGCACGACTGACCGCTTGCGGGTCATCTCGTAAATAAGCGATCTCACGATTCCCGTAAAGAGCGATCCCAATACTTCCAAACAAGATAAAGTATTGGATCCAAGAGTTAGTGTAGGCATTGATCCCGATCCCAGAGGCTTTTAAAACACGACTAGCATACGGAGCTGTGATCAACGGTAAAATCAAAACTAAGATTTGATAACCTACATTATACAAATAGTTGCGGAGAACTTTCATTTTTAATCACCAAATTCTTGCTTAACTGTGGTCAAAGCAGCCGAGATCACTTGATCCATGTTGTAATAACGATATTGACCTAAACGTCCACCAAAGATCACATTTTGCGCTTCTTGTTTAGCTAGCTCTTGATATTTAGTATAAAGCGCATTGTTCTTCTTATCGTTGACGGGATAATATGGTTCGTCACCGCGTTTCCAATCAGCAGGATATTCCCGGGTTATAACGGTCTTATTCTTATCACCTTTACCAAATTCAAAGTGCTTATGCTCAATGATCCGCGTATATGGTGTTTTGGCATCAGTATAGTTAACGACCGCATTACCTTGGTAGTTATCAACATCTAAGTTTTCGGTCTCAAAACGTAAACTCCGATATTCTAATTCACCTAATTTGTAATCAAAGAATTGATCGATCATCCCGGTGAATAAAACTTTATCGTAATCACGCAAGTATTGGTCTTTATTATCAAAGAAATCAGTCTTAGTCTTGACGGTGATGTTGGCATGAGCTAACATCTTTTCTACGATCTGAGTATAGCCACCAACTGGGATCCCTTGATAATCATCGTTGAAATAGTTGTTATCGTAAGTCAAACGCACAGGTAAACGGCGAATGATAAAGGCTGGCAATTCAGTTGCCTTTCGTCCCCATTGTTTTTCAGTATAACCCTTGATCAATTTTTCATAGATATCGGTACCGATCAACGAAATAGCTTGTTCTTCCAAGTTTTCTGGTGTTTTGCCGTTCAAGACAGCACGTTGTTCATCGATCTTTTCTTTAGCTTCTTTAGGTGTGACCACGCCCCAAAGCTTATTGAAAGTGTTCATGTTAAAAGGTAAGTTATAGATCTCACCGTTATAATTTGCCACCGGTGTATTCGTATACCGATTAAATTCAGCAAATTGGTTCACGTAATCCCAAACTTTTTTGTTTGACGTATGGAAAATATGTGCTCCATATTGATGCACTTGGATCCCATTGACCTCTTTTGTATAAATATTGCCCGCTAGGTGGTCACGTTTTTCGATCACCGTAACCTCATGGCCACGCTTGGCCGCTTCATTGGCAAAAACTGCACCAAAAAGGCCTGCACCAACAACTAAATATTTAGACATAATATGTACTCCTCCAAAGATATTAAATTATCTCGTCTAATCAAATAAAAGCCGTCACAATGACGGTAATTCCCTTTGCATTATACCACAGAAAAAAAACTTAGCCTACTTTCCAAAGAAATACTTCAACGTTTCAGGTAAACACCTGGGATATCAAAATGTTCATTATAAAGATTATTCGGCCACGCTGCCGGATCTTCAGTGATATCCATCAAATGATAAATTAACACTATACTTTGTCATTGGCTCATACGTTAAAGATGACACAGCGATTGCTTTGCCATTGGTTCTTGCTTGTTTAGCTTGACTCTTGATCTTTTCATAGCGTTCATTGATCGCTTGTGAGGATTTGAATGAATCATAAAAACCTGCTGGTAAGGTTAAAAAACTCCACATTAAAATCACAGTGATGCATAACTGTTTGGCAAAACGTCTGCTGGACGTATTTTGAATACCAGTCGGCGCAAGTAAAAAAAGACCAATAATCAAATAAATGATTCCACCAAAGAAGCTACGTCCCCCTTCTTGCCCCATCGGTGAAAGTGCTAAAGCATAAATAATTGCACCCCCAGCCAATGTCCAGGCCAGACCTGCAAATAAATAGCGATCTTTTTTAGTATTATACCTAAGTAACGCTAATAAGACTAAGGCTGCTAACAGTGGTAAATAAGTCGTCATAACAGTCTCATTTATTTTAAGTAATCCTTTTAACGCTCGTACAATAACTGGAACATCATAATACTCTTTACCAAAAGTAGCTAGTGTTCTAATTTTAGCTGCTGGTGAGAGCACTAAGATCAAGTATCCTATCAAATTTATCACAACTGCTAAACTACGGTTCAAGACAAAGGGCGCTTTCTGACAAAATAACACTCCTAGGTAAATCAAAACAAGTATCAAAGTGCCACCTGAAGTATTCTCATTACCGATCCCTGCTAAAAGTGCCACACTATAGAAAAATAAAGTTTGCAAAAACGTGGTAAGTGATAGCTTTCTTGTTGTCAAAAAAGTTTTACTCGTGAATAAATAAATAAAAAGTAAGTTTAAAACGCCGATCCAAAGATAATTACCAGCCCCAGCTTTCCACAAGACCGTCTGACCAAAATCTGGAATGAGCAAAGTAGTCGTCAGTACTAAGATAATATATCCCAGGTTATTGTGTTGACCACCTTTTCTTTTCAAGCTGAGTAAATACATCAGCCAGACTAAAGCTACAAAAGCTAACGCATTCAACATAGCTACAACTTGGTGATCACCAACAGATAAAATTCTAAATAGCGTCTGGCCCACGATCCGACCGTTCCAACCAAAGTAGTCCAGTTTTGTCTGTTGTAAAATCATTCCTAAATTCTGATATTTACTTGGCTCAAGATCATCAGCATATAACGGCGTCATCAAGTTCCAAACAAACATTATGATAAAAGTCAGTGTTTGAAATCCCCAAAAAAGATATCGATTTTTATTTAGCTTCTGAACCATACTTGTTATTTCCTCCATCTGTATTTATTATCGCTAAATTCGCGAGTGTGGCTAAAAGAAATACATTATACGATATATGCCAAAAATGATGATTGACTGCCATGCTCAAAGCGATCAATAAAACTGCGATCGCCAAGCCATAGTATTGCTTTTTAAATGCACGATAAAGCAAATAAACTAGCAAACCTAACATAAACAGTAAAAAGACGACTCCAAACATCATCAGTGCTTGAACATACGCTGAATCGATAAAGTAATAGACCACAAAGCCCCTTGGATCTCCATTGCCATTTTGATAGATGTATTGACCAAATAAGTGGATCGGGTACTTTTCAAATGCCATTTTTCCAAATAACAACCGCCGCGATAGCAAAGTATCTAATTGAGCATAAAATGGATTATATGGATCAAAAAAATATGTCAGCAATAAATTTCCAAAAGAATAGAGGGCTACAAGCGCGCTTGCTCCTTTAACGCCGATAAATTTAATAGCTTTAAAAACTGTTCTTCTAAAATACATCACTAAAAACAACAACAGCATCAAGACTGCATCTAGTCGACTGTTAGTGACCGCAAAGATCAATACTGCGATCAATACCATAAACCCGATCTCTTGACGTGAGAAAATAAAATCCCGTATTAGTGCAAAAGCAAGCATCAGATAGAAAACATGAGCTGCTAGATCAGATGGTGTCGCTAATCCTAAACCAGCTCGGATCACGCCTGCACCTTCGCGCCACATGATGTTATTAGGCACAAGTCCTAAGACCGCAGCTGCATAGACCAATAAGAGCAACGAGAGGACGACCAAAATATATTTATTTAAAATTTGTTTAAAATCTATCCCATATGCCCCAATGATAAATAGATACATAAAAAATGGATCCAATTCATGGGCTTGCTTGCAAACGATAAATAAAAAACAAGCTCCAACTAAGATCGCCAGGATCGTATTAAATTTATGGTGATCAAAAAATATAATCTTGCAAAAAACCAATAATGCTGCTAATTGTGATAGACGTAATAAAACAACGATCGCACCTAGCCCTAACGCCCGTGAAAGTGTCGTACCTGCCATAAAATTAACGATCAAATACAGACTAAAGCAAAACATGTAGAGCTGATTTCCCAGGTTATCTTTGTGTAACGCTAATTTTTCAAGCACCAAACAACCTCCTAACTATTCTTCTTTAAAGGCCCAAAATCTTTGGCCTAAATAATTCAAGCCCACAAAAAAGACCGATCCAGCCAACATCGCTACGTTATTTTGTACATGCGCATCAAAGCCACTAAATAACCACACAGCAAGTGGTTTAGCCACTCCATAAGCGATCAGATAGCATACAGTGATATTTACAGTGAACTTGATCACTGTCGCTAAACTCTTAGATTTATTTTGGAATGTAAAATGCTTATTCAAAAAATAACTCAAAATACTGCCAAAAATATAATTCGAAGCCGATGAGACCCAATAACTGAAATGGAAAAAGTTATAGAAAACAAACATGATCCCCATCCCAAAAGCTGTGTTAACGATCCCAACTATAATAAATTTCAGCATCGTAGCATCAAATAGATTTTTCAATTTATTAATGATAGTTATCAGTCCTTATTTTTTATTCTTGAATTTACCGCTATAGCCATCAATTTCGATCGTATATCGTGGACGATGCTTAACTTCAGTAAATATCTTCCCAACATACTCTCCGATCACACTAATACAGATCAGCTGTACTCCACCTAGTACCCAGATCGAGGTCATCAAGGACGTCCAGCCACTGATCACATTTCCTAAAATTTTTTGAATGATCGTATAGATAAACATTGCGATCCCCACAATAGAAATCACAAACCCCAGTCCCATGATCAATTTGATCGGTACCACCGAAAATGAAGTTATTCCATCTAGAGCAAATTTTATCATTTTCTTTAGTGGATACTTAGACTCTCCTGCAAATCTTTCTTTACGAGCATAATATACTTTAGCACTCTTAAACCCAACCAATGGGACCATGCCACGCAAAAACAAATTTCTTTCATCGAATTGCAACAAACTTTCAGTTGCCCGCTTACTCAACAAACGGTAATCAGCAGAATCAGGGACTAGGTCAACACCTAGTTTTTTCATCAAGGCATAAAAAGCCAGAGCCGTTTGCCGTTTGAAAACCGTATCTGTCTTCCGACTATTCCGGACCCCATAAACAACATCTGCACCTTCATGATATTTTTCGACCATCTTTGGGATCGCATTGATATCGTCTTGTAAGTCAGCATCGATCGTGATCAATAGATCAGCATAAGCAACTGCTGTAGTCATCCCTGCCAATAGCGCATTTTGATGTCCATAATTACGACTAAACTTCAGACCCGAAACATATCCCAGTTCATTGCTGTATTTTGAGATAAGTTCCCAAGTTCTATCTTTACTACCATCATCGACAAATAAAATATTACTTTCCGAACTGACTTTTTTGTCCTGGATCATTTTTTCCAAAATAGCTCCCAATTCTTTTATAGTCTCAGGTAATACTTCCTCCTCATTATAACAAGGAACGATGATCGTTAGCATTCCCACATCTTGCATCTTCTTTGCATCCCCCTAAATCAAAATTATTTATCAGTCACTTTCTTTGAGAACTTTTTTAAAATAATGATCACAAGCGTCCCAAGCCAAGTGATCATGCTTACTATAACTGAAAGTTTATCGATCAATGATTTTTCGTATTTAACTGTTACAGCTCCTGTACGAGTATCCTTGATCATTACCATACCTGTTTTGCTCTCTTGATGCGTTAATTCTTTTTTTCCTTGATATACATGTAAATTTTTATAATTTGATATTGGCAAGATGACCTGCTGTTTTTCCTCAAGGACGTTATCTTTATATTTCAATCCGTCTGGAATTGCTTCTATTTTTTGTAAACTATACTTTTTACCGTCAATAGTTGCTTGATGATAAAAGATATCGTCAAAATTCTCAACTGCCTTTTTCGTATTATATTGGTCTAAATACCAATAATAGACTTTATCTTTATCGCCAGTATAAACTTTGACATCAATAAAATTATCATCCGTCGTTGCTGTTGGTGAATTAATAAACTGTCTCGTCCCTGAGTACCAAGTTCCTAACATTACGAGCGTTGCGATCCCAACAGTCCCTACTTTTTTCAATTTGCTATCAGGCAAGAGCCTACTGAAAAGTTCACCACCTGTAAAAGCTAAAAGAACAGAAGCAAATGCCGATAATCGAAAAGGAAATTGAATAACTTTTACGGGAGTGTTCATCATTATTTCCCATGGAAAAATATTAGATGACACCACAAAGATCACTGATCCAATAACCAGACTTAACTTAGAAAAGCTACTCAATTTATTGAAATTAATATAACCAAAAATAATCACCAATAAGAGTACTAGACCGATACTATATAGGCCACTTCTCTCAAAACTATTAGATAGCGAGACTAAGAAGATCCGATCCAACGGAAAAGCAGTGGCTGCTAAATTAGCGGGAGAGGGCTGATCATATTTTTGATATAGTTGTTGTTGCAAAAACGGTACTAGATAAATAGCCGAACTTGCTCCAAACAAAACCACTGCATAGCACATTTTAAATAGGCGTTTTTTCTTATCTGCCATCCAATAAAAGCCCACTAAAAACAGCACTGCCATGATCAAAACACATAAAAATGTACTTAATACGTGTGATAATACGATAAACGATAAACCCAGTCCCAAATAAGGCCAATCTTTTTCATTTCCAAACATGATTGCATAGAGTCCATACAATGCTAGTGGTATAAAGGCCATCGCTAAGTATTCGCCTAATGCAAAACGCACAAAAGCATCAATTGCTCGATAGGCACAAAAGCCATAAATAACAGCACTGATCAATGCGATATCTTTACGCCGATAGATCTTATTAGTTACTAAATACATAAAATACATCGATAAGAAACTATAAAAAGCTAGCCCCACATAAACCCCATTTACCGTACTCTTTAAAATAAGACTCGCTATGGCAAATGGATATAACGTGATTTGCGGATAAAATATGCCTAATAAAAAGCCTGTTTCTCTAAAATTATATGTATACAACTGTGGAAAATAATTTCCTTGCGCTATATTAGTAGCCAACTCTTTTATCCGATTGATATGGTATGGCATATCATCCCCGAAATAGATTTGGTGCTGTGCTTGTAAAGGAATTACAAAGACCACGCTAAGTAACATTAAAAATGCTAAAATCAATATGTTATCGTATTTCTTCAATACTTTTAACATCCCATAAAACTCACTTTCACCTATAATATTTACAACTATTATACTTTGAATTTTTGCATATTCCAACCGTCTGCCTAGATTTCAATAAATAAAAAAGACTCTTGTAATTCCAATAAAACGAAAACGGCTTAGGAGCCAGCAGTTAAAAACGTTGCTCCTAAACCGTTGCTACTATTTGTAAACTTTTTTCCAAGTTCCACTACTTCTTTTCTTTGATAATATAAATCGGTCGATCTTTGACCTCAGTAAAGATCTTGCCGATATACTTTCCGACGATCCCTAAACAAAATAGTTGGATCCCACCGATAAACAGCATGATGCAGATCGTTGATGCCCAGCCACTAGTTGGATCACCGTGAAGTAGATAACGGGCAATGATAAATAAGATCCCTAGCCCTGAGATAACTGAAGAGATAAAGCCGACAAAAGCCGCAATATCCAGCGGGAATTGTGAAAAATTCACGATCCCATCGATCGAATATTTAAATAAACTCCAGAAATTCCAGCTAGTCTCTCCAGCGACTCGCTCTTGATTTTCATAGTTTAAATATTTCGTTTTAAAACCGACCCAGCTAAAGATTCCCTTTGAAAAGCGATTATACTCACTCATTTCAAGGATCGCATCGACCATTTGCCGTGTCATCAAACGAAAATCCCGCGCCCCATCAACGATCTCAGTATCAGAGATCTTATTGATCAATTTATAAAACATTCGCGCAAAAAAAGAGCGGATCGGTGGTTCACCCGAACGGTCGACACGGCGCGTTCCAACACAGTCATAGTCGGTATTTTCCAAGATCTCAAGCATCTGCGGTAACATATCTGGAGGATCTTGCAGGTCAACATCCATCACAGTCACATAATCGCCAGTAGCTTCGCGCAAACCACAATATAAGGCCGCTTCCTTACCAAAATTACGTGAAAAAGAAACGTAGTGGACATGTCCTGGATCTTGAGCCTGTAATTTTTGCATTTCATTTAAGGTGTTATCCGTGGAACCATCATTTACAAACCAGTATTCTAGTTCGATATTCTTTAATTCATCTTTTACTTTTTCGACCGCTTCATAAAATAGCGGTACTGATTCTTCTTCAAAATAACAAGGTACAATGATCGATAATTTTTTTGTCATTATTTTCTCCCTTGACTACCCTTTCTCGTTAAATACCAAGTACTGATCAACAAAATAACTCCTATCAATGTTAATAAAGCACCTAACTTTAAGTGTACTACATGCTATTCCATTGTAATAGTATTTCTTCCCTTTTCCAAGGGAAGTGCCATTAGCGTATCATCTAACAATTTAGGCGTTACTTCTTTTCTATTTAACCTTATTTGCCAGCCACTTTCATACGGGATCGTGGTTTGTAAGTAGTTATTAGCTTGAGCATTTTCTACCACAAAATTAGCCTTACCATTCACTACCTTAGCCTTGACATGATCACTTTGTTGCTTGATCGTCCAATTTTTTTCAAACTGGTATTTTCAGCTAAACATAATTCTAAAACTAACCAGCCAAAAGGAAATAAGCAATTTATCGCTCCAACATACCAGTTAAAGATCAACCCTAGCCCGATCGTCACTGCTAAAAGATAAAGTCCACGTGAGTTTTGTTGCGTAATAATGTAAACACCTAACAAGCTTAATGGCAACAAGTACACACCATCTAGCCACATAATATTACTACTTTATGCAATACTATACTGCATCAATGCGTAGCTCAAGGCTAGTAGGACCAGTAACCCTTTTTTCAAACCGTGTCTAGTTCTCACATTTAGAAAGATCGCACTAGTCATTGTAGCTAATGAAAGTTTCAAAGTAACGACTAGATCAAAAAAACTATTCAGATCTTCTTTGGCAAAAAAGACGACTAGCAAATTGAATGGTGATAACAGATGATAAGTGACCTGTGACCAGTTACCTGACCCTAACAAATTGCTAAAAGTAAAGGTTGCACTATTTTGCCCCAACAAGACATCTTTCCAGTAGGCAAAAAAGTCAAGATACTGGCTCGAGGCATCCATAATAGCTAGCGATTTATTTCCAAATGGCGCAAAGCCAGTGATAAATAAAATCGCATTTAACAAGACAAATGCTAAAAGAAAAATACTCAAATATATTGAAGTGAACCCCCTAAGTTGGACAAAGGAATCTAACTTAGGGGGTTTTACTATGACTAAATTTTCTTTTGAGGATAAGTTGCGGGCTGTAAATATGTATCTAAGAGGCTATGGAAGTAACACAGTAGCTAAAGTTTATAAAGTGAAGAATCACTCAAATATCCTTATGTGGGTCAAACGATATCAAAAATATGGTATTGATGGGTTAAAAGTTCGCTACCCTAAATACGATTACGATGGAAATTTTAAGCTCAATGTTTTAAACTGGAGAAAAAGACATAAGGCTTCCTATCCGGAAACAGCACTTCAGTTTGATATAAGTAATCCTGGGACGATCGCGACTTGGCAACGTAAATTGGATACTAAAGGTGTTGATGCCTTATTTACTAGAAGAGGACGGGCTAAACACATGACGACCAACAATAATAAACAAGCAGAAAAATCAGAATTATCTGAATTAGAACGTTTACGAGCTGAGAATCGTGCTTTACGGGTTGAAAATGAATACTTAAAAAAACTCGATGCCTTGGTTCAGAAGCGCGGACATCGCAAGAAAAATATCAAATCATCCAAGAATTAAGGCAAAAATTTAAATATACATTGGATGAAATACTACCTTACACTAGTCTTAAACGTAGTACATTTTACTATCAAGCCCAACGAATAAACAGGCGAAAAAATAAAGATGAGGAGCTATTAAAGCTTATAAAGGAGGTCAAATCAAAGCACCCGTGTTTTGGTTATCGTACAGTAACACTGAAATTACGATCTCAAGGCATAAAAGTAAATCATAAGCGTGTTAGTCGCATCATGCGAGAAAATGATCTATCAGCGCATATGTATAATAAACAAAGGCGAAAATATAATTCTGCCCTTGGACCACAAGGTAAGAAAGCTAAGAACTTATTACATCGACGTTTTGATACACATTTACCATTTCAAAAAATGGTGACCGACGTAAGTGAATTTAGGTATGGAAATAAGACACAAGA
>OFEZ01000320.1_pt1 | contig 36252 bp, 42 predicted proteins | sample 1521241 | NCBI WGS metagenome assembly OFEZ01 (sample SAMEA3504099, study PRJEB24116) | mouse gut metagenome | biome: mouse gut; feature: mouse-associated habitat; material: faeces | place: Denmark | collected 2011
TGACAGCACCCTCGCCATCCGGGCGAAAACCACAGCGGTGTGTCAAAATATTGAATTTTGACACACCGCCATTTTTAGTGCTTAATAGTTTATTTCATAGGATTAGGTTGCCATTCTGCATATGAGGGTTGCGTCCTGGCGGCATATCTGATTTGGTTGGCCCTATATTGGCTGTGGATTATGTCATATGAATAGAGGGGAAGCAATATGGTTTTACCGAATGCTGTTTCGTAAGATGCCGGCACGCTGTCATGCGGCGATATGGATGGATTGGTTGAAAGCCCGTAATACATCCATATAGATAGGATGAATGCTGCGGCGAACAGTAAATTACCCATACTGGCGCTGATGTGTAGCTCGTCGATTGCCGCAAAGCGGAGGAGAAGGGCTGTAACGGCACAACCTGCGATTATTGCCCCGTTGACGATAAGTTTGTTTCTGAGTTTAGAATACGTCATCATATGATATAATTGTATTGAGTGTGTGGTCGCGTATTAAGCCTATATCCTAGTCAGTGGAAAGTCTCCGATAGGGATAGGATTAAAATCGGTTTGTATCACACCTAACTTAATACAACCTGGTGTGGACAATTGTTCCCGGAAAATCGCTTTCGAGGTTATTTTTTTTCGGTTGGTTGGCAACAAGCCGGTAAAAAATCGGTAATATATCAGATTTCTATGTAGTGTGGGCTTTTTTGTGAAAACGGTCGACTTTTATTAATTTCGTATTTCAAATATTTCATATGATAATGAATGAGTTTTTTTGTAAAAGGATGTGGAACAAAGCCGGAGTTGTGACCGTTTTGTTTTTATCGTTAATTCAAATGGCACAAATTATGGATGCACAAGAAATTAAGTTGCCTACTTGCGAATTTGCAGGGGGTAAGTCGTTTATGCAGGCTGTGGCCGACCGTCGTAGTGTGAGGGAATTTGATGCAGGGAAACAGATACCCGATTCGGTGTTGGGAAGTGTGCTTTGGGCGTCGGTCGGAGTGAACAGAAATGATGCCGTTGCATCTGTCCCAGGCAAAAATGTGGCCGATCGCAGCAATCCTACTGCTTTGAATTCGCAGGAGATACATGCCTATGTTTTCGGTAAAGAGGGGGTATGGGAGTATATGCCTCATTCGCATTCACTGCGGCAGGTTGCCGGGGGCGATTATCGTGCGTTGGTTGCAGGTACCAAGGAGTTTTCGCAGGAGTTTGTCAATGATGCGCCTTATTCGGTTGTGTTCGTGGCATATACTGATAAACTGCCAGAGGGGGCAAACAGGCTTGTCCTGGCTGCATACGATGCAGGGATTGCTTGTGAAAACCTTACGTTAGCTTGTTCGGCCGTTGGCATTGCCACTGTTCCCAGGGCTACGATGGACGTTCCGGGCATATCGTCGCTTCTTGGCTTGAATGAAACGCAAATCCCCATGCTGAACAATCCGATAGGTTATCCCCGTTGATAAAAAATGCAGTTGCTCCATATTCATCAACAGCAGGAAGCGCGTGCTATAGAATAAGTAATGGTCGCAATTTTGTTAGCTATTGCCATTTAGGCTGTTCCCTCATCGATATATAGTTATGGCGGTGTGTCAAAATGCAATACTTTGGCACACCGCCGTGTTTTCATCCTCATTGGTGTGGTAATGCCATCGGTGACGGCATGGATATTGACGTCAGGATGATTGTTTAATACTTCAGGTCAGTGCTGAAGTTCATGATAATACGCTCGCCACGGTTCAAAAACTCCGTGAGCTTGTTGCCTGGGATACTGATGCTGTGTTCGTTAGGAAGGGGTGATGTGAAAAGGGTGGTGGAATTATCGTTTCTGACCCCGGTAACGATTGCGGTAGATGATGATCCGAACCTATAGACGGTTGCATCGTCATGCTCGGGAACGGGATTTTTCGGGGTGGCTATAATCTTGCAAAACAGTTTCTTGGGCAGCTCTACAATGCCTTTGTCGAATGATTGGGAATACACCCAGCCGTCTGTATAGATATCGCTTGTTATCCCATCATTACTGTCGGCTCCGTGGGTGACAGTGATGTCATAATAAGTCAGATAATCGGGTGTGATGTCGGTCGTGTACTCCATCTCGATTGCTTTAATCGCTGTGGGGTCGACAGGTTCATCGTTGTCCTTGTTATCGTCGCCACATGCGCTGATGCCGAGACATATGGCTGCACTGAAAAGAAATGCGAATGGTTTAAAAGTGAATTTGTTCATAACTATAGGTGTTTAGAATGTTGGAATTGTTGTTTGACAGAAATGTGGATATATTGAAGCGCGATGACCGGGGGGATTAATCACGGGTTCGTTTTGGCGGATTCAGCACAATATCCCTATAGTAGTTATAACCTTTGGTAACAGGGACCCATCCAATGGAAAAGGTATTGTTCCAACCATAAATGTATTCATACATGATGGTGTTTTTACACTCCATTTTATATTTGCCTGATGGGTTGTTGACCACCCAAAGCCAGGTGTTATGAATGTCGATGGTGTTTATCGAAACTGACGGGGCATTATTGAATCCTTTTATATATCCCCAGAAATTTGTTTTGGGACTAGGTGCGGCCACATCATATTCCCATGTTGCATTGAGGTGTGAATCGTCTGATTTGCATTGGTTTGCTATTGACACATCCGGAATTGTCACGTTGTAACTTTCGGAGTAATTGATTCCTGCCGATATTCCGGCTGACGGGCCGCTTGAATCCATGCCTACATCTCCTCCGATTGAGAATCCGAGACTTACACTCTCCTGCCGTGCATTTTCTGTTGTGGCCGGTGACGTGGTTTGAATCCTGGCAGAGTTCGGGACGGTGTTCTCGTTGGTTAGCAGGCAATTGTCATTTATAAGTACACCCAGGTAGAAACCATAGCAATAATTATCCCCGTCTTTCCAGTTTCCAAGATGCATAGCCTGGTTGGAACCGATGACTTCTTGATGAACGGCGTAGTAGTCGGCATCCTGAGCGAATGAATACAGACTTGTAATCATATAGACTACAGTGTAGGAGCCACTCAGATTCTTGGCTTTGTCATGGTCATAAAAGGTAGGATAATAGTCGATGGCCACTACCTGTGCCGAGGAAATGCCGTTTATGTCCGAACGTGCTTTGGTCTTATGTGGTTCTGAATTCCGATTAATCCAGATTGCAAGTTTGTCAGCCCGTAAACCATATTGATAAGGAGTAAGGTCATCGAGGATATTTACTGGCCCGGAGGTGATTTCTCCCGACTCGACGTCATCATCAGAGATGGCAACCCCTTCAATTTTGGCATGTATATCCTGCACTATGTATTCGTCGTTATGATTGTTGAACACGTAGACGTCACAAAAATGGTCATTGCCTGATTCATCCTCTGCATTGAATGAGGGTTCTTCACCGAGATTTTTAGAGAAATCATAGGCTGTTTGTTGATTTGCTTCGCTAAGGATTATCGAGCCTCCTCGGTCGAACACCGCTTGGATTTCATTTTTTTGTGCATTTGTCAGGGAGGGAATCAGTGCCCCGTCGATTATGACAGCCTTCACATCATCGCCTATTTCATTGGCTATTAAATTAAGGCGGTTTATTAATGCCGTGGTTACAGGGTCAAAGTCATTGCCGATTACAGCTGTAGGAACTGCGACTTTTTCCGTCAACTGGTCGTCATATGGCAGTGGCGTCGGCTGTTCCATTACTTCCTCCTCGTCCATTGCAGTCGGATCGTCGTAATCATCCTTACACCCTGAAAAGGTGAGGAGTAGGCAGACTCCCGTTGTCAATAAGAATGGTTTCAATAGATATTTTCCCATTGTTGTTTTGTGGTTTATTATTGTTGGATATTTTTCGTTGTCGGCGCTGCTATGTTCCAACGGCAGGCTTCAATAGCCTGACGATAACCGAGATACCTAAAATGAAGGCTGTAATGGCCGCAATCTTTACCCAATGCGGGACGGTTGTCTCCATTTTGAGGGCGAATTTTTTCTTGATATAAGGCTTGCGGTTCATGTTCGTTTTGTTTTTGGTGGCGCAAAGGTAAGTCATTGTATTTGCTATGGGTCATGACTCCCTGTGGCGATTTGTACGATTTCCCAAGGGCATATTCGGGGAATTTGTACGATTTTGGATATTATTGAGAACTTACGTTTGATTAGTAGGGAATTAGCATGTATGTGTGTCCCGGCTTTATTTAATGGGAAATTGCCGGTTCCGATAAAATTTGTTAATTTTGCTCCTGTTATGAAAGCGTTGATTACAATTTTGCTGATGGCCATAGCTGCCGTTTCGCCTACAATAATGACATGCCGTGCGACGGAGGTTCCCGACAGCATCCTTACAGAAAGAAATATCCGTTTGTTGGTGGTTGGTGCGCCCGACAGCGTTATCAAACTTACCGACATTGCCGAGCAACGGGGTATAAAGTCTATTCCGCAGTATAAACTCGATTTGCTGCGTGCCCTTGCCTATAACGAGCTACGGATGAACTCGATGAAAGAGTTGTATGCCATGCGCGTGCTGGAGAGTGATTCTATCGATAATAACCCGAACATCAAGCTAAATGCCCTGACAATCCTCGCCGGGGCGCAGTATATGAACGGAAAATATCCGCAGGTTATACAAACCGCTATGTCAGCCATCGAACTGGCGCGGGCCATAGGTAATCGTAGCGGGGAGTATAATGCGTTAGGCACAATGGCACAAACATGCATTGCCATGGGCGACAGGGATAACGGTTTTAAGTATCTTGACCAGGTTATCAGTGCAGGGCAAAATTCCGATAGTGTAAGGGAGCTTGCCAATGTGTCATGGTCGATGGGGATAAAGGTGGTCGAGCTGTATGCCGATAATAAATATGACGAGGCTGTCAGCGAATCGAAGCGTAGGTTGGGGATTATCGAACGTATAGAGAAAATCGGTACCGCCCCCGAAGGATATGCGGATCAGCAGAAAGCATATACCTATGCCCGTCTGGCCGCGATACTCGCCTCGGCAGGTCAACGGCAAGAAGCAGGTAAAGCCTATGACGCATTCAGGCAAACGCGGTTTGGCAACACGGTTGAGGGAGGTATCGCCATCTGTGACTATCTCTTGCAATCCGGGCGATATTCCCAAGCTCTCGAAGTGACGCGACCCTATTATTCGTTGTTTTCGCAGGGGGATACCATCAATGTCGATTATGTAGACCTGTTACGGACAGATGCAAGGTCTTATAAAGGTCTTGGAAAGATCTCCGAAGGGTATTGGTATCTTGAAAGGGCCGGAGCCGTACAGGATAGCCTCTACAAACGTGAAAACATAAGCAAGGCCCAGGAGATGGCTGCTATGTTTAATGTCAAGGAAAAGGAATTGATGCTTGAAAAGAGTAGGGCAGAGGCTCAACGTCAGCGGATTTGGATGTTGGCCGCATCAGGCATAGCCGTGATGATGCTTCTTATTCTGTTAATATTGGTCTATTATTACCGGCAGTCGTTGCGCCGCAACAGGATTGCGGCGGCGCAAATCAATGATTTGCTACACCAGCGTGAATATATGCGTGAAAAGGCAGTAAGCCAGGAACCGGCTGAATACGATGAACCGATAGATGATGGTGAGAAGCAATTCCTGCAGATTGAAAACGCCATAGTCAACGGTAAACTTTTCCTGCAAGCTGCAAGCGCCAAGAAGGAGATTGCGGAAAAATGCGGAACGACCCAGGCTGAATTGGTCAAATTGATTCAACAACATGCCAAGCAGTCGTTGGCGGAATATCTCAACCGTTTAAAAATAGAATATTCAATCTCCCTGATGAACGAGCATCCCTCCTGGACAATAGAGGCTATAGCCCAAGAGGCCGGTTTCGGCAACCGTGGCACATACTATCAGAACTTCAATAAATTCTATGGTATGACCCCGCTGCAATATCGTAAAGCCCATGGGAAGTAAACGGTGAACACTGGGTTGATTACGTTGTGGGACGGATCTCCGAAAGATGTAAAACGTTCTTCGCGTGGAGACCATCCGGCATGTCTTGTGAAGCCGTAGAATGTCATTCCCCAAAGGATTGCTCCGGCAAGTTCAGCATCTGTAAAGAGGTTGTCAGTTGGCTTTACTATAGTTTTGCCAACAGTGTTTCTCCAATAATCTCCCTCAACATTATTAGCCAATATAGGCAAAGAGTTCGGCTCAGACCATTCTTCACCCGGAGTTATATGATGAGATGACAATTGCGGCGCCGGTCGCATCAATTATCGTGCGAAGATTTGTCACGGCGCGAGGGTCGAACAAAGGCCCCCAAGCATCCTTGTCCGGCTTCCCATCTACGGCAAGCCGTGCCAGGTACCGCTCAGTGTTTAGGACACCATCAAAGTCAAGAAAAATTATCGGACGATTCATTCTTATGTCGTTACCTTAAATTAATACCGCAAAATTATATCTCCTTTGTATCATTCTGCGATACAGAATAAAAAATTTGCCTACTCTCAACTGGCAAGTGCAAAATTAGCTATTTGACGAAAGAAAACATTTTTAGGAGAATCAAAATTTAGTTTTTTGCGAGGTCTTCGGTTTATTTTGTGTTGGATTTTGCGGATGAAGGCATCCGACAGCTCCGAAAAATCTGTCCCTTTGGGAATATATTGCCGAATGAGCTTGTTCGCATTCTCAATGGCGCCTTTCTGCCATGAAGAGTATGAGTCCGCGAAAAACACAAGATCGGGATTTTCAGAACCCTTTGGAGACAAAGCCTTTGAAATCATCCGGTGACAGCAGAATTCAGATCCGTTGTCCGTGGTGATTGACCGTACAGTGTGTCTGTAAGGGAACAGGAGTCTGATGACGGTCTTTGCCAGCGGTTCCGGACGTTTTCCTTGAGGCAGCTTTTCCATAAGCACCATATTTGTGCTTCTTTCCGTAAGAGTGACGATAGCACCCTTGCCGTCTTTGCCCACGATAGTGTCCATCTCCCAGTCTCCGAACCGTTTTCCATCGGCTTCCGCGGGGCGTTCATGGATACTTACCCGGCCAGGGATGTTCCTGACTTTTGTGGTTCGGGCAGGGCGTCCGTGTCGGTCGTACTTCATCTTATGCCGGCAATGGGCGGCGAGTTCCCCGCTCTCGTCAGCACGGATGTGTCTGTATATGAGTTCGTGGGAAATATTCCTGCCACGGCTTTTCATGTAGGCTGAGATTTGTTCGGGTGACCAGTCCTCTTCTTTAAGCAGGCCCAAAGCCTCCCAGACGATGACCGGATCCTTCGCGCGGTTGGCCGTGGTTCGTTTTCTGCGTTCCATCGCCTTGTCATGAGCCTTGTCCCACAGATAGTTGCCTTTCTCTGTCGAGTTGCGGCTTATTTCCCGGCTGAGTGTTGATTGACTGCACCCCACAATAGAGGCGATATCTTTTCTCGGGGTCTTTCTTTGCAGTAAGGCGAAAATTTGCGACCTTTGCTGCGAGGTTAATTGATGATACATACTGCAATACAAAATTAGTTAATCTCAGGGAGACTTCGGTCTCCTTTTTTTGTATTGTCAGTTGAAAGTAATCCTTGGCGCGACTTAATATCGGATTGGGGGAGGGGCTGTGGCTTTGTGAAGCCCCATCCCCCAATCCGCCATCAAGTCTCGAACGTCAAAAATTTGTGGGGCTATTCAGAACGATATTTTGCACTTCGTTCTTGAATCTTCAAAAGTATTGAAAAGCAGAAGTACTTTGGTGTTGCATAGAAAAAGGACACCGGGATCCCTCCCGATGTCCACCACTAAATCCACGTCAAAAATGAAACAAAAACATTATGACGTTGAATCAATTGCAAAATTACGAAATTATTTTGTCTTATCAAATTTGGCTTTCTGCTCTAATCGTTGAGTCCGATATTTTTCCTCGTTGTCATACTGAGCTTTGTATCCGATTGGCCCGAGGCTATTGATTGCATCTTCCTTCTGACTGTCGATGACGTGCAGATAGCGTTCGGTCATGCTCAGGGTACTGTGACCGAGCAATGAGGAAACGGTCTTGATATTCGCGCCAGCGCTGAGTGTGTTGACAGCAAAGGAATGTCGACCGCAGTGCCAAGTAATATGTTTCTTTATACCGGCGTGTTTTACCCACGTTCCGAGGGAGTTGTTGCAGGCAATATATGTGGGCAAATCGAATATCAATGTATCGGGCGTCGCATTGTCGGGCAGACAACCTATCAATTCAATCAAGGCATCGCTGAGAGGTATGACCACTTGGCTGTGATTGCTGCGACCTCTCGTCTTCTTCTGCTCGAAACGGAGTGTCCTTGTGGAATAATCCACATTGCGGTATGTAAGTCTGCTGACATCGCAATACCTTATCCCTGCGAACAAAGTGAGTAAAAATGCTCGTTGGATTATGCTGTTCTCCTGAGGATAATGGGTTGCTACAAGTTTTTCGATTTCTTCAAGTGTGAGAAATTCCTTATTTATCGCCATCTTGTCAAATTTTATCACGATGCCATCACAGGGATTCTTTCTCATCAATTCCTGCTCAAATGCCAGTTTGACAACTCTCTTGAACCGATTAAAGATTGTAAGCGGCCCCTGTCCGTAACCTCTCTCGTTAACATAATCCGCAAATTCTCTCATCATCTCCGGCGTAAGCTGGTCAGGTCTGATATATGTGGAATATGCCGAATACTTTGGTGTCTCTGCGAGAAATGACTTGAATCGGTTAAGGGCGACTTTTGAGCCATTAAGATGAGAAGGGGCGTTTCTGCTCTCATTGATGAATTTCTGAAAGAAATCCAGAAAATTCACATTGGTGTCTCGACGGAATTTATATCCCTCACGATCTTCGAGAAAACGCTGCTCCTTTTCAAATCTCGTTTTCTCGGCAAACGCAAGAGTGTTTCTGTTTTGCATCCGCTCGCGCTGATCCTTCGGGTTAGCGTATAAATAGAGATTGAGATTCTCTTTCTTACGGACATGCTTAACTTTATATTTGGGCTTTCCCGCCATTGCCCCGTCGGTATAATAGACCTGATTGCCGTCAGCATCAAGTTCGGGAGTCTCGGACCTTCCGAGGTAGTACTCCAAGTATAGGCTTATTCTGCCGTCCTTGAGTACAGACTGCATAATCTTGGGATTTTGTTTTGTTCGTCTTTCTAATTTTGCCATAATGCATTATCTTTGTATTGCGCAAAGGTAATCAGGCGAAATCAGAACTTAAAATCGCCCTCAACATCTATTAACAAACGAAATGTACTAATTGTGTACTGAATGGTCTAAAAAATAGAAAAAACTATAACATTTTCGCATTGCCGCTTTTGCACAATGCGCTGATATTCAGCTTATATAATTGTATTTTGTTCTAAGCTATTTCTTTTGAATATTCCAAAAGAATGAAAATCACAGTTCATTGTGGTACTGACCAGATTGGCGGTTGCGTAACCGAATATTAATCAAACGGCAGGAAATTGTTTGTCGATTATGGCGAGCAGTTGCCAGGTGTGCCGATGCCTGATAAGCTTTTTGAAATAGAGGGGCTGACATGCGGCGACTTGAGTAAAAGTGCATTGTTGATAACCCATTATCATGGCGACCATATCGGTAGAATTGCTGAATTGCCTCCCGAACTGCCTATATTTATGGGCAAGATTTCAAAAGAGATTGCGCTGGAACGATTGGGGTATATGAGCTCTGTAAATGAACAACAGCATTCTATGGCTGAACGGCTTGAATCGGTTAAGATTTTCGCTCCGGGCGAACAATTCTCTTTTGGTGAATTCAGGATTATGCCGGTTGTAATAGACCATTCTGCTTTTGACGCATATGCGTTCCGTATCGATGTCGAGAGGCTGAAAGTGTTTCACACAGGGGATTTTCTGACACACGGTTTTAGAAGTGGCAAATTGCCGCAGGTTATTGAAAACTCTGTTGGTGAAGTCGATTATGTGGTCTGTGAGGCTACCAACGTCAATCGCCTGGAGACAGCCATAATGTCGGAATCCGAACTCCAAAATCCGCCATACGGAATCCTTGACTTCGACGACGACATCAACTATGGTTCGGAGGAAATGGTTGAGATGCTCCCGGCGCTTAATCTGGGAGCGCATCTATTTGGACATATCCATGCACAACATGGAGTGAAAACGATAAATGGCACTGTTTTCTCCAACGGGGCCGTCATGAACTGTGACTATACAAATTTGCACATACCAAACTTAATAGAGATACAAAATGCCGAAACGCATACGACATCTTCCAGGTAGATGTCAACCTAAGTCTGAAACTATAGCCCCGGCTGATTGTTATAGCGATTCGCGGCAATTCTGACGCTTTCGGCGATGCGGATGCGGAATTCCGGCGGGGCAATGACTTCGGCGTGGCCGCCGTAGCCGAGTATCAAACGTTCAAGTTCGTTGTTTATAACCACTTTTAGCGATAACTGGATGCTTCCGTCGCGGAAACGCTGTTCTACTTTCTGCGACTTATGAAATGGCTTTGATTCGACGTAGGGAGCTTGTTGCCGGTCAATCTTGATGACCACGCGACGGGCTCTGTCGCTGATCTGTTTCGTGACTCCGATTGTATCGTCGAAAAAATGCTCCGGGTCGAAGTCCACACATTTTCGGAATGGATGTTCTTTGGCTGGTTTGACGGTGAGAATCCTGTCAAGGGCAAAGATATTGACCTGTGGGGAGCGGTTGGTTGATTTCTCGCCAATCAAGAACCAGCGGTTACGATACTCTTTCAAAAGATACGGATAGACAATTAGTGCTTCCGATTGCCGCGCCTTGAATGACTGGTATTCAATAATGATGGTATGTTGCTTTCTGACGGCTTCGTAAATGGCTCCAATGAATTGCGCACCACGGTATCCGGCCACATGCTCCATATCCATCGCCGGGGCCGACGAGCCGGTCTGCCGCGAAATCTGCTCATTGAGTTTGCTGATTATATCAATAGATGGTGCCAATTGCGGAAAACCCTGAAGCTGACGGAGGATGTCGAGTGCCGAGTTGAGCGCGTCGAGACCTTCGTCATTGAGAGGAAGATGTGTGATGCTGAAATCAGGGTCTTCATACTCGTAATACTTGTTTTCGCGTACCACAATAGGGGCATTATACCCAAGTCGGTCGCTGCGCATCAGCGCAAGGTCGTTCTGAAACGTGCGACGGCTTACCGGATTGCTTCGTCCCTCAAATTCTGCTAACGCGTCAGTGCAGGCATCGATAAGGTCGTTTATCGTCCAGCGGCGGTAATGGTTCTGAAGGCATTTGTCTATCGTGGAAATTCGTATAAGGGTGGCGCGGTTTAGAGGCATGACAAAGATATTTTTCGCAAAAATAGCAATTTTATCCATAGTGCGCAAATCAATTGCGCACTGCGGTCTCAACTTCGCACCTTAGAACGGCAGCATCTTGCCGTCTGTTAACCCAATGCACTATATGATAATAAAAGGAAAAGCAACGTCGGCGGAAATTTTCACTGAAACCATAGAGCGGACAGCCCTTGAATGGGTTAGTGAGCTTTGCAATAATGTGGCAATGGAAGGTGTGCCAATATTTCAGATGCCTGATGTTCACGCCGGGAACAACTGCAATGTCGGTACAGCATATCCTGTTGGAGCGTATGTAAATCCTGACCATGTTGGTGTTGATATTGGATGTACCATCTCCATGCACCGGCTTTCCGCCTGCGTTAATCCTGAAGATTTTGCCCTTCTTGACCATCGCATCCGAGAGGCCATCCCGATGGGAACGGAAATATGTGCCAAGAACGCGATTAATGAGAAAGAACTCTTCCGCTTTCTTAACTCGCAATATCAGAGAGCCCGCTCCGTAGCTCCGGATTTGATTAACGAGGTTCCGCGCATCGACGCCATCTTCATCTCTGATTTCTGTCGGCGTATCAAACTTCAGGAGGGCGTTTTTTACAAGAGCCTTGGTACACTCGGCGGCGGCAATCATTTCATAGAATATGGAGTGGAATCATCCTGTCATCCATATGGGATAACTGCATCCTGCCGTCCCGGTGAGGCATGGCTCACAATTCATTGCGGCTCGCGTAACCTCGGTGTCAAGGTCGCAAACCACTGGCATAAGATTGCGCAGAATCCCAAGCGTGCGAAGTACGTCGGCTTTCTTTGGGGTGATTCACTGAAGGGCTACCTCTCGGATATGGTTATCGCACAAGCCTACGCGCTCTACAATCACCACATTATCCGCGACCGTATATCCACGATTCTAAAAAAGTTATGCAAAGCCAAATACGTCGAGTCCATCTTTACCACCCACAATTACATATCCTTGGCCGAAGATCACCCGATATTGCGCAAAGGTGCGATTGACGCTTCCGGGGGTATGAAAATCGCAATCCCATTGAATATGCATGATGGCATTGCAATCTGCATGGGTAAGGGAAATGAGCGATGGCTGTGTACCGCGCCACACGGTGCCGGTCGCGTAATGTCGCGTGCGCAAGCCAAAAAACAGATTACGATGAGCGAATTTGAAACCGCAATGGCCGGCATATTCTCAACCTCGATATGCGAATCCACAATTGATGAATCTCCTATGGCGTATAAACCGACAGAGGAGATACTTGATTTGATAAAACCGACGGTCGAAGTACTCTCAATTGTTACGACCAGACTAAACATCAAAGACAACGGAAAATGAAACAATATGTCCAAATTACCGCTTGGCGAGGCCCCGTGGAGTGTGCCCGCGCGGTGACTCTCGTTGCCCGTGAGCTGCTCAAAGAGTTTACATCTCTTACCCTAACCGACTGCGAACCACACAATCAACATGACGGTTGCTATATGTCGATGACATTTGCCACCTCCGAGCCTTTATCCAAATCCGCCGTCAACAACTGGCGTGGCACTGTGCAATGGATTTCAACAAAAAATCCATACCGGCCTACCCATAAACGTAAAAACTGGTTTGTCGGTGTCAACTTCTTCGATGATGTCGAACTTCCGGAAATCTGTGAAAGCGACATAACATATGAAACCTGTCGCTCAGGAGGCAACGGAGGTCAGAATGTCAACAAACTTGAAACTACTGTCAGGGCAACCCATGCGCCTACAGGCATTTCTGTTAAATGCTCTGATGAACGCTCTCAATCGCAAAATAAAATTTTGGCTCGCAAACGACTTTTGCTGAGACTTCGCCAAATCAACGAAAACACTGTTTCGGATTGGCAATCCCGGCAATGGGTCAATCATGATTCACTAGAAAGAGGGAACCCGGTAAAAAAATTTAGTGGCCCGTTATAAAGTGCCGCGTCCTGTATCGCCAAGTAATAGAGGTTAACCGTAATTTACATCCTTGAGAAAAAACGCATGCCGGAACTTTGGCCTTGGCAGCCGAATCGTTGTTTCCCTTTCCCTGTTGGTCAGGCATTCCTTCCCCTTGCTAAGACCTTCTAATTTTGAGGTATGAGTTTCCTGTTATCAAATACCCACCTCACTTCTTAAGGATATGAGCTTTTCGATATTTCCAATTTTATTCCTGTCTTTTTACTTTGTCGGATATTTTTTTTCTGATTTGGAAAACTTTTTTGGGGTTCAGTTTAAATGGGATTGTGCCGGAAGTCTGGCACAATCCCATCAAGCATCTCTCGAATAGTACGCGATTAAGTAGTGCGTTTAAATGACCCGATATTTCACGGATTTGCGATTTTGGCGGATTATGTAGATGCCGGCGGGGAGACTCTCCAGATTACCGCTTATCATCACTCCTCGAAGATTGTAGACCTCGACAGACGCGGTGAAATTTGTCGGATATGCAACTGATTATTACATGATATGCTATGTGTTGATTACAGCTTATAAAAGCAATTACAACAAAAAACAGTATCGGTTTCCGGATTATCCGAAAACCGATACTGTGATATCGAGGAGTGCGGTCTACGAATTATCCATGCGATTCACTTGAGATTATTCCTCAAATGAATTCCGATAATTCTGCAGACGGGACACAGATATGTAAATTTTATTCGGGAAAGAGCCGTCCCATCACTTTCAACTGCCTTTCAGCCGTCGAATCGCGCCATGCCACAGGGATAATGAAATTCTCTCCTCTGAGAGACATATTTCCTTAGCAAATCGGTGATGTAATTCCCACGAAAGTTTCCTTCCGTTTTGCATTGCAAAGTTATGCAATTCCTTGCTTCATTCCAAGAGTCAGGCAAAATATCCTAAAGCCTGCTTGTCAATTAGTCCAATTAAAATGTGCTTTAAAAATGAAACGTCCAATTTTATTCCCAAACCGGGTATAAAATTGGACGCCAATGATTCGCACCCTGAAGACTAAGGGCTGATTGTGGAGATGGAGGGACTTGTTTCCTATGCTCCAAATGTGCTTATATCAATGATTTAGATAGTTGTTGATGATTAGTGGTAACGATATGGTAACGAAAAATCCGTCAGTCTCGCCGGCTCTCTTGCCGATGCTTGAACGAGGTGTTCAGATAGTTCAAAGTTAATGGATTTTCGCCTGAAAAACAAGGTCGTGGGTTCATTTTAACGATTCTTATACCGACTGTTAAATCAATCTTTATACCTGAAAAAAATCATTTAGCTTGTCGATGCCCTCTTTATGCTTTGTCGGATTCTTGGACTTGAGTTTTTCGATATTCATGAGCTTCCACTTAACCGACGGGTATTCGCTCAGATCTCCGGCACAGCACTTGGTCCAATCGGGATTGCCTTCTTCAAATGAAATCAGGAAATCTTTGTCCTCATCGGTAAATCCATTATTGACTATCTCAATCAGATTCTCTCTTGCACTTTGGTAATCGTCATAACTGAACGGCTCATCAGTCATTCCCTCGAACTGGTTAGCGAGGGCATCCCTTTGGTCAATCGGGTTGGGTTGAAGAGATTCAATAATCGGTTTGTCGCTTCCAAGCAAACAGAGCATGAAGCCATCCTTTACTGCTTGGAAATCCTCAGGGGTTATACCCCGGCAGTCGAATAGATCTCTCGGATGTTGCCGACTGAGTGCGGCTGCGATTTTTCCGCCGAACAACTGACCCCATGAGACTATATTGGCATAACAAGTCATGCCAAACTCCTGCTTGGCTTTCTCGCAAAGCTGTATCTTTTCGATATTTCCTATAATTCCTCTCTTTGTACCGTTGACCTCAATCTTGATTGTAGTACCATCCTTGGCACACTGCAATTTCCATACATCCGGCTTATGGGTAACACGAATGCCCGGAACGGCTTTCTCGATTGCGGTTTTCAGTGACGACAGATGCGAATTTATGTTTTTCAGACTCGTCTCACGGTCTTCCAAAGGTATATACGTCACATCTATGTCAACGGAATATCTCGGGAGATTCCGATGGAACAGGTTTATCGCGGTTCCTCCGTGTACTGCAAAATCCTTAATCTTGAATATAAGTGGCATGACTCTTATCAGGAGAGCAACTTGTCGGTGATATATGTCATTCATAATCATTTAATTCTTTGGGAACAGTTATGCGGTATTTTGAGTTATAGATTCCGTTATCGACGAGCTTGAGTTTTGAGGATGTCAGCCCTAATTTGTTCAGATCAAGCATATCAAACCAATAGTGCCCGCCTTTTTCTGCCATATACAGGAACATTCTCTTGATGCGTTGGCTTGAAGTATTTTCCAGTGCATTCTGAACCTTTTCCGGATTCAGAGAAGTCAACTGCTCCATAATATAATACAAGTCCATGTAGTTATATTGGCTCGGAACAAGGTGGAGACACTCTAGAAATGCTTGTTCCGGCGACGAGATTTTAAGGTCGTAGCGATTTGTCTTGTAGGATTGTGTCAATGGATCTTTGAAGATTCCGGTATGAAACGGCACTATCGTCATATCATACTTGTCGCTTCTTACCCAATCTTCCACGTTTCCTGATTCAAATGCGACCATCAGCCGAGGTTTTCCCATAGGAATATAATGGCTGAATCCCAGTAGTTCAATAGCTGAATGGGCTGCAACACGCGCATTGTTGTCGGTCTGATAGTTATAACAGTGAACTGCTGTCAGTGCAGAAAGACTATCGTTGCGTCTATACATCACACCTCGCCCGAGTGCTTCAAGCCAACCGGAATCCCGGTACTTCTTCAATAGTTGAGAAGAATATCCTTCCTTTTTCAGCCATCCCGCAAACAAAAGCCCTCCCGGAAGACTCTCGGAAAGCAGACGGTTGAGTTTTGAGGTAGTTGATATACTCATGGTTGATTGCTTTTGTAAAATATCAACCACAAAGTTAATCAAAAAATTTGATTAAACAAAACGAATAGTTGAATATCTTCAAAATTGATACACTTATAGTGTATTACTGGCAAATATATTCAACTATTGTTTTTTATAATGGCTTTATATGAAGTTTTTGACACTGGTGTGCGCGGCAAGAGAGGGAGCGGTCTCCAGAGTTGGTGGCGTGATGCCGTCATAAGGTGACGGTGGACGAACCACTGACACCCATTGACCGCATCGCGCCTATGGACACCGGCGGAACACCGATAACCGGCAACGCCTCCGAGGTAAGCATCGGGGACGCTGCTTTTACCTCTGAGACTATCTGCCGTTCATCCGTGTTCTTGTCGCCGTTGCTGTGAAAGAATTTTACCGACCGCCCCCTCACTTGCTACTTTGATGCTGCGACACTCGGCATAGACTGTGAAGTACAGTCTTCCTACTTCGGCTGTCCTTCACAGACTATGCTGGTAGTGCCGCTCAGTTCCATTTACTATCAATCAGTTGTGAATTTACAGTCATAGTTGATTATGTGTCCGTATGTTTTCACCGTGCCGGAGTCGTGGCTCCTGTTATTGTCTAATCAACAACGATTTTCAACTTGCTTGCCATTGGGGAACGTGTGGTGCCGGGGATATTCTGATCCCTTTTGACGGAAAAATCTCCAGACACAAAATGGTATTTGCCTCCGCAAGCTCCGGCGAATACTTCATTTTGCACTTGTATTTTTCCGCCAAAGGGCGAACATCCCCTCTGTTCACCACACGCTTTTGAGATGTCAAGCAAGCGAAAACCGATGGTGATATACAAATAAAAAAAAGTCGCAACGATGAAAACAAACAGCCACATAAAAAGTCAAAGCGAAGCTCAAAGCCTCAGGTTCAACCAAATAAAAAAGGTTGCAAAGGTGGTGGCAATCATCATCGGAGCAATAATCGGAACTTTGGTGTGGGCGATAGTCAGACCTGTAATCCGAGGTGCGGGCTGGGTAATATCCCTTATAACCGCAATACTGATAATCTATTGGGTATTAACTCTCTAAAATATACGACTATGAAATCCTCTGAGAATTTTATCGAGGCTATCCGCAACTATCTCGATAGCCGTGCAGAGAGCGACAATCAATTTGCTATCCGCTATGCAGACCCATCTAAGTCCCTTTCCGAGTGCTGTCAGTTCATACTGAACGAAGTCAAGCGTCAAGGAGTCAGCGTAATGACCAACGATGAGGTATTTTCACTCGCCACGCATTATTGGGATGGCGACTGCACCGCAGAGGAAATCGGCAAACCCATCAACTGCAAGGTGGTAATCTCCAAAGACCAACTAACAAAGGAGGACAAAGCCACGCTCAAAGAGCAGGCTATGGAGCAGTTCAAGCAGGAGCAACTCCGGGAAATCCGCAGACAATCTCAGCCGAGGGCTCAACCCAAGCCTACCGTCAACGCTCCCAAATCCGGAGCAGAGATTGACTCAATCCCCAACCTTTTTGATGAACTCTAAACACCCCCAAGACTATGAGTCCAAGAACTTTAAGAGAGGAGCATATAGTGGAACTGAACGGGCGACTTCGCCCGCTCACCACTCCCCAAATGAGTTGGGCACTCAACTCTACACTCAATCACTATGGCTACCGCCTTAAATCCGGAATGTGTACCTGTATGAAATGCGGTCACGAGTGGTTGGAAAGCCGTAACTGAATGTGTCTATGTCCCGAATGTGGCACACGGATAGAAATCAAGGACACAAAAGAGCGGGTAATCCGCGAAAAGTCCTATTTCAACGTAATCACAACTATGGAGGGTTATCAGGTAGTGAGAATGTTCCTGATGATGGTTGAAATGCGCAAGGGAATGAAGGCAAAGCCAGCCTTTCTTGAAATCGGCAGTTATTGGATTTCCTCCCATTCGGTCGGACAGCTAAAGGGTGACTGCAAGGGTAACACCACCGTAGTAGGATTGCAGAGAACTCTGGGACACTACATAGATAGTTTCGCCTTTGGCTCTCCATTGGAGATAAGGCGTGACAACGAAGCCTTCCAACGCATATCCGATGAATGGGTTTACCCCCGCATCAAGGTAACTGACACAATCAAACGCAACGGGTTCAAAGGCAGTTGCCACCATATACATCCAGTGACACTCTTCCAAGAGTTGCTGACCAACCCCAAGGCGGAGACACTGATGAAAGCCAACGAAATAGAGTTGCTCCGATACTTATGTTTCAGGCCCTCCTACAAGGCTGACATCAACACCTATTGGAACACTATTAAGATAGCCAACCGTAATGGCTACAAGGTCAATAACTCGCAGATGTGGATGGATTATGTCAAGATGTTGGAGCGTTGTGGCAGAGACATTCAATCCCCCAAGTATATCTGCCCCGCCAATCTTTAAGAGGAACACGACCGCTATTTGAGGAATGTTCACATTCTTGAAGACAAGAAGAAAAGAGCCGAGGACATCCGCAAAGCCTAAGAGAGGGAGGCGAGTTTCAAAGAGCATAAAGAAAAAATTTTCGGTATCCGTATCAATGACGGAGAGATTGTGGTCAAGGTATTGGAAAGCGTTGAGGAATACAGACAGGAGGCTGAAAGTCAGCATATATGTCTGTTCAGTGCTGCCTATGACCAGCGTGAGAACAGCCTTATCTTCTCAGCGAGGATAGACGGAAGAATAATCGAGACCATCGAGGTTGACCTCAAAACCCTAAAGGTGGTTCAGTCAAGAGGTGTCTGCAATCAGAACACCGAGTACCACGACCGGATAATCAAACTCATCAACGCCAACACCCACCTCATCAAAGAAAGAATAACAGCATAAGATGTTTCTTTGCACAGCAAAGCAATAAATCGATTACATAGTCAGAGCGGACGACCTCGTGATGAAGTCGCCCGTTCATTTTTACCAAAAATTTCGGCCGCCACAGGCGGCGATGTGTCCATTACCTTTTCCTAACATTTGTTCGCATTGCAAGTGTGATTGCCTCTCCAACTAACGCTATGTCTCCAAGAAGATAATGGCGCTTATCATTCCATTTGACTGTATGCCCCACGATTTCAGCCGTTCTCAATAATGATTTACGAAATTCTGTGTCATTAAAGAATGAGGATGAGCCGATGGCGAAAGCTGTACCGCTGGGGCTAAGATTGAGGATTATCGGCCCGGCATCAATGTCCATACCAAGCCAACAGGCTCGGTCGTGATACTCTTTAATCCCAGAAGCTGGAAAACTTTGGCAAAAATGAGTTTTAAGCTTATCATATTGTTCTTTTGCTAATACTGAGTCTATCTTCGTCAGGTAGTAGCAATTAAGAGCGGAATATGAACCTTTTACGGGTGTGTCAATTTCCCCACTTTCATCAAGAAGCGACACAATGAGTCCGGTCTTGGCATCAATCCATTCAGATTTTGCCCTGTTTATCCAGCCCTTGACTGTTGAAGAATATTTGTCGTTGTTAAGGACTGAGTAATCAGAAAGGGCAACAATAGCTACCATCATATCCGGGACGTAAACAGGTTCCTCTGGGTAAGTTGGAATATTCAGGAGTGGGGATTGCAGTATGCGCCGATTCATTGTTTCGCAAATAGAGTCATGCAACTGATTATATTTTGTATTGTCGCCAATTCGTCTATAGTTGCCAATCATCCAAGCAAGATGGCTCAGATAAGATACATGGCTCTCATCGCCGTCCAATGATTCAAGAGGGTCTTCATCCCATCGGAGTTTATCATACAATCTCAATTCCGGAGACTTTACAATCTGTATGAGACTGTCAATTGTAGTAAGAGACTCTTCCTTAGTTTCTGGGTATAGTTCTGCCATGTTACTCAATGCTTCAGCCAACATGGAACAAGAATATAAAGCCCATTCTCCTTGAAACTGCAAACCTATACCACTCGGCATCTCCCTTAGTAGTTGCCGAGGCTCAACAATAATCTTACTGACAAGGAAATTTTTCCGCTGGAGCAAATCATTCTTTTCGTTATCGAACGAACCATTGCCCCAACATGACCATGTCACCCATATCACTTTGACGAGAAATAGTGATAAAACTACAATGAAGGATATTCTATGCCGAAAGATGAAGTTACGCATCAATGTTTAATGTTTTTGTTTTTTGATGATGGCTATCGCCTGCTGAGCCACGTTCTCGTTGAGCCCATAAAATGGGTCAACAACCACTAATTTATCAAGTTGGTCAGTATTGAAGTTTTCGATACTAAGGTCATCAATTATTACATAATTGCACTCTATATTACATTCTTCTAACCAACGTGCAATCTCATCGCCTCTATGTTTGCTGACATTAGGTGTTATATCCGTCATAAATCCCGGCATTCCCCTCTGTCGCCACATATCTAATAAATCCTCATAGGAGTCAACTCGTTGGTTGAATTAAAGTTTTAAATATCTACAAATGAAAAAGCTGCACAATTCACAGATTATTAGTAAATTAGTGGTAATCAAACTACTAAGTACTATTGCACTGCTTATGCGCAACTTCATAGCAAATTTCGTCAGAATCCTCGGAATCTGCAAGGATTTCACCGGAAATCGTGTTAATGAACTCGGTAATGTCCCCAGATGTGGCGTTGTCCCCAAGTTCTCCGACCTCGAAGTAATTGCTCTCGGCATAACTGCCGAAGCCTTCGGATTCGACAGCGAAAATCTTCTTTTTCATCGATTGCATAATGAGAGTAAGGAGGATTTTCCAAACCTGATCAGTCGGAGACAGTTCAATACCCGACGTAAGTTTACGGCACGGCTTGCAGAAGAAATCCGTAAGGATGTAGCCGGAGCCATTGATGGATCCGAAGATGTGTTCTGCATTGATTCCAAACCTGTGAAGGTATGCCAGAACGCACGGGCGAAACGATGCGCCATGGGACAAGACAATCCCGATGCGGCTCCCGACTGGGGATACTGCGCTTCGCAAGGCTTGCATTACTATGGATATAAGCTCCATGCAGTCTGCGGAATACGTGGTGTTATCCATTGCTTTGACATGACTGCCGCAAGCGTCCATGACCTTCATTATCTCAAGGACGTACGCTGGGAATATCATGATTGCATGATGCTTGGAGACAAAGGCTATCTCAGTGCTGAGATTCAGAAGAATCTCTTTGAGGCAGCAAATATCACTCTTGATGTTCCATATCGGCTTAATCAGAAAAACCGGCGTCCGCCCACATGGGCATACAAGAGGTTCCGTAAACGTATCGAAACGATATTTTCTCAGCCCAACGACAATCTTATGATGATACGAAACTACGCAAAGTTGACGATTTCATCGCCAACCTCAACAACTGGGACTGATGGATATTGAGGATATACGAGAGTTTGCGCTCTCCCTGCCTCACGTCACTGAAGATATGCCATTCGGGCCGGATGCTCGTGCGTTGAGAATAGGCGGTAAAATCTTTTGTCTTTTGGAATTGTCCGGTCATTGGCAATTCTATAATCTAAAAGTGGATCCGGATTTTTCTATTGAACTTCAAGACAGGTATTTCAACATCCGTCCCGGGTTCCACATGAACAAGCGGCATTGGATTTCTATTGACTTTAACAGCAATATCCCCGTTGCTATAGAGAAAAATATAATTCGCCACGCATATAATCAGACTGCAAAAGGGCTGACAAAGAAAATGCGTGGCGAATTAGGCTTTGAATAAACCATCCAGAAAAACACAAGAATTTAGCCATAAAATAATCCTGTACCGCGAAATGCGCCATGTTGATGTTTACTTTGCAGCTAAAACATTGACATATGATTTATCAGGACTATTTTCGCAATTCAGACTTCGAGGATATTTGGATTATCCTCAATGGTTTCTATCTTGAACACGAAGATCTGAAACCAATGTATGCCTCTTTGGTTGAGGTAATCAAGTCATTGCCTATTGAGGAAAAGTATTCGGACTCAACAATTCAGATACGCCTTGACAGCTATAATGAGATTATGGTAAAAGGTGCGCCTGACCCTCAGGAATGGCTCGTCGGTCGAGAAGTTAAGATTGATTTCTCTTCATGGAAAGATAATTTTGATGAGGAAGCTATCAACGATTCTCTCGGACTAAAAACGTTTGACATGCTCTCCGGAAAGGAGAAACGCGAACTGGCTCGTCAAAGCGACACTGCTACTCTTGCCGCTCACTTACTTTATTGGTCAACTCTGTATGCTATAAAGACCCAGGGGCAGCACGAAAGTGAGTTTTCGAAGTGGCTTGACAATCTTGAAAATAATGTTCCGGTAAAATATGAGGTAGAGCCGGAATATTTATCAGAAAGTTTCCGCAGGAAGCAGTGTAAATATTGGCGCGAAACCGTAGGCGAAGATACCGCTATAAGTTGGTCGTCAAATCTGAGTATCCTTAAAAAGAAAATCGAATTCAATATCGGATATTGGCGATACGTACAGCGTCATGTCGGTTGGCAGGAAGATGTCAATCGGATGAATATTGCCATAAATCTTATGAAAATAGCAAAGACTGATTTTCTTTATATAACAGGTAAACACATAAACTTACGGACAGCCGACAGATACACTTACGAACAGGATCATGGCGGTGACTTACATGAGTTATATCTCAGAGAGTTATATCGCCATAAGGCTTTCCATATTTTATGGAGATGGCTTGACCACAACATGGAAAAATGGTGGGATTGATAAAATTTTTAATCCTGTGTCGCACTTTGATACATCGTCATTCTACCTTTGCATCGAACAACCACTTTAGCGCTTTGCCAAAGCAAAGAAACATTAAAAACACCCAAAGATATGGAACCTATTACAAGTAATGATTTCCTTAACTCAGTTCTTGAAACTGAGGCGTGGAAAGAAGTCTCTCAAAGCGGGAGCCTCAGCATGACAATGATCGAGAAGTTTGCCGACAAACTCGACTGGGAAGAGGTCAGTGGCAACAGGAATATCATCTGGACAGTCGAAGGCATCAACAAGTTTGCCAACCGAATCCATTGGGATGAATTTTCTCGTTCATGCCCGGAAAACCTTCTCTCGGAGTTAACGCTTCAAAAGTTTGCGTCCAAGTGGGATTGGAAGGCACTCTCCAACCGTGACGACATCTACAACAACTGGCGTCTGCTCGAAAAGTTTGCCGACAAGGTAAACTGGGGTGAAGTCATCACCAACTGGAATATTGAGAAGCCGCTTGAGTTCTTCTCACGTTTCCAACAATACATACCCATGTCCAAACTTCAGGACTCCCGTCTATGGAATGCAATGGTCGAAGCTCGCGCCAAGCATCTGATCCAAGAAGCCATCGGCATAGAATGAAAATCTCGGGTACGCAAATAGACTGCGTAGCAGTATAGTAATTTTGCGCCCGGATTTCAGAAGTCATTTGGCTATTTGCTGAAAATCAAGTAACTTTGCGGTGGATAACTTTGCCTTCGGCATCGCGCACCGGCTAAAGCCGACATGCGCTAAGTTTCCACTCGCGATTAAGTAATTGCACTCGCTTTCGAGCGCATACTAAACCGAAAACAATTGAAAATCGACGAGTTTCCATAAAACTCAATAAATGACGAGTCAATGCAGACAACGCAACTCAACATATCGTCAACAATGCTTCGCCGTAGCTATCGCAGCTTCGACAGCAGTCTCTATCGCATCAGTTATAGAGGCTACCGAAGTGTGCCCGGTGGATTGCTCCGACGATATACTAATGCGGTCTGTATGAGTTGACATAACGTAACCACAGACAATCAGGATAAAACAGTCGGAAGGTCCACAACGCTTTCCGACTTTTTTGTGCCCTGTTATGGCTTATCCTATTGTCACGGCATGGCACCCAAAAACAATTCAATCATGAACAAAGAAGACTATTATCGCAGCCATGCCAGTAAACAAAAATGCACTAATAAGATACAAAACCATAGACCGGTGCCTGAGGAACAAGTACAGGCGGTGGACTCTGGATGATCTCGTCGAGGCTTGTTCCGATGCCTTGAATGAAATGGAAGGAATAACCAGGGGCGTTTCAGTCAGGACAGTTCAGGCCGACATACAAGTGATGAGGTCTGATAAACTCGGCTACGAAGCTCCTATTGAGGTTTACGAAGGTAAGTTCTACAGATACGCCGATGAGGACTACTCCATATCAAATTCGCCATTGGATTCAAATATGTGTGACCTCATTTCCGACGCAATCGACAAGCTGAGACAATTTGAAACAGTCATGCCAGCCCATGAACTTGGCGATGTCTTATCGAAGGTGAAACACAAACTTGAACTACTGCTTGAAGACGCATAAAAAGAAGGCTTTGACAGAACCGATACACGGCATATTGTCAAAGCCTTTATTCATTTCGGTACTTCCGGCAAGAATCGAACTTGCGACCGTCCCATTAGAAGTGGGATGCTCTGATCCGCTGAGCTACGGAAGTATTCACTGGTATTTCCGGCAGGAGTCGAACCTGCGACCCTCACGTTCGTAGCGTGACGCTCTAATCCACTGAGCTACGGAAGCATATTTTTGTTGGGGCGGTAGGACTCGAACTTACGATGTCCGAAGACGGGAGATTTTTTCGCCATGCGGCTCAAGGAGCTCCAGTCTCCTGCAATAGCCGCTATGCGACACCCCAGTATTTGCGGAAGCAGAAAGATTGGCTCAGATTGAGTCTATTTTCAGCGGTATTCGCCGATTTGCAATTCGACATTCGGAGCCTTTTGGGAGGCTCGGCCCCTTAGCAGAGGGCTGGTTTCTTTCTCCGAAAGCGGCAAGCCGATTACGACCGCTCACCCATACATCCTTTTGTTTATCTCCCTTCGGTCGATGAGCTGAAGGTTGACACTGCAAAGTTAGATAGCCCGAATGCAGCCTATCTGCGTAGCCGGAAAAAACTTCAAAAAAAATTTCAGACGATAAAAGGCCATTGTTTTGGACGCCTCGAAACTATTAGTAAATTTGCATCATATACCAATTTATTGAAAATGGAAGTCGTTAAACTCAATAGAATCAAGGCTGTGCTTGCCGAAACAGACAAGCAGGGAAAATGGTTGGCTCAGCAACTTGGCAAAGACCCCACAACGGTCTCAAAGTGGTGTACCAATACCATACAGCCTGATTTGAAAACGCTTGCTGAAATAGCCGAACTACTTAATGTGAACATCCGAGAATTGCTCGTTAATACCAAATAAGACCATGACCAGTCAATCAGTAGGAAGACTTAACTTTATGATCAGACAGGAAAAGAATCTTTATAATATTCTCATAGAGGCACACAATGAGGCAGACGCCGCAGCGACGACTCCCTATACCGCGAGTACAACCAGAACGAAGGCTTCCAAGGCAACTTCCGCAACCTTCTCCGTCAAATCATCGATGACCAAGACTACCGTGAAGTCGTAGATAATCCTCCCACTGAATCATAAATTTTTCACAGAAGAGTATAAGTATGGCATGGATAAATAGTCATCTTGAAGATTTCGTCAAGAGCACATTCCCCAATAGAACGACACGGGCTTCGTACGAGCCGTATTCTCGTCAGTGGAATAGATATATACAATTGGCCACTTCATTGGCTGACGACATGGACATCCATTATGAACTTTACCGCGACCATGTCGAACTTCATTTGGAAGGAAAATACAAAATGTCGGAATATAAAGACTTTTGTAAAGCACTCAGATTAAAAACTCTGAGGAACCCGATGATTGAATGGAAGAAGTGGCAAGGAGTCCCTAACCATAGTTGCACACTTTTAAAACATACCGGAGACTGGGGAGATGTAAGAGACGCGTTTAATCTTATAATAGATATCTTTGACGAACTTATTGCAGATTGTGCAAAGCAGCAGAGGGAAACCAGACTTGAGCGTGCTTCTTTCAAACATCGTCTGGAGTTTCACGAGACAACTCTTGCGGATGAAGATGTATGTTTGGATATATGTCGTCTTGGTACTGTATTCGCTCAAAACATTGTAATACCCGATTATCAACGGAACTATTGTTGAGGAAAAAAAGAAGTAAAGTCATTGTGGAAGACCTTAAATGAAATGGTAACAGGGAAAGAATATCACCTTGGTATAATCATTCTCCACAAGACAGCTGAAGGTGAATACTGCGTGATAGACGGACAACAACGATTAGTTACATTAACATTAATTTGCAAATCGCTGGGATATTCAGGCCCGCTTCCACTATTAAGTCAGACTTTTCACTCAAAGGAGTCTAAAGAACAAATCGGACGCAATTTACATCTGATAAATAAACTCATAAAAGAAAGCAAGGATTCAAACCTCTTAAACAAAATAATAAACAATCTCAGACTTTCGGTTTTGATTCTGAGAGAAGGTAAACTTGAATTAGCATATACATTCTTCTCAAATGTAAATTCTAAAGGAGTACTCCTTTCTGATTTAGACTTATTAAAGGCTCACCATTTAAGATTTTTAGAAAACGAAGAACAAACTGAGTGGATTGCAGAAAAATGGAATAAAATCCTGCTTAATGACTACGAGGGGCTTGGAGAAACACTTTCGATACATCTGCTAAGACTGAGAGCATGGCTTAGGCATAAACAACCAAATTGGGGTGCTTCGCATCCTACTTTGGATGAATACAGTGCTGCGCCCGAAATCGGGTCTATTCACACATCTTATCTTCAGACAGCCCCTTACTCAAAAATTTCAGGAGGAGAATATTTTTTCACTTATGCCTCCCGGCACCTCGATGAGTATAAGTCTTTCCTTGAAACGCCCGAAATATCAGGCTTGCTTGGAACACTAAAAGGAGAGACTCACGGCAGATATAGTTCAGTGATAGTCTCTTTAACTTTCGCGTACTATCTAAAATTTGGTAAAGAATTTCTGTCTGAAGCAATGTTTGCCATAATAGGCAACATTTCCCAACACCGCTATAAGAAACCCGCGATAAAAAAAGAAATTGAGAGAGCCGCCATGAACTCTGATATTGTTTTTATGTTATTGCAGGCTCCGTCTCCGTCATTTTTTATAGCAGAATGCTTGAATAGCATCCAAACACATCCACTTGAATTAGAAGATCTGAATGGAATCAAATTGCGCTACTATAGTCATCTTCAGGATCTTTTTACTCAATTAGAGTCTCGATTTACAGTACCATCAATAATTGAAGCATTAAGTTATGAATACAATTTGTAACATCCGTTTGACTCCTGAAAAAGTTGTGGAAAATGGCCTTAACTTCGGTATTCCCATCTATCAACGTCTTTTTGCATGGGACGGTAAACAGGTATATCGTTTGATGGACAATTTATATCAGCATTATAAATCCCACCAATATAAAGATACCCCATACTATATCGGAGCTCTTTCTTGCGTAAGACTGAACAACCGATACGATTTAATCGACGGCCAGCAACGTATGACGGTTATGTGCTTAATAGGTATAGCCGTTAACAAGGATTATAAATTTCAATCATCATGGGGTAAATTTCTTTCAAAAGGAGACCGTCTGCACTTTATAGCACGAAGCGCAGACTCTTCCTACTTTCAAGGGCGAATTCTTGGACAGGTCAACGGATCAAAACCTAATGACCTCATGGAGGAAGGAATATCAACAATAGACGGGTTCCTCCAAAATCAGGTTGATTCGGAATTACGCGGCGATTTTTGTCAGTGGATTTTCAGGAACCTTTCATTCTTCATATCTATACTTCCGAGTAGCTATGAAGGTGACAAGAATCTATTAAACAAATACTTTGAGAATATGAATGTCGGAGGGAAGGGCTTGGAAGAACAAGATATTCTGAAAGTACAATTAATCCAAGGACAACCTCATCAGAGAGACTTGATTAGAATTTGGAACACGGCATGTGACTTATCACAAAAAGCAATCAAGTTACAAGCAAATGAAAGTGCTTCCAGCTATGCTGAGAAATATCGTCAAGCCATATCCCTTTGCCGCAAGGGGGATATTAAGGCAGCCATGGATATGTGCATAGGGTCATACGAAGAAGATGATGCTACAACCATTGGAGAAATTCTACCTATCCCTGATGAAAATGAGAAGTCATATGATACGCCACGGAATCCTTCTTTGATATCCATTTCTGAGTTTTTACTCATGGTATTAGACCTCCAAAATTACAACGAGAATGTTCAAAACAAAGAGAGCTTCTATGAACAACAACTACTTAGGGCTTTTTCGGATGAAATAATTCATTCATTGGATATTCCGAAGTTTTACGAGGATATTTTATTGTACCGACTTCTTCTGGACTACTACTTCATTTCATTAGAACGAGAAGATTGGGGCTTAAATTATGACCTTGTCCTTTATTCAGATGAAAAGGAAAAAATGGCCCGTTGTCGTCAGTTCGAGGCAATGTTATATGTATCAGATACGCCATTATATCATTGGATAACGCCTCTCATGCACAAGCTAAAGAATGAAGGAGATATAGACGCCGACAAACTTCTTGACGAGCTAAAAGCGCTTGATAGGAAGTATCGAGGGGGTGTAGAATATGACCATCTCTTTTTCCCAGAAGTAAAGGTTTACTGGTTCCGACGGTTAGAATATCTCATTTGGGAAAACAGAAAGGAATTGTTTAAGCAGGATGAACATAGTCTCGCAGTTGCCGACGATTATATATTCGTGTCAAACCGGCGTAGTCGAGAACATATCATACCTCAAACTCCCAAAAGTGAATCCAATCTTCGCTGGGATGATTCGGACGAGGACACAGCTATTAGGAACTCTTTCGGGAATCTGGTGCTTATATCAAGCTCACTCAATTCCAAATTGAGTAATGAGTCATATGATGTTAAGAAAGCCTATGTCCAATCTTACCAAAAGCGGTCGATGGGCGGTGCAATAGAATCATTATCACTATTACTGTTCCATACCAAGTTCCCTGACCTTGACAGAGACAATATGCGGGATTATATTAAAGAATACGGTAGTTTTACCTATAACGATATTTTGAAAAAAAGCTTTTAACCCTCTTTGTAATGTCATTCCCCCGCAAAATAAGGTATAACATCATTTGATTGGGTCGGTGCAGTATTGGCGGCGGCCGCAGTGGGTGCAGTGTTCGCCTCGCCAAACGCTGTCAAACTGCTCACAGGCGGCATCTATCAGCGATTCTTCATCAGTGAATATCCCGGCCTCGAAGTTGCGGCGGTTACTGCTCTTCATTCCTATGCCTGCGTCTGTCAGATTGGCGGATCCTATGTAGGCGGACTCGAAATCAAATATAATCATCTTGAAATGGACTCGCGGGCATAGCATCCGCTCCAATCCAGTTTTTAGAATCGGGTATCGGTCGAAATCCTCACGGAAAACCGGACCCGGTTCTTTTGCATGAATAAGCCTGACCTCTACGCCTCGTTTGAGTAATTTGGCAAGAACGGCAAGGAAAGGCTCTGATGAATTGCCGGCTTTAACGTGAAGGTCTTTAATGTCGGCAGTACCAATCCAGAGCGACTTCCTCACGGAAGCCACTCTTGCCACGACCTTATCGTAATGGTCTTTGCCAGAGATAAATTCAACCGACATAAAGAATTAGTCTATATTGAGAAATGCGTTTAATTCGCTCTCATCTTCAAAATCTATCTCCTGAGCAAATTTGAGCCCAATGGTAGTAGCAACCGACAAGAAGTTGGAAAACCATACATTGAACGGGGTATCAAATACTCCGGTACTTTCCATGAAGCTCCATAAGGAAGACGTTAACGCAGCTATGTTCCTAACACGGTTGGTCAAGATTTGCTGAACATTATAGGGCAGGTCAGGTTCGTAATAGTCAAATATCTCCTGAATATTGAATGATACAGAATCCGTTTCAATACCATGATACTGCTTGTAAAATATCTCAACCGATCTATCAAAGAAATATTGAAAAATCAATCCGGACTGTACCTGATTGGGTATAGTGTTCCGCTCCTCAAATAATTTTGCAATTGTTTGAGTAATTGATCTCAATGCTGTTGCAATCTCAATCATCTCTTGATTATCAAGCTGATTGCGTACTTGCCCAGATATGAATCCGGTCTCCAGATTCTCAGCACTAACCAGAGACATATCAATGCCCTTTTTTATGAAGGCTTTGTTTATTTCTATTTCTTTTTTTGTCATAACGTAACTATATTTTTGTTGTACGTAATATGCAAATTTACTTATTTTTATTGAGATTGAGGTTAGAATTATATAAACGGGACCAATTATGCTTGCTGCAAAATTAGCTCCGTCATGTCGCAGATTTAGATACAGGTTATCCTTTTCTTATATTTTGGTCAAAAAAATCATCGGATGCTTTCTTTAACTCTTTCAGCACAGGAAGCATATACTTGTGCTGGAGTGCGAATCCGATTACGACACCGATATTCGCTTTAATCAAAGCTGAATGAGGTGGTCCGATAAAGCAGGCTATGCCGCCTAATATTCCGGGGGGTATGGCAAATTTAAGTAGTGCCAACTGCTTCTGAATTACTTTATCCATTCTCCAGATCCTTTCCAGCGGCAAGAATCGTGACTTTTATCTCTTCATCGTTTATGCTCTCATCGGGATATACAGCCCAAATAACATAAATGCTTTCAGGTAGTTCACTAAGGAAATCGGTCAATGCAGCCATTTCTTGCATGACCAATGGCTGTTTCCCCACCTTATTGAAATACAGAAAAATTGAAAGCCGTTCAATCTTATTGAGCAAGGATGAAGTCAATGAACTTTTAATGCAACCTATCGCTTCTGCCACACGCTCTTTGCCACAGCGTGTTACGGACTTAATGAGAAAATGCTTTGCGTCAGTTAGGGTGGTTTGCAAATCGTTAAAGTCATAGGCAATCATGCCTTGCGTTACTATCGGCTGGAGGATTGCTTTTATCAAGTCAGGGTACTCAGTGTAAGAGGCTTCTGACGCCACGCTGTCATAACAATCCAAATCGGCATTGTCAAGCAAACCAAGGGTCAGAACTCCGGCATCATGGAATGTTTTCGCAATACTGTTCGCATGTTCCTCGTTGTCTCTTGCCACAATGATTACCATCTTATCCTCATCGGTTGGAACGCACTCAAAGGGGGCGGTTAATACCGTGGCAGATACACAATCATACGCGTTTGACTTTACTGTCTCAATTATTTCTTTTGTTGATTCCCCGATGCCAATTACGCGGAAGCTGGTGGGAAGATTCTCAAAAGCAGGTTGGTCTAATAAATATTCTTCATTCATCTTCGTCCTGACTATAACATCTGAAAATGTAATGCAGTGATAGCAGATACCTGACTATCACTGCATGGATTTGTTCGCAAAATTAGAGTTTCTCTACTTTGAGTTCGTTGCCGTTCATGTAACCAACGGGGAAGTCCACGTTGTATTTCATCTTGAACTGACGCTGAATCTCTGCCTTTACCGTTGAATTTGAGAAAGGAAGAGTGCTTCCGTTGTAAGAGACCTCAGCTGTCATGCCGGCTTCGAGTCTCTTGCCTCCACTAAGAAGGAATCGTTTTGTTGTTACTTTGAAGAGTGCCATATCTGATATTTTTGATGGTTACTCCGCAAAAGTATAACACCGGTGTATCAGATTTGGTGACACTTAAAAATATTTTTATAAAAGTTTTAAGGCTATGGATGCTTTGCAGATTGCGACAGCGATAATAAAAAAATGTGATATGTTCTTTACAAATGATAAACAGCTAAGGCAGGAAAAAGAGCTTCCGTGTATCATAACCACAGGCGGCTGCCGACAAATGAAGCTGATGGCTCGGAATGTCAAGACAGCGACGAGAGGCTGCAAGGGTGCAATGAAATTCGTAGCCGGGATATTCCATGTCATACTCCTCGAATACTGCCTTTAAGCAGCTCTCATCAAAGGGCCGGTTGTGAGCTACAAGAGGCAACCCCTTGATTTTGTCTGCCACCTGCGCCCACACTTCCGGGAATGTCGGTTGTCCGTCAGTGTCACGCCGAGTGAGACCATGAACCTCAGTAGTCCAATATGTATAATAATTGGGGGCAGGCTGAATAAGACTGTAGAATTTGTCAACAATCTCACCGCCTCGTACTATAACAATACCGACGCTGCACACACTGGAGCGTCGGCCATTGGCTGTTTCAAAGTCTATTGCTACAAAATCTTGCATCGTCAGTCGTTATTATAGAGTTCATACATATCTGAAATCCAGCCTTTCATAGTCTTGCGAAGAGAAGCCGGACTTACGACCTCTATCATAGGCCCAACATGGAGCAACTTCATTACGAAGTCATACGTCGGCGAGAGATAGAGTTCAAAGTCGGCGTACTCGCCATAGTCTTCGATAAGTCGCTGACTATGATGTAGCGGAAGTGATTTTAGATAATATTTATGGTCTTCGTTGGCACGAATGACTATTCTCTCCGGCTTGACATCGTATCCGATGACTACGCCAAATTTCGTTGCGAAATACTCTGTCGCATCAAAATCTTTTGGCAACTTGAAGAGCGTTTCTGTTGGTTCGACGCTCTCCAGACGGTCAAGACCGTATATCTTTATCTCGTCACGGTTATTGTGACCAAGCACATACCAACGATTATCAAACAGTTTTACACAATACGGTTCAATGGGAAAACTATAACTATGCTCCTTCTTGAACGGACGATATGAGATATTCACGACTCGGTTCTCTTTCATTGCCTCCAATATGGTAGTCAGATGATCACGCCCGGAAGGGATCTCGTCAACCAAGATGCGTCCCTTCAAAGAGAGGTTTTCTCCGATTACGTTGCCGACGGCAAATGAATCAAGCATCCACTTTTTGAGCTTATCTTCGTCAATGTCCTCCGGATTGGAAATGTAGTAAAGATAACCGCCAACCTTCTGACAGTCAATCATTATTCCAAACTGCTCATAGATTGCATCGCGCCAACGGTTGAATGTGGCACGGTGAAGCTCGTGTCCGTCACTGAAATCTTTGTTTCGCGACCAGCGGTCGGAAAGATCCTTGTGCGAAATTTTCCCGGCACGGCGGATTGTATCAATCAGCCAAGTGTATTTTTGCAGTTGGTTCATATTCGGTTTGAGTTTTACACCGCAAATATAATCAAATCCTGTATCATTTTATAATACACCACTCAATAAATGAAAAATCCAGCCAAGCGGAATAAGACAGAGTTGACCGATGCAAGGTATTGCTCTATGCGGCTCTTACGAAGAGCCTGTACACCATGCCCTTATGCACATTGCTGAACCGAGTACTATGCAAGCGTCCCTTCGGTTCAAAGGGTCCTGACATTTCGATGCTGATATAATCAGCGAAAAGCATCGCCGTCAAATCATTCACTCCTGTTGGCTGGATTATATTTATCTGCTTAATTCTAAATCAATTCTGTTGACCATCCAAGGGCTTGAATTTTGAGGTCAAGTTCTCTTAAACGTGCAGCACTTTGATCATGAATTTTGCGAAATTCCGTTGCGTTTATCATCCGAACGTATTTTACTTCCATTCTGCCATAGCGTTCCTCTCTTTCGGTCAGATGTTTAAGACCATCATACAACGTCTTTGTACGCATGGACAACGTATCGCGCTCTGCGAGTAGCGAGGTTAGATTACGTTCATCTATGACGGCGTTTGTGTTGGTCATGTTGATACGATAGATGAGATTTCGGAGTTCATCGAGAGTCTGGTCCAATTCTGCGATCACCTGATCAACGTCTTCCGTCGGCTCATCGCCCTCTTGAATTTTGATACAATCCTTTAGACGAGAGCGGAGTTGCTGTGATTTCTCTATAAGAGCCGACCTGCGGCTCAATGCTTCTGCGAGTTTCATACTATATATTTTATGTTTCTGTTGCAAAATTAAGCTGTCATTGTCTCAAATCTCGAGACAGCATTTCTCAAATATCCCAATATAGAATCAACAATCTTAATCTTCACCATAATTATGGATTGAAGTCAATATTTCATTATCAGCAGCTCCATGTAAACTGAAGATATTCAAATAGGTATTTGCACACGTGTCATCCTGCCAAAGTATTACTTCGCTGATTGTAATATGACCATCTGTATTGGGAATCACAAAATACATTTCATATTCTCCATAGTCCAACCACATATATAGATATACACAATCATTTTCACGGGTTAAATTTGTTCCCAATAAAGCAAACCATTCTTCCTTATCCTTTGCAAAGTCATCCAATGAAGTATATGACTTGACAATGTCATTGAGGAACGCATGGCGCTTTCGCATCCAGTTGAAACGCTCCGCATTATTCATCTCTATTAAATCCATACGCCATAGAGTTTTCAGGTTCATCTTGGCGACTATTCTCTTGTCTTTTACAACGAGCCTCAGCCAGCTCTTCTGTTGGCGGTGGTAACTCTACCATAAAGACATTATATGGTCGCTGCTTCATTCCAGCTTTGTGGCGAAGCCATAGATTTTCCATCAGGAGTGCAACTCCATCGGGAGATTGTATAGTTTTTATTTTGATGCCTTGAAATTGAAGATTGGACATATGATGGTGTCGATGCTGACGGTGTCACCGATGTTGGCAATGATTTCTTCAGCCGGCTTATAGACCATCGGTGACTCGTCACGGGTGAAGTCGTTGACCGACTCCGAATAGATACCCTGCATGGAGGCCTCGAAGTCCTTCATTGTGATTTTCTCGTAGGCCTGAGTTCGGCTCAAAACTCTTCCGGCACCGTGGGGCGCTGAACAGTTCCAGTCTGGATTACCCTTCCCAGTGCAGAGCAGTGAACCATCGCGCATATTCAGCGGTATGATGCAACGTTCGCCCAAGGCTGCCGAGATAGAGCCTTTGCGGATGATGTTATCATCGCTGATATAGTTGTGAACCGATTCAAATTCCTCCTTTACCTCCACCCCAGGAAAGAACCGCATGAGCAATAGAGATATAAGTTTACGGTTGAGTACAGCCCATCGCTGACAAAGACGCATATCGTGGAGATAGTGCTCACGCCCTTCACCCTCGACATAGCAAAGAGCGGCGGGGAGGCGTGGTTCCGCTTCCTGATGTTCCTTGCGCATCTTCTTTATGACGCTCTGCAATTCAGACCGACGACCTGCTGCCTTGTATTCCTCAATGGTGCGTTTGATTGTTCCCTCAAACTCGTCGGCACCATCAGTAAGGTGCTTCACCGCTTTTGCCTGATAGATGTCAGCCACCTGCTTGCCGAGATTGCGCGAGCCGGTGTGGATCACAAGGTAAACATTCCCTTCATCATCCTTATCAAGTTCGATGAAATGGTTACCGCCGCCGAGCGAACCGATTGCCTTGTTGATACGCCCGGAGTCTTTAAGCTCACGGTAGCAGTGAAGTTCGGTCACAAGTTGTTTTGCCTCACGGTATATTTCCATTTCTTCACCTACAAGCGGCTTGAAACCAAACCTTTCTTCGCGCACAATCATACCCGAAGGCACATTGCCCCGGATATGCTCATGGAATGCATGATAGTCAATCTCAGAAAGTTTGCCGAGATTGAGGATTCGCATACCGCAACCAATGTCAACGCCCACTATATTGGGAATTACCTTGTCGCCAAGGTCGCCGGTGAAACCAATGACGCAGCCTGCCCCGGCATGAACGTCAGGCATGATGCGTATCTTCTTGTCGGAAAACACGTCAATCGAAAGCAGCTCCTTGATCTGTTCCAAGGCATTCTCCTCGATGTTGTCCGTAAATATCTTTACGTCATGTCCTTCTATTGTCTTCATATTCTATTGTTTTTAATATTTCGATGCAAAGGTAGAATACCGCTGCGCAACCATTTTGCGCATTAAAAAAAGAAACACTACATTCTTCTATGAGCGCAAAATTACATCCAAGGTGACGCATTTTGCGGTACAACATAAAAATACTTCATGTTGCAGGAAATGAGACATGATAATTGTAATTTTGCCCCTAAATTAGTCTTATGAAAGTACTCCACCTTTCCGACACTCACAACAACCACCGGCGGCTTCGGGATTTACCCGAGGCTGATGTGGTAGTACATTCAGGTGACTTCTGTATGGTAGGGACCGAACAGGAAGCCATTGATTTCCTCAACTGGTTTTGTGACTTGCCACATTAGTGTCCACTAAAAAAGCATAAGAGTACTTTGAAATTATTGAAATTCAATT
>OFEZ01000337.1_pt1 | contig 35319 bp, 25 predicted proteins | sample 1521241 | NCBI WGS metagenome assembly OFEZ01 (sample SAMEA3504099, study PRJEB24116) | mouse gut metagenome | biome: mouse gut; feature: mouse-associated habitat; material: faeces | place: Denmark | collected 2011
TCTCTTGGCGGGGGTAGAATCCGGATCTGCGCCAGGAAGTCTGCTGAATCCCAGCGGGATCTTTTCATTAGAACCGGAAATATTTACTGACCAGTTTTTCATTGTTATCCCATACAAAAACACATATAATATCTACTGATCATGTATTTTGAAAAAAATTACTAATTTTGCAGATAGTTTTGTGGGGCCTGTTGTGTTGCTCCTCAATCCTGCAAAGCTGTTTATTTTCAATATCATGAAATCCGCTGATATTTTCAATCAGTTGTACGAAGCCTACTTCAACAGGCTTATATTCCATGCGCTTCGTTTTGTCGATGACAGAGCGGAGGCTGAGGATATTGTGGCTGATGTATTTGCCGACTTGTGGTTCAGGCTTCCTACTCTTGATACGGATGGCGGATTAGTGTCGTATCTATATCGTGCCGTTTCGACGCGTTCGCTCAATGTCCTGAGGCATAGAAATATCGCTGCGGTCAGGATAGAGCTGCTGGAGACGATTAACGAAAAGCGATTGGAATTCATCGACCGAACTAACCTTGAAGATACCATCAATGCCCATGAAATAGAAACAGGAATACGGGAAGCTCTTTCGGAGTTGCCTGAGAAGTGCCGTGAGGTTTTTATCCTTAGTTATATCAATGGATTAAAAAGTAAGGAAATAGCTGAGGCTATGGATATTTCGGTGCGTACTGTGGAGGCCCATGTGTACAAGGCTCTTCGGATAATGAGAGATCGGTTGAAGTATCTGCTTCTTATTATTCTGTTCTTTTTAGGTATAGAGTAAGTAGTTTTGTTTGGTTACATGTTTAATAACAGAACGAATTATGGTACAGATGTCAAAGGAAATTATGATGAAGTTCATCAACAATACTTGCTCTGATGAAGAATTGCAGATGATAAAGAGCTGGCTTGATGAATCGGATGAGAATGTAAAAGAGCTTTTCGAGCTGGAGCAGACGGCAATGTATGCCGGCAGCCTGCGTGATGATACCGATAGCCGCAGGCGTGTCTCGGCTGAAATAAAGCGACGGATTATCGGCAGGGAGGCCGGTAGGCGTGCCCGTTCACGTAGTGTGATGCTAAGATGGATGTCAGCTGCGGCTGCAATAGTAGTGATTGCTGTGACGTCAGTATTCCTGTTCAGAGGCCCTGATGTAAAAATGCTGAAGGCTGTGGCTCTTAATGAAAGTTGTTCCGTAGTATTGCCTGACGGGTCAACAGTGTATCTTAACCGTGGATCAGAGCTGGAGTATCCGGAGGATTTTTCCTCCGACCGAAAGGTGAGTCTGTCCGGCGAAGGTTTTTTCAAGGTGACACATGATGCTGAACATCCGTTTATAGTAGAGGGCGAGTTTCTGAATGTGAAAGTCCTGGGTACGGAGTTTAACTTCAACAGCAACAAGGATGGACAGAATAATTGTAGTCTTGTCGAGGGCTCGGTAGAGGTGTCGACGGCTGACAACAGCCATGGCGTGGTACTGACTCCGGGACAGAAAGCTGACTACGACATAGCAACGGGTAATATTACTGTAAGTGAAACCAACGCTCCTGTCGATGCGGCATGGCACAATAAGGTTATCCCGTTTGATAATGCCACGATAAAGGATATCGTGGAGATTCTGGTAAAATTATACAAGGTAGATATCAAGCTTGATAAAAATGTGGATCTGTCCACGACCTATTCCGGAGCAACCGTATTTTATGACAGTATTGATTCCACGCTGACTCAACTGACCAATACGTTGCCTATCGGCTACACTAAGGCCGGGACATCAATCATGATCAAGCCTAAAGTTGATAAAAAATGAAGCACATAGTCACGAAAGCGGTCATATTGCTTATTACAGCTATTATAAGTAGTGTCAACCTTCATGCCAAGGGGAATGAAGGGATTGCTTTTGTTGACTTGTTCAAGATGTCAGGTAAGGAATTGCTGGCTAAAGGCAATGAATATCTGGTATCGTCAGAGATGCCTGATTCTGCCCTGATATGCTTTTCCATTGCAGCTGAGCGATATTCGCCATCGCTATCTATGGAAGAACAAAGGGTATGCACTATGGCCTACAACAATTGCGGCTTCATATATTATTATTTTTTCTATGATTTCCCCAACGCTTTTGATGCGCTTCTGGAGGCGGAACGGCTATGCAGCAGATTTGACGATAAGTCACTGCATGCCAATATATGCCTGAATCTGGGCAACTGTTACTCCATGTGCTTTCAACTCGGGCTGTCACATAATGTCACTGATAAGGCACTCCAATATTATGCCGAGGGTTATGCTCTGGCTCGGGAAAATTCCGATTGGCTTACATTGCTGAACTGCTTTACAAATCTGGCCATGGCTCCGACGGTAATTGACTGTCCGAAATATGTAACAGATGAAATAAGGTCATTTTCAACGCTTCCGTTGCCAGAGGATACTCCCGATTATGAGTTTTATCAAGCCCTCTATGGTATGGCTGTCAATGAACTGGACGGTAATTATGACAGAGCCATATCTTTTCAGAAGCGGCAATTGAGATTGTACAGCAGTTTTGATACGTATAATACCAATAAGCGGGAGGTTAAGGCCGATATCCTGTACGGGTTGTCATATAGCTATCAGAAGTCAGAGAAGATGGATTCGGCGGAAATGGTAGCCAATCAATTGATTGCATTTTCGCGTGAGATCGACCGGCCTTATTTCGAAGCTTTAGGCTATCAGAGGCTTTCTGCTATATATGACTGGCAGAGCAGATATGACAAGGCCAATCAAGCACGGTTGAGATTCTTTGAGATCAAGGATTCAATAGTGGCACATAATAATCTGATGATGGTTGATAAGCTGGAGTTTATAGCCCAGCTACGTCAGGACAACCGAAACTATATATATAAGGAGCAGATTTACAAGAGAAACAGAATGATACTTTTCGGGGTTGTCATTCTGCTGTCTATCACGTTGCCGCTATTGTGGTTTCTCTATAAGCAGAATAAAAAGCTGAGGGCCAGCAATCTTGCTCTGTATCGGCGTCAGCAGGAGGCTATCAGGCAGGAGGATGCGAACATGCAGGCCCGATATGCCGAAGAGAAGTCAGCCTCTGCGGCTGTCAAGCGGCCACAGATATTGGCGCAGGATGAAGTGTCGGAAGTAAAGGCCCGTATACTAAATGTGCTTGATCATGATAAGGCGGTGTTTAATCCGGAATTTTCACTGGACAAACTCGCTGAACTTACCGGAACGAAGCCTCGTGTCCTGTCATCCGTAATCAATGAAGCCTTTGACAGGAATTTCTATTCGCTGATTAATGAATATCGTATAAGGGAGGCATGCCGGCGTCTGGCCGATGTGGAGCAATACGGGCATCTGACTATCGAGGCCATTTCGCAGAGTGTGGGGTACAAGTCAAGGACATCGCTTGTTAATGCATTCAAGAAAGAAACCGGTTTAACTCCTTCGTAATATCAGAAGATAGCCGTCAGGCAGGCGAACAAATAAAATCAGACTGCGTACATCTTTGCGATGATATGATTAAACGCGTGTATTTGAACAAATACACGCGTTGTTTTTTACAGCTACATGCTCATTATGAGGTTATTTTGCATTCACTAAAGACTGTGAAAAAAATCGGGAAAGGCCGTAAGTAGATATGCCGGCAAGTGTGTTTACTGAATAGTCTGAACACAAAAAAACTCATAATATAAACCAAAATCATATCACTTTATGTTCAAAGGAACCTTAAAGCTAAGACCGCGCCCGCTACTTTGCGGAGCTCTGATTGCCATGTCGATGATGGCAAATGCCGGGGTCACACTCAAAACCGGAGCGGACACAAAATTGAGTGAAGTAATCAACTCAATACAGAAGCAATCGGACTACAAGTTCTTTTATGATGATGAGATTGCAAAGTATCCTGTAAAGCAGGTTACGCTTAAGGATGATGATATTTCCGCCGCGCTGAAAAAGCTGTTTGGGGGTACATCGATAAGCTATGTCATCAAGGACCATGTAATCTATCTGAAGAAAAACGATATCGCCACACCGGAAAAGGGGAGTGCCAAGAGCAAGAAGCGTACCATATCCGGCGTGATACATGACGAGTTTGGCGATCCTCTTGTAGGGGCTACTGTCAAGATAAAGGGCTCCAATATAGGTGTGGCCACGGACATTGACGGCAACTATACAATTGAGACCACGGATGAAAATCCGGTGATAGAGTGCCGCTACATAGGATATAAGCCTATGGATGTCAAGGCCAATGATAAGGACCAGATAAACTTTGACATGCAGCCTGACTCGCAGACTTTAAGCGAGGTGGTAGTTACAGCCTTCGGTATAAAGCGCGACAAGAAGATGCTGGGTTATGCCGTTCAGGATGTGAAGAGCGATGCTCTGAACACCACGGGCGACCCGTCGGTAGTAGGTGCGCTTGATGGTAAGATTGCCGGTTTGCAGATGAACACGGCTTCAACCGGACTTGGCGGTTCTACCAAAATAACCATCCGAGGCAACTCTTCGCTGACGGACAACAACCAGCCGCTGTGGATTGTGGATGGTGTGCCGTTTACTGACAATAACAGTTCCGATGCATCCGCCTATGGAGGTTATGACCGTGGAGGAACATCCTTTGACCTCAACCCGGAAGATATTGAATCAATATCAGTGCTCAAAGGCCCGAATGCTGCCGCTCTCTATGGCTCACGTGCCGGTAATGGCGTTATTCTTGTCACCACAAAGCGTGGCAACAGCAAGGAGGGTTTCGGAGTGAGCTATTCCGGATCGTTCACATGGAGCAAGGTGGCCGGTTCAATAAAGATGCAGAAAGAGTTTGGCCAGGGTTCAAACGGGGTGATTCATTACGAATCCGATAGCGAGGGCAATCCGTTGAAGATAAATGATACATGGTCATTCGGTCCCGCCTATGACGGCTCAATGCAGCCTAATTTCCGCGGCGAGCTGCAGCCTTATTCCTATGCCGGCGACAAGCTTACGGATTACTTCAAGACAGGCTTTTCCCAGTTCCATACAGTAGCTCTCAGCAATATGACAGATAAAAGCAACTACCGTCTGTCAGTAGGTTTTAATGACAACAGCGGATTGTTTGAGGGTGAAACCCTGAAAAAGCTGAATGTCGACTTTTCAGCCGGGGCTACATTCAATAAGTATCTTAAGAGCGAGGGTAAGGTATCAGTGTCCAATACAAAAGCTGAAAACCGTCCCTACACCGGTCTGCTCGGTGAGGTAGGGCAGTTGCTTATGATACCCGGCAATGTACGTCTTGGCGATCTGCATGACTACAGCACCGAAAGCCGTCCGCATGTCAACTGGTATGGTCCCGATATGACATATTCCAATCCGTACTACGTAAGAAACCGCCTCAAGAACTCTGACGAGCGTTGGCGCGCATTCGGATTCTATGGTCTTACTATCAATTTCACTGACTGGATGCACCTGCAGACGAAATATGCGTTTGACTATTACCGCACGCGTATCGAGGAAACCGACCTCGGCCTTGCTATAAATGCTATATCCAACGGTACAAGTACATGGCAGGAGCAGATGCATGATGATAATATGAACCGCTCGGAGATAAATCATTTCGAGCACAATATTTCAGCAACACTTATCGGTGACAAGAGCGTGGGCGACCATTGGCGTATCGGATTTACCGCCGGTGGCAACATCATGTATCAGAAATATGAAATGTTCGGAGCCTCTGTGCAAGATATGCTGCAGAAGGACAACTGGATTTTCAATACCGGTAACAAACTCGTATCGGCAGTCAACGACGGGCATAACCGTGCGATGTACTCAGTATTCGCTTCCGCCCAGATTGCATTCAAGGAATTCCTTTCATTGGATCTTACCGCACGTAATGACTGGTCATCAACGCTTCCCAAGCAGAACAATTCGTTCTTCTATCCATCGGCCAATCTCGGTTTTGTCATAACCGATTTTGCCCGTCAGATGGGCAATGGACTTCCGGATTGGATCACATTTGCCAAAGTGCGTCTGTCTGCCGCACAGGTGGGTAAGGATCCGGACCCGTATAATCTCTACAATGTCCGTATGTTCGAGTTCCAGATGGGCGACCGCAGGCCTATAGCGAACACCATAAAGATGAACTCCAATCTGAAGCCTGAGATCAAGACATCCTACGAGGTAGGTGTCGACATGAAGTTCTTTGCAAACCGTCTTGGCTTTGACTTCACATACTATAATTCCAATACCCGTAACCAGGCAATGTTGGTTGATGCATCGGCGCCATGGACCCAGCAGTGGGTCAATGCCGGACGCATAACCAACCGAGGTGTGGAGCTTATGGTCTATGGTACTCCGGTACAGACAAAGGATTTCACATTCAACCTGAATGTCAATCTCGCACATAACAAGTCGATAGTTGATGAACTCACTGATGGCGTTAGCCGCATATATTTCAACGGCGACCCCAATATGCCTGTAAGAGTTGGAGCTGTGGCCGGAGGTAAGCTCGGAGATATTTATGCCAACAATCTTATGCGCCGCGATGCCGCCGGAAACCTGATAATCGGTTCAAACGGACTTCCCATGACAGAAACCGGCAACGGTAATCTCGAGCAGTATATACTGGACCATCCCATAGGTAACATTCAGCCTGATCTCCTTATGTCAGTCACACCATCTTTCCGCTACAAGAATTTCTCACTGTCAGCCATGCTTGATATGAAATTCGGTGGAGATATTGTCAGTGTGTCAGAAGGTATGGCTACACGTGTCGGGACATCGGAACGCACCTCTTTCCGCGGAGAATATAAGGAAATCAATGGTGTGAAGGATTATTATATGGTTGTTCCCGGTGTCAAGGAGGATGGCTCTGTAAATGATATCCCTGTTTCGGCCCAGCGTTATTATTCAGCCATAGGTTTATACAAGAGTGAGAGCGGATATGCCGAAGAGTTCATCCATGACGCTTCGTATGTCAAGCTCAAAGAGCTGTCATTCAGCTATATCGCGCCATCAAAATGGCTTAAGAAAACTCCCTTCACAAATCTTCGTATGAGTTTTGTGGCCCGCAATCTGTGCTATCTGATGAAACATTGTCCCGGCAATCCCGAAGGTGGTTATGACACGACAATGTTCTCACAGGCACTTGACTTCCTTGCAGTTCCTTATACCCGCACATACGGTTTTACGGTAAATGTAGAATTTTAATTAACCCTAATTATAAGCCAATCATAAATGAAACACAATATATTTATGGCCATGGCATTTACCTCAGCTCTGATGCTGGGAGGCCTTACATCATGCTATGACCTTACAGAACTTGGCGATGACCCATACGCTCTGCCTAACGATAATGTTAATAACGGTGGTAACAAACCGGTGGATCCCATAGGCGAATATGGAGATATCGATATTTCATATGAAGTGACTGATGCCACAGAGCTTTCACAGATCAAGGATGACCTGGCGGCCGCATCGTCTACATTCCGTAATTTCCTCTATGAAGGTTACTACAATGACTATCAGATTACCACTAATCTGACCCACGATATCTATGCCGGCTATACCGGCAACAACAATCCCGGCTTTGTCAACTCTGCACCTGACTATAAGTATGCCGATGGATGGAGTTCTTCACGCTGGCGTCATTTTTATGTGGACCGCTGCAAGGAATATGCATCACTTCTCAGGGCATTCAAATTCAGCCCCAATGCTGAGATGTACACCAATCAGTACCATATCACCCGTATATACTTTGCATTCCTCGCTTTAGCCAATACGGATACCTATGGTGACATGCCTTTCAAGATATATGCTTCTGTGCAGACTCCTGAAACAAATAATGTACCTTACGATACTCAGGCAGATGTATATGACGGGCTCTTCCGCATGCTCCGTCAGGCAGTGGAGACTATCGATCCTGACGATGCATCGCAGTATGTGATTGACACCGATGACATCTGCTATAATGGAGATGCCCGCAAGTGGCTTCGTTTCGCCAATACACTTCGTCTGCGTCTGGCATGCCGGATATCAAATGTCGATCCTGAACGAGCCAAAAAGGAAGCGCAGGATGCTATCAGCAATAAATGGGGGCTTATGGAAAGCAATGCCGACAATATGAGGACTGTGCCCCGATATGCTCCGATAGAAGACGGAGGTATCAATGACGGCGGTCAGGAAAATGTGCTGGCCATGTGCTCCGTGATGTACAACGGTGACTGTGTGATGGGCTGGGATCTTGAAAACTACTACCGTACACTTTCAACCGGCGGTGGAAAATATATAGTGAAAACAGGCCGTACCGGTCAGGTGGAAAAAGTGATTGACCCGCGTTGTCTGGTGAGCTGGTATCGCTCCGGAATGACCGCAAGCACACTCGCAGCCGGCGAGGAGAGTCTGCGTGAGGATTTCAAGGGGTGCCCAAAAGGTTATGCCGAGCCTACAATGCTTGCTCCTAACCAGTTCTCACTGACACGTACAGCAAAGGATGCTGCCAAATCAAAGAAGCACGACCGCAAGTCATGGTTCAACTGTGCTGAGCCTACCGTATGGCTGGGCTATGCCGAGAGTCTGTTCCTGCGTGCCGAGGCTGCTCTGCGTGGATGGGACAGCGGAAGCCCCGAAGAGTGGTACCGCAAAGGTATCGAGGCATCCATGGCCTATTATGAAATTGACCGTGCCGACGTAGATAGCTATATAAACGGACTCGTGGCACTTAATGACGGAACTTTTGCGTCAGGCGATAAGGAAAAAATACTTGAAGCTATCATTACACAGAAGTGGATGGCTGTGTTCCCTAACGGAAATGAAGCCTGGGCCGAATTCCGCCGTACAGACTACCCGAAACTGATGCTTCCGCTCAACAATGCTTCAGGAGGTGATGTGCCTGAGGGTCACTTCATCAAGCGTCTTCTTTATCCCAATTCCGAAAACTCCAACAAGGGATTTACAGAAAGCGGTATGTCTGCTGTAAACTCGCAGGGCAAGCGTCTGTGGTGGGATGTATCGGACGATACGCCTGATAATTTCGGCTCGGCTTCATCCAGACTACGCCGTATTATTCGATAATTACTTTCATTACCATAAAATTCTTAATACATGAAACTGAAGAAAAAACTAATGGTAGCGGCGCTCTTTGCCGCTACCGTTTACGGGGTCCAAGCTCAGCAGCCGTATAGCGGATGCTGGTTCCCTGAGGATGTGATCAACTGGTCACCGGAAGCTGACCCCGATGCCAAATTCAATCGTTCGCGCATACCGTTGGCCAAGCGTTTCACGGAGCCTGAACTGATGAAGGCTAATTCCAATCAGCGTTACACAGGTTATGTTGAGACAGCTACCATCACCAACAAAATGTGCTCGCTCACACCCTCGCAGGGCGATAACAACTTCCTCGGTTATCAGCCTACCTATTGGCAGTACATGGAGAAGTTCATCAACTGGGGTGGCGCCGGCAATGAAGGTATATTCGTACTCCCTCCTGCAGGAACAATTGATGCCGCTCACATGAACGGTGTGAAGATTCTTGGCGAACTCTTCTTCATGCCTCGTACCATCGGTGGCCGTGACGGATGGATTGAAGCAATGCTTACCACTGATGCTTCGGGCAAGTATCCCTATGCAATAAAAATGTACGAAATTGCAAAATATTTCGGTTTCGACGGATGGTTCATAAACAAGGAGCTTGACAATGGTAAGCGTGTGGATGAATGGGCTAAGTTCATCACATGTTTCAATGAAACCGCCGATGCGGCCGGTGATACCTATATGGAGATACAATGGTATGATGCCAAAGGAAAACCTACCGTAGAAATCCTGAGATCACATAAAAACACTTCTCAATTCCTTGAATACAACAACACCGGCAACAAGAGTGAGTATGCTTCTGAGTTAGGTTGTTCGGCAGACGACATCCTGCATCGTCTCTACGCCGGTATAGAATGCGTACAGAGTGGCCTCACCGGTTACGGTTCGGCTTTATCTTCGGTACATAACGGCTCAATAGCTCTGTTCTGTCCTGAGCAGCATACCTACAAGGACTTCACCGACAAAATGTGGGAAGCCGGCACAACAACCGGACAGGCCGCATACGATGCACAGATACAGGCTTTTGCAAATGAAAATACCACATGGGTCAATTCCAACGGTAATCCTGCCAGTACTTCCGCATCATGGAAAGGAGTGTCAGGATATGTGCTTGAGCGTTCAGTGATAAATGCAATGCCGTTTACCACCTCGTTTGCTGTGGGCAATGGCAAGCACCGCTTTGTAAAGGGGCAGAAGCTTAACACCCAGGACTGGTATGCCACTTCGGTACAGAGCATTCTGCCTACATGGCGCTACTGGATTGAGAATCAGGGTGATCTCAAGGTTTCGATAGATTGGGATGACGCTTATAATTTAGGCAACTCTCTCAAGGTCAGCGGAACAATAGCTGACGGTGATCACCTGTGGCGTCTGTACAAGACTATGATACCTGTCAGCAATGGTGGTAAACTGACACTCGTATTCAAAGGCTCCGCTCCTGAGGTAAAACTTGCCACCTCAAGTTCTACAACTGCTGACGTTACACTTTCAGGAGCTGTGACATCAACATCCGGCGGCTGGACCGTAGCTGAATATGACCTTGCATCACTTAATGGTAAGACAATCTATATGATTGCTCTTAATCTGAAAGGAAGCGGCAACTATGATTTCAAACTCGGTGAACTCTCAATCCTGCCTGCAGGATATGCTCCGGCAGCTCCCGCCATCAATGACTTCATCTGCACCGGAGATGCTACCGATGCCGATACTGATATCCGTATGTCCTGGAGCTATGATTATAACAATGATTTTGACCATTTCGACATATACCTGACAAATGCCAAAGGGCGTAAACTTGCAGGCCAGACCCGCGGTGAGGGCTTCTATATCCCGCGTTTCAACCGCGAAGGTTCCGAGGCAAACGTTAAGGCTGAACTTGTGGCTGTGATGAAGGACGGACGCTCGGAGACTCTTAAGTCAATAGATATGGCATTCCGTGCTGCTGCACCTGTTGTTACAGTAACTCCGGTCAAGAGCTATGCCAGGGTTGGAGAACGGGTAGTCCTGAAGGCATCCGGTACTGACAATCCTACTTCCTATGCATGGACTCTTCCTTCTACAGTTAAGCTCGTCAGCGGTTCGCTTACTGACGCTGAAATTGAAGTTGAGGCTCTTGCCGAAGGTGCTCAGAATGTCACTGTAAAAGTAGGCAATGCCCAGGGCACATCCACATTCAGCGGCAATGCATTTGATGTATTCTCTGAAATCGCTTACAAAGAAGTCCATAACGCTGCCATTGGCAAAGTAATAGCCGGCCGCAGCCGTGCTGTGACAGGCGAGGCTTCATACCTGATTGACGGTGATGTCAAGCCTTCGGCTAAGGACAACTGCTGGAGCGACATTTCCACAAATCCCTACGTGACAGTAGATCTCAAGACTCCCCATACGGTATATGGATTCAACATCTATGACAATCACTCTGCATTCAAGAGCGGCGAGGACAATATACAGAATTACCGTATCTATGTAAGCTCTGACAATAAGGAGTGGACAGAGGTGGTGAACGCCCGTAATGTTATGGATGAAAATATACATACGAGCAATATTGTTCCCACCGTAGCACGGTATGTAAAGCTGCAGCCTTATGCTGACAAGCGCTTCACCTGCCGTCTGTTTGAACTTGAGGTAATAGGACGTGACAACTCCAAGATCACTGTCGATGCTCCGCATAATCTGACATTGGAGCCCAAATCCACACAGGAAGTGACCGTTAATTACAATATGAATGGTGAGGCTAAAGCTGATAACTTCGCACTTCAGCTGAGTTCCGAAAGTTCCTACATTACCTGCTCTGAGCCACAGGATGATAATAACGGACATTTCACATTCACTATCAATACAGCCAAAAAGGTTGGTAAAGCCGAACTTAACGTAGCATTGGTGAATGGTGATGCAAAGCGTCAGACATACATTGAGGTTGTTATTGACAGCGAAAGTGCCAAGAATTGTCTTAGTGGTACCGAAGCGGAGATGCGCAAATATGATGCCGATTATGTGACCGGTGGTACATACACTTCGCAGAAGACGGGTAATCTTACCGATGGAGATACCCGTACCGAAGGTCTTACAGAAGAAATGTACGAAGATCCTTGTACTTCACGCAACGACCTTTGGGCCGTGTTCACCAATCCACGCATGTTCTCGCTGGGTAAAGTGAAAGTCTACATTCCGAACAATAACAAAGGCTGGAATGCCAATGATAAGGAAGGGTATGTCAACAATGCTATCAGCATCCGTACAAGTAAGGATGGTCTGAATTGGACTGTTATCGAAACATTCGATAATCTCAAGGAGGTATCGGAACTCACCTGCTACTTCCCCGAAATGGATCCGTTTACTTATCTTGCCGTAGTGTGTGATGTCAACACCTATTTCTATCCATCTCTTGCCGAGGTTGAGGCTTATGCCCAGCTTGAGCAGGATGGTCCGTCGATTGCACCTCTGACAATAGCAAATGGATTCAACGTAGATATCATCGCGGAGGCTACTCCAGTAGAGGATAAAGCAAGTTTCGATTTCGATTACAGCGCGTTCTTCACATCCAATGTTCAGGCTGACGGTGCAATCTCTTCGCCTGACAGCCGTATGATCATTACCAAGCAGGGCACTACTTTTGAGCTGGCTCCCTATGACGGTATGAATGCATTGAATGTTAATGCAAAGAACAAAGACTATGTGCTGACATTTGACGAGCCGGTGAATGCTCAGAAAATATATCTGCTCGCAACATGTACCAGCACCCGCGAGGTAACTGCCATTATCAACTATGAAGACGGCACCTCCTCAAAAGAATATACCATTGATGTACCACGAGCTGATTACGGCAGCGATGAAAAAGACAGTTTTGCCTTTACTGACCTTAAGCTGATAGAAAGGAATGGTACTGTCGGCCGGACAAACTATGGATTCAATGAGGTAGTTCTTGAGGCTGATGAGGATAAGGCGGCGGTTTCTGTAACGCTGTCTGCTTCTAAAAGTGTAGATTTCTGGGTTCTTGGAGTCTCCGCACTTGCTGATATGAGTGGCTCGAAGATGAAGATCACACCCTTGGCAAAGAACATAACCATAGCTCCGGAGGCCGATGGTGAAATCATTGTTAAATATGATCTGAAGGGTGAGGAACGTCAGGATAACTTCTCCTGCTCGGCAACTGTCGACAATAGCTGCATTGCCCTTGGCGACATTAAGGAAAATGCTGCGGAAACAACCTTCACGCTCCCAATCAAGGCTGTAGCCGAAGAGGGTTTTGCAACTGTTGAATTCGAACTGGTAAACGGTGAATTCAGCAAGACTTGTCAAGTTCGGGTAAGTATTGACACTCCTTCCGAGTTTACAGGCTGGAATGTCGATGTGATAGCCGAGTCAACACCTGCCGATAAGTTCACAACCGGGTCATATGATAATGACGGATGGGCTCTGTATACCACCGATGTCCAGGAAAAAGGTGCTTTGGCATCAGCTGACCGTATCGTGGAGACTTCTAACGGCACACGCTTTAAGCTCGAACCGTATGATGCCAATAATGCCATTGTCCTGGAGCGTTATAAGCCTATGACTCTGACAATGGTTGAACCTCAAATGTGTAAGGAGGTGCGCCTGCTCGGTACTACCGGCAAGACTGCTGAAATAATCATAACTCTTTCCTATGCCGAAGGCGACGATGAGGAAATAACAGATTACATCACTCTGTGTCACAGCAAACCGAATATAGCTGCGGCATACGGATTCGGTGGTATCTATCAGGACGCAGAAGGCTGGAGCTATGATGTTGATGACATCGATACAGACTATAATATCGGCTTATGCGAACTTGCAATACCAACCGACAAAACCCGTGCTCTCAAGTCAATTACTCTTGAATCGCAGACCAGCAAGGCATATCCGGCCGTACTTTCTCTGGCAAAGGTTGCCTCAGAGAGCGGAATCAATAATATTTTTGCGGATACTGACCGTACTATTACTGGCATCTATAATCTTATGGGTGTAAAAGTAAATAATCCATCCAATGGAATATTTATAGTGAAGTACTCCGATGGTACTGCTGCCAAAATATTCATCAAGTAATTTGGTATGAATTAGACATCCTTAGTTAAAATGGACTGAACGTAATGGGTTCAGTCCATTTCTTTTCGGATTAAGCAAATTGAAATAAAAACGAAATATCCGGTAAGTAGAATTGCAGGATAGCGTGTTTAAGGTACCAGAGCCTTGCTCTAATCGAGTGAAAACCATCCAATCATATTAAAATGAAAACCAAACATTATCTAATCGGGAGCTTGCTGACAGTCGTGTCAGCGATACCGGTATTCGGTCAGCAGCCTTATTCCGGTTGTTGGTTCCCGACCAACATTGAACACTGGACGCCTGAAAATGATCCTTCGTCCAAGTTTAACAAATCAAAAGTCCCATTGGCAAAACGTTTCAAGGAGTCATCTTTGATGAAAGCCAACCAGACTCAGTTCTATGGAGGAGAAATTGCCAATGCCACTATTCTTTTCCCGATGTGCTCTTTATGCCCTTCTCAGGGTGCCGATAATTTCATCGGTTACCAGCCTACCTACTGGCAATATATGGATAAGCTCGTATATTGGGCCGGATCTTCGGCAGAGGGAATTATAAACCCTCCGCCAGCATTCTCTGTCGACGCCGCACATGCCCAAGGAGTCAAGGTGCTGGGTAATGTATTTTTCCCTCCAAAAGCTTTTGGTGGTGATCCTGAATGGGTAAAGGAATTTGTCAAGAAAGAGGGTACAAGCTATCCATATGCCAGGAAACTGTATGAAATAGCAAAGTACTTCGGTTTTGATGGGTGGTTTATCAATCAGGAAACCGCAGGAACAGGTGTTAAGAGTGCTACATGGGCGGCATTTGTGAAAGAATTCAACAGCTATGCCGATGCCGCCGGCGATACACAGATGGAAATCATGTGGTATGACGGCTCTACCGTAATTGACGCCCCGATACTCAGCGCACATAAGAATACTTCAATGTTTCTTGACTACCACGCTGTCGGTGATCAGCGTATGTGGGCAAAGGACATCAATTGCACTGAGGATGAGACGTTCAGTAAAATCTATGCCGGCGTTCAGTGCGTCCAATCCGGCCTTACCGGTTGGAACAGCGAGCTCAACGCTGCTTATCCCACTGGAGGACATGTAGGCTCAACAGCACTGTTCTGCCCCGAGGAACGCTCATGGCGTGATAATGTCCGCGATATACTATACACCTCAGATGAATGTGGCGAAAAAGCGTATGCCGCAATCAAAAAGACATTTGAGAACGAAGAGAAGGCATGGGTCAATGAGATGGGAGATCCATCTACCGGAGGAACGTCAAACTGGCGCGGCATTTCCGGCGCTATCTTTGAACGTTCGGCCATCACATCGCTACCTTTTGTCAGCAATATGTCGGTAGGTAATGGTAAACATCGTTTTGTCAACGGAATCAAGCAGGGAACTCAGGACTGGAATCACTCCGGTGTACAGAGCATATTGCCTACCTGGCGTTGGTGGATTGAGAATCGCGGTAATATTAATGTCGCTGTTGATTGGGATGATGCATTCAACCATGGCAACTGTTTCCATCTGACAGGAACACTCAACGGTGAGAGCTTGATTCGTCTGTACAAAACAAATATTTCTCTTTCAGAGAATGCTGTAGCAAAGATTGTTTACAAGAGCAATGGTGCAGCACCATCTCTTAAGCTATCCACCGCATGCTCGGTAGATCCTGATGTGACCATTGAACCCGGAAAGACGGAAAGTGTCAATGGATGGTCAGTAGCTGAGTATGACCTGTCATCGGTAAAAGGGAAAAACATTTACATGATAGGCGTCGCCTTAAAGGGCAATGGAAGCCTTGATTTCAAACTTGGTCAGGTAGCAATGCTTCCTGCAGGGTATTCTCCGGCGGCAGTGGTTGTGGATAATTTCTCAGTTGAGCCTCGTCTTGACGAAGAAAAGGGTGATATACGTCTTACCTGGGACTATAATTGGAACAATGATTTTGATCATTTCGATATTTATCTGACAGAACTTTCAGGAAAGCGCACTCTTGTAGGACAGACCCGCGGTGAAGGATTTTATATCCCTTCCGTGATCCGTAATGGTAAGGATGATTCAGTCAATGTGGAACTGGTGCCTGTGATGAAGGATATGACTCAGCAGAAGCCTCTGGTTGTTACAGCGGAGTTTCCTAAACCAGGGGCTCCTAAAGTTACCCTGTCCCTGTCAAAGAGTTTTGTCAAGGTCGGTGAAACTGTGACAATCAATGCAAAGGGGAGTGGAGATCCCAAGTCATGGCAATGGACTCTACCGTCCACGCTCCAGCTTGTCGATGGAAGTCTCACAGCCTCATCTGTGACTGTAAAAGCTCTTGCCGAGGGTATTCAGTCGGTAAAAGTGACAGCTACCAACGAACTCGGAACATCTGAGAATACGTTTGAAGCTCTGGATGTGCTTTCCGATGAAGCTTATTCTGATATTCATAATGTAGCTCTGAAGAAATCAATTCTGAGTTGCAGTGGAAGCGCTAATTCCAAGGAGAATCCGGAATGGCTTATAGATGGTGTCACAAATCCATCCTCTACGTCAGAGAAGTGGTGTAACATCAAGCCCGAAAGCTGGGTAGTAATTGACTGTCAGAGTGTGTTCCGCTTATATGGATTCAAAATATTCGATTGCAAGGCAGGTCCGGAGAAGAACGAAAACTTCAAGGATTATACGATAGAGGTTTCAATCGATGGCAAGGAATGGACTAAGGTAGTTGATGAAAAGGGCCTTGAGAATGAAAATATCAAGGAAACCTATATCACTCCCACGCGAGGCAGATATATACGTTTTTCTCCGACTGTTGATGGCACACTCCGCGTATGGGAATTCGAGGCCTATGGCGTGGATGTCGTCAAGATGACAATTGATGTCAATCCAAAGGAACTGACTCTCAATGTAGGTGAAACAAAAGAGGTGACTGTTAACTACAGCCTCAACGGCGACCGTAAGGAGATTCCTTTCAATTGCGTTGCAGAGTGTGGCGATAATTTAAGGATAGGACGAATCACTGAAAATGAACAGGCATCATCGTTCACAGTAGAAGTGACAGGTGGTGATATAATGGGGCAGGATGAGCTCAAACTTACTGTCAATAACGGAGGCGCTTATAAGGAATCAACAATAAAAGTGTTTGTTGACGATTCCGACCGTCCGAATGTACTTGACGGAAATACAGCTGTGCTACGCCATTATACCTCGGATTATGACCCTGATGGTAAATATGAAGAGTTTACTACCGGTGCGCTTACTGATGGAGATCTTGAAAAAGAAGCATGCGAGGCTATCGAGACTCCCTCGACACATACTGAGGATTTCTGGGCTATATTTGAGGCGGAGGATATATGGAATCTGTCGAAAGTGAAGGTGTTTATTCCTTCCGGTAACTTTGGCGAAAATGATAACGGAAAAGAAGGATACGTTAACAGTTCAATTGCTATTAAAGTTGGTGATAATCTCAGCAATATGACTACAGTGAAGACCTTCGATAACCTCGGCAGCATTTCCGAACTCGAGTATATCTTCCCTCAGTACCGTTCAGCACGTTATCTGGCTATTGTATGTACTCTCAATCCGTACTTCTATCCCTCATTGGCCGAAGTTCAGGCGTTTGAGCAGGTTGATGATGCTGTAGCTTTCAATGACCCGGCTGAGATGTCAGGCTGGCTTCACGATATAGTTGCCGAGGGATTGCCCTCCAATTCGCATATCAACTATTTCATAGAGGATGAGGACACATATGCCATCTATACAGCTTCCGTTCACGAGAAAGGTGGCCTGCCTGATGATGGTTTTGTACGTTCATCAACCGGTAAGAAATATCAGCTCGCACCGTACACCGGCAATAATGCCATTAGCCTAAATAAGGATGTACTCCAGGATGCTCAGCTTGACTTTGTTGAGCCTTCACGTTGTGAAATGGTTCACATCCTGATGTTCTCCGGAGCCAACAGCTCGGCTAAGATCAGTGTCAAACCGATATATGAGGACGGTTCCGAGGGCGATTATACCGCGTGGACCATAACACGTTACGACCGTACGAATACAGGTGATGCGGGTGTTAATTTCGGTATTATTCGCGCCGGGAATACATCATCGAAGAATCCTCTTGATAAGATTACTGATACGGATCACTTTATGTTTGAAAAGAACCTGACAGTCGATCCGTCCAAGAAGCTTAAGGCTTTGGCCTTCAGATCGACAAACTATTACTCGACAAATGTAATCGGAATTTCCAAAACCGGTTACCGTGATGCGACAAGTGGTATTGACCGCGTTGAAATACCGGCATCTGAACGCACAGTGATAGCTATATATAATCTTCAGGGAGTGCAGGTGAAGAAGCCTGTCAACGGACTTTACATTATCCGGTACTCTGACGGCACATCAAAGAAAGTCTTCATAAGATAAGTTTCTGCAATGATTGGTAAGAGTGGCTGTGAATTTATATTCACAGTCACTTTTTCTTTACTTATGCCGTAAGTAGTTTATGCAGAAAGGGTGTTTAAGGTATATATTCCAATGACGTATCATGAAGAAAATATTGCTTTTAGTGTGTACGGTAATATCACTGTCATGTGCAGCTAATGATTATACCAAGTATGTGAATCCTCTGATGGGGACGCAGTCGAGCTATGAACTGTCGGCAGGTAATACCTATCCGGCCATTGCGCGTCCGTGGGGCATGAATTTCTGGACTCCACAGACAGGGAAAATGGGCGATGGATGGACTTATACATATGATACCCATAAAATATGCGGTATTAAACAGACACATCAGCCCTCGCCATGGATAAATGATTACGGTCAGTTTTCTCTGATGCCGACCGTAGGCGCTCCTGTATTTGATGAAAGCAGGCGTGCAAGCTGGTTTTCGCACAAAGGGGAGAAAGCGATGCCTCACTACTATGGCGTGTATCTGGCGGACTATGATGTATCGGCTGAGCTTTCACCAACGGACAGGGCGGCTATGTTCCGATTTACATTTCCAGCTACTGACAGCGCAAATGTGGTGATTGATGCATTTGACCGAGGGTCAGCTGTCAAGGTTGATAAGAGGAATAACCGTATCACAGGCTACACAACCCGCAACAGCGGCGGTGTACCTGATAATTTCAGGAACTATTTTATAATAGAGTTTGACAAGCCGTTCAGCAGTGTCATTACCGTACTTGACAGCGTTGCAAGCCAAGATATTGCTGCCGAAGGCAATCATGCCATGGCAGTGGTGACATTCAGTACAATAAAAGGTGAAAAGGTCCACGCAAAAGTAGCATCCTCCTTTATTAGCGAAGAGCAGGCTCTACAGAATCTATCAGAACTTGATGGCATGACTTTTGATGCCATAACCGCAGCCGGTCAGAATGCGTGGAATGTGGTTTTAGGTAAGGTTGATATCAATGAAGGTTGTAATATTGACCGGCTGCGGATTTTTTATTCATGTCTATATCGTTCGCTGCTTTTTCCCCGGAAATTCTATGAAGTGGGAAAGGGCGGAGAGATACTTCACTATTCGCCACATACCGGGAAAGTATGTGAGGGTTATATGTATACCGATACCGGGCTATGGGATACATTCCGTGCTCTGTTTCCGTTGCTGAATCTACTATATCCTGAGGTGAACCGTGAGATCCAGAAAGGTATGCTCAATCATTACAGGGAGAGTGGTCTGATTCCGGAATGGAGCAGTCCGGGGCACCGTGGCTGTATGATAGGCAACAACTCTGCTTCTGTCCTTGCTGACGCTTATCTAAAGGGAATAAAGGTGGACGATGTGCAGATTCTCTGGCAGGCAGCCACGGCCGGAATCGATACCGTGCATCCTAACGTAAGCTCATCGGGGCGTCTGGGGCATGAGTATTACAACAAGCTCGGTTATGTGCCTTACGATGTGAACATCAATGAAAATGCCGCCCGGACACTCGAATATGCCTATGACGACTGGTGTATCTACAAGCTTGGTAAGGCTCTTGGCAAACCGGAAAGTGAGATAGCTGTATTTGCCCGGAGAGCTATGAATTATCGGAATCTTTTCGATAAGGAAAGCCGGCTTATGCGTGGACGTAATGCCGACGGCAGTTTCGCCTCGCCATTTTCGCCGTTGAAATGGGGTGACGCTTTCACAGAAGGCAACAGTTGGCATTATACATGGTCAGTGTTTCATGATCCCGAAGGATTGAGGAGGCTTATGGGTGGCAGAACTGAATTTGTGGCAATGCTTGATTCTGTTTTTGCGGTACCGCCTTTGTATGATGACAGCTATTACGGTTTCCCGATTCATGAAATCCGAGAGATGACCGTGATGAATATGGGTAACTATGCACATGGCAATCAGCCGGTGCAGCACATGATATATCTGTATGACTATGCCGGAGAACCGTGGAAAGCGCAGTATTGGACACGCCGGGTGATGGATACAATGTATTCGCCTACCCCTGACGGCTATTGTGGTGACGAGGATAATGGGCAGACATCGGCTTGGTATGTTTTTTCAGCTCTGGGTTTCTATCCGGTATGTCCGGGGTCGGGTGAGTATGCTATAGGAAGCCCGGCGTTTGAGAATGTGACACTGAAATTTGACAATGGGAGGGAGTTTACGATAAAGGCGTCCGGCAGTGGCCCCGAGGCTCCGTATATCAATCGCATGCGGCTCAACGGTAAGGATTATTCCAGAAACTACCTGCGCCATACCGATATAATAAACGGTGGACGGATTGATATTGATATGTCCCGTACTCCTAACTATAAGCGAGGTATAGCGCCTGACGATGCCCCTTATTCATTCTCAAAAGAAGTGACTGATTAAAATCTTTATCTATCAATATATCTTATTTTTTATGTATCGCTACGACAAGAGAATAGTAATCACGCTTGATGCCGGGGGCACAAACTTTGTATTCGGAGCCATGCAGGCCAACGAGTTTATAGTAGATCCGATCACTATGTCTGCCTCAGCCGATGACCTTGACAGATGTCTTGCTACGATGGTGGATGGTTTCAGGCAGGTGATATCACAGCTTGATGAGCGTCCGGTAGCCATCAGTTTCGCGTTTCCTGGTCCGGCCGATTATGCGAAAGGAATAATCGGAGGATATCTGCTTAATTTCCCGTCGTTCCGCAATGGTGTGGCGCTCGGCCCGTTTCTTGAACGGGAGCTTGACCTGCCGGTGTATATAAATAATGATGGCGATCTTTTCGCTTATGGCGAAGCTCTGTGTGGAATCCTCCCGGAGATTAATGCAAAACTTGAAGCTAAGGGAAGCCCCAAACGGTATAAAAATCTGCTGGGCTATACATTCGGAACCGGTTTCGGTATGGGCATGGTAGTGGACGGCGCCCTCAACCGTGGCGATAATTCATGTGTGGAGACATACTGCCTGCGTCATAAGAAGAACCCGTGTATGATGGTGGAGGAAGGTGTGTCTGCCCGGGCTATCAGGCGTGTATACGGGGAGTTGTCAGGTGATAGGCATCACCTTTTTAATCCGAAAGAGATCTATGAGATAGCGGAGGGTGAGCGATCAGGCGATGCTGATGCAGCACGCCGTTCGTTTGCTGAAATGGGAGAGGTGGCCGGCGATGCTATGGCAACTGCTGTGACCCTTGTTGACGGGCTGATTGTTATCGGCGGAGGCATAACTGCTGCGCGCAAGTGGTTCATGCCATCGCTGCTTAATGAACTGCGGTCAAAAATAAGCACGGGAAGTGGTGATGAAGTTGACCGGCTTCAAATGAAAGTCTACAATCTTGATTCGCACGAGGAATTCAGTGAATTCGCCAACGGTGATATGCGTCCGTTAAAAATATATGGTTCGGATGAGACTATCGCTTATGACCCGCAGAAACGCATCGGAGTGGCTATATCAAAGCTCGGTGCAAGCAGAGCTATTTCTCTTGGAGCTTATGCGTTTGCATTGTCAGAGCTTGACAAAAAAGAGAAAGCCGGTGAGGCTGTTTAGGTGGACATTTGCCCTGTTCTTACTAAAGATTATTGAGGATTGTGGCGGCTGGCATCTCCATCTTTGAAAATGCAAACAGTTTCTTTCCGAGGTCCTTGATGGAAGCCCCGATGTGATAGACTGCTTCATCAATAATCAAGAATCTGTCATGGATATCACGTGCTGCCATAACCTCTATGAGGGGATATTGGCTATTGTGACGCTGGATGTCGAGCCGCAGCTGCTTCGATATGCTATGCGTGTATATTCTGGCCTTCACTCCGCTTGCTCTTTTATCGAGCAGGGTAAGGACCGATTCATCAACATAGTTGTCAATAAGCACAATCATGGTTTTCGCTGTCTTCACAATATCGCACACAAATCTGTAGGCATCGAAAATCTGACCATTGAAAAATACACCCTCCACCGGAGGGATGGATGTGCGGACAAAGAAATCAACCTTGTCCGAGAGCTCATCGAGTCGGCGTTCATGCTCCGAAAGGCGATGGTCCAAGCGTGACTCCATGTAGAGAAGCCGCTGGTTGATGCAGTAGCCACGCAGAAGATATTCCTTTAATATCTGATTGGCCCATTGGCGGAACTGTACTCCTCGTTTTGACTTAACTCTGTAGCCTACAGATGTTATCATCTCAATGTTATAGTATTCTACTTTATACGTTTTACCATCGGCAGCAGTTGTCGCAAATTTTGCGATAACTGAAAGTCCCTCCAACTCTTCTTGAAGTGCATTCTTGATATGTTTGCCGATGGTCTTTACATCACGGTCAAATAGCAGTGCCATTTGTTTTCGATTTAACCATACAGATTCATTCTCAACTCTGACGTTCAGGGAAATGGTTGAGTCTGGTTGATAGAGTATTATTTCATTATCAGGAGCCGGATTGCTACTGTCAGGCGAGATCCCATGCAATTTGCTATAGTTGTTTTCCATTCGTGGTATTGATGAATATGACAAAGAAAACAATAATAATCCGATTAACCAACTATCAAGACGCCGGTTGCTGCTGATTATCCTGATTTTGTGGTAGTATGAGTCGGGGAATGTGATATTTTTGTTGGGGGATGGGACAAATGTCACACTAAAAGTAAAATTATATTCTTATCTTAGCGCGGTACATGATTGTCGAGCGTTATGAAGAAGTTTCTGTTGCTTTTTATTATCCAATGTGCGCTGACATGCTCGGCGCAGATTGATTCACTGTCATATGCGGCAGGGGAAATAACTACGGTAGGTCTGCTTGCCGGAGAGAACAAGGCTGTCCATGACATGCCTACATTCAGGGAGTATGTACGCGGGCTCCGGGAGAATATGTTGAATGAACAGGAGCTTAACAGTACGTCATATCTCGCCAGCTATTCCGTGGGTGCGATGCGTGCTTATTTTCTGAACAATTCGTTGGCGCATAAGGCTGATTGTGCAAGCGGAATCAGCTGTTTGATTGACGGATTGAGACAGGTGGCCGACAGGAAGGTGAATCTCCCGCAGGATAGTATTGAGGCTTGGAATGTCGTATCGCGGTACGTGGAGCGGAATAATCTTGATAGCCTGTCAATCTGGCCGCCGATGGATCAGTGCGGGTTTTACAGAGCATTCGGGCTGTTGAAAGGTTTGCAAGCTCTTACGCCTGACGAGTATGCCGCTGCTTTGGCATGGCGTATAGGTAATGGCGATTCCTTAGTGATTGAACAGCCGGTTGTTGCATTGGGTATGGCTGATGCCCTTAAAGGATTTCTGCTGTTGGCCGATGCCGGCAGTGTCACGGCTTACGATTTAGGTTGGATTATTGCAAAATCGTATATGCTTAATCCTGTCAACAGATTGCCATATATCACTCCCGCTGATTTTATAAGTGGTGCTGAGGGTGTGCTCGGACTTGGCAAGCAGCTGTTGTCGCATGATGAATGTGAGGCTATAATAAAGCGGCATCAAGACAGCCAGTGGAGTGACTTTGATATCGATGGAGTAGAGGTGGAGGAAGTAGAAGATATTGAGGATCCATATATTTCAGAACGTAGATATGACGTTGATTGGAATGTTGAGGTCTATCCTTTGGCCGATTATCGTGATGCGCCGGCTTCAGTAAAGTCCTGCTTTGGAAAAGCCATAGGAGAGTTGCCTGAATCAAGTAGTGATTATGGAGGAGCACTGATGGCTGTTACAGATGTTGACTACGTTGCCGAAGTGATGAATCTGTCAGATATGCAGCTGCCTGATGGATACGCATGGTTTTCAGGGATGGAATTATCGGCATATACGCAGGATAAAATGGCATATAGGTTCGGTATTGTAAAGACTGACGGAAGATTTGAGTCAAAGATACGTGAGGTGACAATGGGACAGCTTAGCCGCGATACGCCCTACTATCAGGCTCAGTTCCGGTTCGAGGGAGTGAAAGCTGATGAATGGGCATACTTTACACGCTCCAATATCGGACGGTTCGTAGTGATGAAAGTCAACGGGGTGTTTGTCATGTCGCCAAAGGTGAATAGTGAAATCACCGGTGGAGGATGTGCTATCACTTTGCTTGATAGGCCGCTGATGGAATATTTGATATCAAACTAAGCGGCCGCTACTGCCTGGAGATATGAATATGAAAGAAGCACTCCGATATAAAATCGGCCTGTGGATGGTATGGGCGCTGTTCGCGTTCATGCCCATGACGTGTTTTGGGGAGCAACCGCAGGCTAAAGATATTCAAAAGCTTCCATTATGGATTGTTGACGGATATGCTCTTCGTGATTCAGTTTTTCAGTATTCAATAACAGAAATGAAATCGGACAGTGCAGCGTATCTGGTATCACACTCGTTGTTATATGTGGTGATGTCAGATATAAAGTCCATTTCGTGTAGTGAAGACAGTGCACCGGCTGTGAACATATTGATAGGCAAACAAATACAAATATTGATAGTAGTTAATGGTGTACCCCAAGAAAGCAAAGCAGTAGTATCCCTCGGCAGAGTTCTAACAGGAAATGATTGGATTCAAGAAATAGTAGCATCGGAATTGCCTCATATAGAAGATTGTGGAATCAAAAATACTATAGTATTACGAGAAAAGGAGCTCAATTCGTTTTGTGAACTGCCGAGAGGACCAATTTTGATAATTACCACTCGTAAACCTTATAATAAAGTAAAAGCGGTGCTTGACCACGCTATGCCCAATCTTAATATAAAACCCCATAAGAAAAAAGGAGGTAAGTGATGAAAAATGACGGATATATTTTCAAAGAAAATTTGTCATCATTATATCTCTTTTTCGGCATCATATTAAGTTTTTTTGTCGGTTTGTGGATTAGTAATGGGGCATTTCCTTTCGGGGATAAATTTGTTATATTGCTGTTTGTTGTAATTATAATTTATTTGATACTGCTGGTAATGCCTATATGGAGCAAAATAAAACATCCTAAACTGCTGATAATAGATGAAAATGGGATTCATCATTATAATCGTCGGTTTACATTGTCGACAAATTCAACATTTTGGGTTGATGATTATATGTTTTATTCTTGGAATAAAATAAATGGATTCTATTTCGATTGGATGATGTCGCGCGGTGTTGTGCCATACCGTTATCTTGTTCTTGAACAGGAACACAATGAGACGACGTCTATACAGTTAAACGAATTTTACGGGAAAAAGCACAACTATATCGATGCTATTGAGGAATGTAGCGGTGGAAGGTGTGTGTTGAATCGGGCAAAATATGATGAGAACAGAAAGATACGAAATAGATCTTTGTGGAAATACTACATATTTCCGTTATTGATAGGAATAGCCCTTGCAATGTTACTGAATAAATTCGGAGTCAGATAATGGAAAGCATATTCCGATATATTATAATAATAGCCATAGCCTTTATGATAGGCAAGGAGGTGTTTCAGTCAATCAGGCAAAAGTCTGTAGACTGGTACCTTCTTGCGATAATCGTGCTGTTTGGAATTGCGATTTTCATGAGCCGAAGTTTTTTAGTTACTATTTGGAGTTATGGTTATCTCGAAATATGTATAACTGTCCTCGCTATCTCGGCATATCTTTTAGGGAGGTCAACGAAAATTTACTACGTGATTAGAAGTCTGTCGATAGCAAGTCTTTTAGCGGTCATATCAGTCTTTACATATTGGAATATAAAGGCTAAAAAGATACCCGGTGAAATTGACATCGTAGAGTTGAACGGATTTACAAGGTGGAGAGTTGACGAGGTTTTATTCAAGTATGATGGAGAGCCATTCAGTCGTCATTGCAGTTTGAAAGACTATTCATGCAACGATGATTTGATGAATCGCTATAATGTAAAGCTAATGCTCAAACCCCTTTACCCTCACATAGTCAAGTTAGAGTCTATTACCCTAATCCCCAAAGAATGATTACGCATAATGACCAATATATAGCAAAAGAATCGCTGACGTTTCCATTAGTGTTAGGGGTGATATTCGTCATGTGTTTATATGAGGCGATTAACACATCTGAAACTTGGTTTATTATCGATGTGGCCTTTTTCGGTTTGATATTGATTGTATATGCCTATAAATACATCCGCTATGGCAGAACCACACTGATAATCGACAGCGAAGCAATAACCATTAAGGATTGGGGCAAGACCAAAATATATTATTGGCATGATATTGTGAATGTCTATACCAGTTGGAACGTATCTTATTTTGCTCGTTTTGTGCAACGATGGTTAAGCATCAAAACCTCGGCAAATGGTAATCAACATGAGTTTCACAACATTTGCCTATCCGACCTGTATTGCCGAAGCAAAAGTGTTCGTAATGCTATTGAAAAATATGCCGGGGAATCCCGTTTTGATTACGAGGCTTCACAAAAATCAAAAAGTTATGTATCAAAGATCGTGTTGACTGTGATGGTTGCAACTATTATTATATTCATATGCGTAACTTGTTTTTCAGAGTGATTATGAAAACTTGGCAGAATAAAGAATAGTAAAAAACTATTGTCATATAATAGAAGAGATCATGCAGTTAATAATCAGTGCGATAGCACGACATATCGGAGCCGGGATGCGGTATTTCTTTCTGCGGAATATATGTCGCAGAAAAGATGTATCGTATAAAAAGCTATGCGACGGCGATAAAAAAGATCCTCTTGCTTATAACGATAATGCTTTGGTTAACGGCTGTTTGGGCATGATTGTTATTGCAATCTTGATTCTGTTGATGGTAAAATATTTAGGTTGAGATATGATAAGTCAGCATAGTACTGTTTTGGCATAAAGGAGGTAAATAATGAAATTTAATTGCGGTAAAATCACTAATTTCAAACAATTATATTTGTTAGGTTGTACCATTGTGTATATCAGGATTTTTTCGCTAATTTGCATTATGGCAGACGAAATTTTGAAAAATGTTGAGATGTTGCCTGACGAGGTGGAGTTTGTGTCAGACCTCAAGGCTATCGTATATACGGCTAAGGCTAAAGCCTACCAAGCGGCTGACCTCTACAACGTGGCCAGCAATTGGCTTGTGGGCAGACGTATTGTTGAACAAGAGCAGCATGGAGAGGCTCGTGCCAAATATGGTAAGCACGTGATTGAAATAGCATCCCTTGCCCTTACCGAAGAGTTCGGCAACGGCTATAGCATTGTCAATCTGAAAAGTTTTAGAAAATTCTATCTGACATTCAAATACTTACAGATTGGGCAGACACTGTCTGCCCAATCTGCCGATAGACAAGCCTCAAAAGGGCAGACACTGTCTGACCTTTCTGATTCTGTCATTCAGCGGACGCCGTCCACTACATAATCCGCATTTTGACATATGCTTCCCGTCCGAACAAAAATAATTGGCATCTCCCGTCATCGCCTCTCCACCGACGGCGATGGTGTGACAACGCTTGTCGCTTTCCATGGCTGTCCGCTCCGCTGCCGCTACTGCCTCAATCCGCAATCGCTCGGCGATAGTGACCGTTTCAAGGAATACACTTCCCAGTCACTCTATGATGAAGTCAGGATTGATGAACTTTATTTCATCGCTACCAATGGCGGTGTGACTTTCGGGGGCGGAGAGCCGGCATTACGACCTGATTTTATCTGTCGTTTCCGGGAACTGTGTGGTCCGTCATGGAGGCTGACATTGGAAACGTCCCTTAATGTTCCGCAAGAGAATATCGAGGCTCTGCTCCCGGTGGTAGATTCATGGATTATCGACATCAAGGATATGGACGCGGATATTTACCGACAATACACCGGTCGGGATAATTCGCATGTGCTGTCCAATCTACGTTTGATGGCCGAGGCTGATCGTCAAAACGACTGCATGATACGGCTACCGCTTATCCCTGACTACAATACCGATACCGACCGCGAGGAAAGCCGTAAGGCTCTCTCCGCACTCGGCTACTCCAAATTCGATTTATTCACATATCAAATCCGCAAACATTGACTATGGGACGAGGAAAGCAGACATGCAAGATATTGAAAGAGATTCGTCGGCAGATAGCCGAGGCGAATGACATAGAGTTTGTAACGTCGGAGTGTCGCTACAAGGGTGACTGCCTCGGGACATGCCCTAAATGCGAGGCTGAGGTGCGTTATCTGGAACAGCAGCTTCGAGCGCGTCAACTCATGGGTAATGCCATTGTGCTTGCAGGACTATCGGCAGGTATGATTGCATTTTCAGGCTGCGGCAGTCCCTCAAGTCAGGCCAGCGACAGTTATAGACTACAAGGTGAGCCTACGGAGTCGCTTGAGGGAATGGTGATTAAGGATTGGGAGGTAGAGGAGGAAGGCGAAATTGAAGCAGTAGATTCAGTGTTTGATAACAGTGGTGTTAAAGAAGGAGAGATTTCCAGTATTCCCGATGTTATTGTTACGCAGGGTGAAATGCCGGATGAATTACCTAAAAATCCAGATGACAGGGATATTTATAACTGTGTTGAACAAATGCCTGAATTTCCGGGAGGTAATGTTGCGATGATGAATTTTATTGCCAAAAACTTGAAATATCCCAAAGAACAGTTGGATTCTGGTATTCAAGGAAGAGTCATCGTAAAATTCAAAGTTGACACATTGGGAAATGTACGTGAACCAACGATTGTAAGAGGTAAGGACTCCGCATTAGATAGAGAGGCTATCCGGCTTGTCAAATCGTTTCCTCGATTTAGTCCCGGAATGCTTAACGGCAAGAAAGTCAATGTATGGTTTACGGTACCCATAGTTTTCAAATTACCCGCAGAATAAGTTATGGCACGAGGAAAACAGACTTGTAAAATATTGAAAGAGATTCGCCGGCAGATAGCCGAGGCGAATGACATAGAGTTTGTAACGTCGGAGTGTCGCTACAAGGGTGACTGTCTCGGAACGTGTCCCAAATGCGAGGCCGAAGTGCGTTATTTGGAGCAACAGCTCCGCTCCCGTCAACTTGCCGGGAAGTTGGTTAACCTTGCCGGAATATCAGCAGGAGCCATAGCCATGCTCGCCCCTCTGGCCGTGCAGTCACAGATTCCCGACACTTCTTTTACTAAAGATTGTGTGGCGACTCAGGAATTTGCAGATACTGTTATAGTGACAGACACAATTATAGTCAAAGGAGTTGTGCTTGATGGCGATACATTACAAGACGGTACTATATCAAGAGAGCCTATGGTCGGGGCTGTAATTATAAACCCACGGACAAGAATCGGCACCTCTACGGATATTGACGGAAATTTCCAGATAAAGGTTTGCAAGGGTGACACACTGGAAATATCGTATATCGGATACAAAAAGCAAAGTGTGATTGTCTTGGATGATGATGATGCCCCATTGGAAATAATGCTGAATAGTGATGATTCGTTAATTTTGGGTGAATTAGCAGCAGTTTCTGTTGGCGCTGTTTCTGTCCCGGATGAACGCCAAAATATACTTGACTTATATATCGTTGATGATAATAAAAAGCCATTGCCTTATGACTCTGTCACGATAGAACGGGTATATATCGATGAAGATGGTGAGGAAGATTCTGATTATCTTGACCCAGTATGGATTGAGGAAAAAGGCCTTTTCCGAATCTATTGGAACGATGACTGGGGCTTGAAGGATGAGGATTATAAACCTCTGAAGGAGGCTTCCATACGTATTGAGGCCGAAGGCTATGATAATCCTGTGACAATCAAGGTCAAATATCCCAAACGCAACACCAAGAAAACCGTCAGGTTCAAACACAAAAAGAGAACATGATTGTACCGGTATATAAGCAGGATATTGTTGTTGATAGGAATATTCATGAGATTATTGATTTCATGAATAAAGCCACTTTTCGTCCAACATCAGCAGTGATAACACGGCGCAATTTTGTGAAGGGGGTTGAGTTTCGGGGCTATGTGGACAGTGACGGATTCAGAATCATAAGTAATTCTGATTTTGAGTCATCATTTGCTCCTATGGCAAAAGCATCCATATCGCCTATTACTGAAAATCAATCAGAGGTGCATCTTGAAATTGGAATGAATGCAATTGTAGCCGTATGTTTGCTGTTGTTTAGTTTCGCTATTCTGGCAATCGCTGCAACAGCAGTCCATGAAATTGGAGATCATGGAATGACTGGGGGAGCAGTGTTATTAATAATCATTCTATCGGTGTTCAGCGGAATGATGGTACTTACCTTGCGGTACAGTTTCTATTCAAGGTATAAGAAACTAAAGCAGCGCTTGATTGATATATTGCGGTCATGATTTTCTGATGTCATAACAAAGCGGTCAGTGAAGCGGCTGTTGAATCACTGACCGGTAACGGTGTTATGGAGATATAGGTGTCAGGCGTCGATATGGCGGAGTTCCCCGGTATAGGAATCCATTACATAGCCGGCCACGGAGATGCCCTCAGGCATTAGCGGGTGATGGCTGATCAGGTCAACGGTTTCGGCAACGGCAGCGTCCGTCTCTTCAAACCCATGGAGCCATTCGCGCAGATTTATTCCGCAGTGTTGCATAAGTGAAATATGCTCCTGACTGATGTTGCGGCGGCGCATAAGTTCAAGCATTTCGTCGGCATCCATACCTTGAACACCACATCCGGTATGGCCTATAACCATTATTTCAGTCACTCCGAGCTCGTATACCGCAATCAGGAGGCTACGCATCGTGGAGTCAAATGGATTGGTGATTGTAGCGCCTGCATTCTTTATAATCTTGACATCGCCGTTGCGCAGTCCGAGAGCCGCGGGAAGCAGCTCCACCAATCGGGTATCCATGCAGGTGACGATAGCAATCTTTTTGTCAGGATATTTATCGGTAGCAAACCGTTCGTACCCGCGGTTAGCTACAAATTGGCGGTTATATTCAAGAATTTCCTTAATCATGCACTCTTTGATTTTCCTGCAAAATTAATGATTTTTCCGTATCTCTCCACACCCTGAATTTCGGTATTATTATATGATTTTAGGCAATAAAAACAAGATTGAGTAGATGAATAATATTATCAGAGAAACTACAGCAATAGCGCCCCAGTTAAGTGGGTTCCAGTATGGGACTATCTTTTTGATATTATTATATATAAGAGATTTGAAAGAAATTAAAAGACCAATGACAGCAAAGCTCAACAAAATGCTGAATATGCCGGGGGAATCAATATCCTGTTGAGTGTATTGGGTATGAACCAATGGCTTGAAATATATGTATGCGGCCAGTCTTATATTCTTATAGCATAGCAGGATTGGGACGAAGGCATTTATAATGTAGCCGATTATTATAACTATATAGCATGATGCCGCCTTACACTTTAATTGGTTGTTCCACTTGGTATTGGCGTTACTGCAATTATTAAAGAGTATCGAAGAATATAGAATTTGTAATATTCCGGTTATCAGGATTATAACAAACATCCGCCAACCATGGTATAGGAAGCCATAGTATGATAGTGTTCCCAGGAGCAAGAATCCGATGCCTGATATGACAGATACGTAAAAATTGCCGGGCTTATAATTCTTTACAGGCTGTGGAGGGGTTGACTCTGATTTTTTCTCCGCACTCATATCCGAAGAAGAGGCAGGGGAAGAGAATGTACGTTGAATAAAACTGACGTAATCCTGTTTGTTGAGTGTCCCTATTCCAACTGCGATACTGAATAATGTGGCATATAGCTCGGCTTTCTGGTCCGGATCTGTATAGCCCTCAGAAGTTGAAATGCGTGATATTGCTGTCTTAGTGGCAGACCGATCATTCAGCAAGTCTATTATTTCATTTACGTATCCTGAAGCGATGCAATGCCTGAATACGTTTTTGAGTGAATAGTCAGATTTGAAAGAATATAGGTCAGTCAGCAAATTCCAGAACTTCGGCTCAGATAGCACCTCTGTTCCGTAATTGTCAACAATACTTTTTACCGTATCAATTAGCTCTAAATTCAGGTAATTATCCATATCCTCACTTTGTGGCGTTTAGTTCATCTGAAAGGGCATCAAGTCGGCGCTGTAATTTTATCCGGTTTTCGCTGGCTCTCCTGATATCAATATCAGCATATTGTTGTTCTATCAGATCTTGTTGCGTCGGAGAGTCAATTGATTCTACGGTATGTTTAATCTGCTCGGCGTTGGCTATGCGCGATTCTTCTTCAGCGACCTGTCGTGCGATATTGGATATTTGCCATTCAACGAGTCGCGGGAATAGTTCCGTTGTTTTCTGATGGTCAAAAATCATCGCGATTGACATATCATCCTGACTGCCAATCTTGCTAAGTTGAGGCAGAGTTGCCCGTATTTCGGCCTCGGTTGCATCAATCCCATCCTTCGCTATGGATTTTAGGATCTGGACATAGAAGTTCGCCTGATTCTCTTCCGCACCAAATGAATCATCGATTCCGTCAGAACCAAGAATCATAGCAATTGGAAATCTCCCGTCTCCATCATAACAATATCTGAATTCATCGATGGCAGTGCTATCGCAGATGGATGTGGTTTTATTGAGAAAACACCGGTCATCCCAAGGTATCGGTTCCGACCATTGTCCGTCAGTATCGAATGCGAAGCACTTGCCATCGCCTATCTGAAATGCGAGCCAGAATTCCGTTGTAGAGGCATAAGCTATTAAGGTGCATCCATATACTTTCTCTAAATTAATGCCATTGGTGAATTCTTCAATCCATTCCGGAGGGTTGCTTTGACGCTCCGAGTCTGTAATTGGATTGGACTTTGCATGTTCGGCTATGCAAGAATTCCATTCATATATTATGGCACTGAAAAGCTGCCGTAATGCTTTGTCTGCTTCAGTCAGTTTGCTAAATTCCTGGTTCTTTATCTGGTCAGATAGTGATGACCGTGAAGTGAACGGTTGTCCTTTTAACAGGTTGGACCCTGATTCATTTAAGAATATGCGGACGTTGCGCTCAGTCACCTCGGCAGCAATCCTGGCTCCGATATCGCTGCGGAAATACCGCTTGCCTCCGTGACCATCGCAGACTATAGCAATGGCATCTCCATTTCCGTAGACACAACTGTAGGAATAATCCTGACAGACTTTGCCTGCGGCGATATGGCTTTCGCCTTGACAACTGAAACAGATTGAGTCCATATTGTTAATCCCAATCGTCATCATAGGAACTGCTGTCAACTACTGTTGCAGCTTCTGCTCCATCAATGTTCTCTACAGCATCCTTAACCTCTTCTATTACCTGGTCCTGCTTTGTGGTATCGCCGGCAGCGCTGCTCTTGCTGCCAATCTGTGAGGAGGTGACCGCTACAACACGGATAATCTGTTTGAGCGCATCTATATTGTGAACAGTGAACACTGCTTCGCTGTTGCCCGTAAACTGCTTGAGCACATCCTTATCCGCGTCCTCCCCGATGGCGATGGCTATCTTGATGGCCGCTTTGAACCAATTGTTGGCTTTCAACTTTGCTAATCCACTTTTATAGTTGTCAGTAGGACCACCATCGGATAAAAGTATGATTGCTGGAGCAAATGACCCGCTTGCCGATTGCATATAGCCGCTGCGTGAAAGTTTTGATGAAAGTTCAGCACATGCGGCACCAAGGGACGTGAGTCCACTGGCGGTAACATCCTGCCAAATAAAGTCGGAGGCAAGTTTTGGCTCTGAGTAAAGCCAGTTGACTCCGCTTGAGAACTCAAGAGCCGCTACCCGGATTTCAGCATCCGGATTCTCAGCCGATATTTCATCAAGCATAGGAAGTACGTTGGCTACAGCGTCGTTTACAGCGCCAATCTTGTTGCCTTCCATTGAGCCGGATGTATCTATGATAAAGAATAGGGTCATGGCCCGGCGGGGAACACTTACTTGTTCGTCTAATAGTGACATATTTGATTCTGGTATTTGTTATTAATTTTCCTGAGTGAATTCTCCTTTGAGTGAATTGGAGAATATGATTTTGATACCGGGATTCACAGGCATAATGCCGTTTGGTTCAACTACCTTGATTTTTCCGCTTGGAGTTTCAGCAGTCCAATTGCCTGACGATATATTCCGCATCAGCAGCCTGGTCGTATCATTAGGATGCGCCACTATTTCGGCATCGGGTGCATTATCATAATCAATATACACCTTAGTGCCTTTGGTGAGTATCACTGAGCGTGGGCCGATTCTCAATCGATATGAGGTGTCAATTGCAGCTCCACAATCCATACACTTTGATTCATCTTCTACAAAGGTCTCTTCGCCGCAAACCGGACACCGTACGAGCGAGTCGCGGATTCCTGCAATTGTTTTCTCCCAAAGCGATTCAAGCATTCTGGAATTCGGATTTTTGAGTTTCTCCTGTGAAAATTCCTGTATGAATATCTCACGTAGTTTGGCCGGAAATGCCGGCCACCGGCGGATTACGTTCTGATGAATCCCTCTGACCGGAAGATTGCTTTTGTCCGTAGGATCATAGATGAATACCGCTTCAGTCCCGTAGAGTTTTTTCTCGAATGTTTCAGTCAAACATGGACAGGCTACAACTTTTGCTCCTTCAAAGGGATGATTGGCATAGAATAGCATGAATAGTATGACAGACAGAGAGAAACGGTCGCTGTATTTGTCAGGTACTCCACCTGCTATAATCTCTGGAGCCATATAACGGGCTTTGCCCATGATTCCGGATTTTTCGCCCTGAGGCATTACATTGTCATTATCGCAGATAAGCACATCGCCAGAGTTGGGGTCAATGAAGAAGTTGCCGTCATTGAGGTCCTGATAGCTGTAGCCGAAACGGTGAAGCATCATGAATCCGTTACAGATTTTCATGGCCGCGGCAAGCATGGCGGTGTATGAACGGAATGATTTCTTGGCAAGCAGGAAGTTGCCGAACTCAAAATAGTTCTGAGGCCGGA